>Ga0190284_1000356_pt1 | contig 27924 bp, 48 predicted proteins | sample 48691812_MG_FD_161668 | JGI IMG/M metagenome (GOLD analysis project Ga0190284, IMG submission 161668) | Hydrothermal vent microbial mat bacterial communities from Southern Trench, Guaymas Basin, Mexico - 4869-18-1-2_MG | ecosystem: Environmental > Aquatic > Marine > Hydrothermal vents >...
CATCAGCTGTACAACTTAATACACTTCCATCATAATCTAAATGTTCATCAGTACCACAAGTTGGTATATTTGTAACGTTTTGATATTTAATATCCCATGCATCAGTAGTTCCAGATGTAACATAATTGGTTAATTGATTGTCTGTATAAGTATTTGCAGGAATTGTTTGGTTGTAATCCCATTCTATTCTAGCATAAAGTGTATCAGCATAGGTCTTATTCCAATCATCACCATATCCAATCCCTGCATACAACGTGTTAGCGTAGGTCTTATTGAATAATGCCCATGTTGAATTCCAAAAACTGTATGGATTTGACTTTAGGTAGTAATCACCTATGCTAAAGTCTGTCGAATTGTAATATCCTAATGGATTTGAATACTTCGCATAATAGAGAGTGCTTGCATGAGATTGATTCCAGGATGAATTGTCTCCTGTGACTGAAATATCAGCGTAAAGAGTGTCTGCATAACTTTCATTCCAACTAGAATTATCTCCAGTAACACCTATCCCAGCATAAAGTGTATCAGCGTAGGTCTTATTAAAAGTAGCATAAGTATCATTCCAATAGGAATGTAAGTTACCATATTTATCATAATAAAGAGTGTCTGCATAACTTTCATTCCAACTAGAATTATCTCCAGTAACACCTATCCCAGCATAAAGTGTATCAGCGTAGGTCTTATTAAATAATGCCCATGTTGAATTCCAAAAATAATATGGGTTTGATTTTAAATAATAATCATTGATATTGAAGTCTGTTAAATTATAATAACCAAATCCTAATATTTGAGCAGATGTAAAATAACTACTTTGATTAGCTGTCCAAAGAGGATCTGTTTCAGTATAACTTTGTAAATATTTTGTATCTGCATAAGTTTCGTTAAACCCAGCCCAAGTTGAGTTCCAATAACTTAAGATGTTATTATATTTAGGATAATATAATATATCTGCATAAGTTTTGTTCCAATTATCACCATACCCAATAATAGCATAATTGTCATCTAATAAAATAGTTAAATCTGATTCTTCATCAAAAAAGATTGTTCTAGCATAACTTTCATTCCAACTAGAATTATCTCCCCCCCCACTATAACAAGTGATAAATTCCAAAGAGTTTTCAAGATTGTTTACCGCAACACATTTATTAGCTTCCCCAATAAAATTATTTGGAGTGTCTTCCAAATCTGTAAAATTTGTTAGATTTCCTTCATAAACATTTACTTTTACATCTGTGAATTTTCTTATATTTTCATTAACTCCAATTTTTATTTCTGCAGTTGTTGTTGATAATAATAAAATTATTAAAATTAAAATTGATGTTGTTAAATAAATTATTTTCCTCATTCTATATACAACTCCTTATAACATAAGTTTGATTTGTTAAAACTAATGTACCATTTATTATTTCAGGATATGAACAACTTGATGTTTCATTTAACATTGTAATCTCCCAATTAGTTACATCTGTAAAATTCCATGTATGACTTATATTTTGATATCCTTCTTTTGATAGATTTAATGTGAAAGGATAAAATTCATTATACCCTCCACTTGTAGGGTCTCCTGTCCCAACAGGTTCTGCTATTTGTATTGCATTAGTTCTTGAATAATTAACATATCCATTTGAATCTGTTAATGCACTAAATCCTCTTACACCATAAGTATCATTTGCTTTTTCTCCATCAACATTTGATAAAGTTACATTTACACTTTGTAAAGGATTACCTTCTTCATCAACTACTTTTAAAGTAAATGACTTTCTTATCCAAATATGAAGAGCAGATTGCGCCCTACATAATTTAGACAAATTTAAATCAGTATCAATTATATGAGCATTTCCATTTGATAAAACTTTCATATCACATACAACACTATTTCTTAATATAGCATTAAATATCCAGGAAGTTAAATCTCTTACTTGTAAATTATTTTGATTGCTGTAAATATATAAATTACTTGAATTAGCAGTTGGAGGGTTTGGAAAATTCATATTCCTGCAATGATGTAATGTTAAATCATGGTACTCTAAATCCCCCCAGAATCTTATATAAGTTGTATCTGTTCTATCAAAACATCCAAATGTAGATGTATCAAATAATGTTGATGAACCAGCTTCTGTATCCCAACATAAATCATTGTCACTTAAACCTATATAACTGTCATATACTTTTAATGAACCTCCATTTTCTACAAAATAAGCATTACTAAATCCATCTGGTTTTGTTACTCTATCTATTATCCATTTACTTCCCCATCTTGGTGTCATTTTAGGATTATTAGAATCATTCATATTTGTTCCCATTCTAAAGTATGAATTATTCTTTACTTTAAAATAATCATATAAAAATACATTTTCTCTTTCTGAAACAAAATATGTTTCAGCTGTTCCATTCCCAATAATTAATCTTGATTTTATATTAAATACTCCCTCTTCATTTTTTTCAACAATACATGTCCCTTTAGTGTAATATGCAAATTCAGTTATATTTTCAAGCATAATAGGGTTACTTTCATTATTTCCCATTGCAGTATATCCATCTGTACCATCACTTCCCCATACTGTTAAAATATTTCCTGCATCATTCCAGCTCATTGGATAGTTTGAAGCATTGGAATAATCTGAATTAGGGTAACATGGGTCAACCATTGTTAATATCCAATTTACTGGTTCATTCATTGTCCATGTTGTATCAATATTATTATATCCAGATTTTGTAACTAATAATGTATGAGGAGATTTTAAAACTATTGTATCATTTCCATCAGGGTGATAATATCCATATTCAATAATTTGTTCATCAACACACCCACTGCTATTTGTATATTCATCAAATAGTAATACTGAATTATTATCATAAACTCTTACTCTTGCATTATCCAAAGGACTTCCTGCTTCATCTTGAACTAATAAATTAAATGAATACTGACGGTGTAATTTTGACATAGTGTCATTACAAGCACTCCATCCAAAAGTCCAATTTGAAATTCCATCAATTACATAAAAGTCAGCTGTGTACCCTGATGTTCCCCAATGATAAAAATCAAAATCTTTGGTTAATGAATCTTTAAGCCATAAATTTCTTAAAGTTATACTTTCATTTGCAGTATAACCAAGCCATGTATTTCTTACACCAAAATCAGAATGCTGTATGACTGTATCATGAAAATGGTCAGGAGGGAATGCTCCTGTTGTTAAACTTAATCCTCTATCATTATTCTCTATATTTCCCCTAACCCAATTATGTGCAGACATATTAAATTCTCCATACTGATAAACATATCCTAATCCTGTAACTCTAACATTCCATAAATTTATTATTTCAGATTCATTATCAGGAGAAAGATACAGCATTCCATAACTATTATCACTATTTAAAATAGTTGAACTATATATCTCTAAACTTCCATCAACTCTTATTTTATCATTTAAACTATCAAAATCCATAAATAAAGAGCATCCATCTGAAGTACTAAAACTCTCTGCATCTTCTACCTTTCCAGTCCTAAAGTGTGAATCATTTTTTACTTCAAGTTCAACTCCATATCCAAAGACTACTTGTTTTCCTTCATCAGCAAACCATGTTTCATTTGTTTCACTATTGTTCCCAAATATAAGTGTTGCATTAATAAAATATTGAATACTTCCCTGTCTTGTAACTACCCCCCACCCTCCACCTATATCTGCATTATAAATATCATCAAAATCACATGGAGAACTTTCATTACAAAAAGTATCATTACCAAGAACAGTTATGGTATTTGTTCCAGCAGAATAAGTTAGAGTATGTTCTCCTATATCTAAATAATAATCATCATTGTATGGTACATCTATTAACACATCTCCATTTGATATATCTACATTATTTGTTTTTAATAAATTATTATGTTCAACTTCCCTACACTCTTCTACATAATCTAAATCTCCACAGATAATTTCATACAATCTTATTTTTACATTTCTTGTATCTATTACATGAGGAGACCTTCTGTCTTTTAAATCAATCCTAAATTTTGTTAACCCCTCTGGATTAACTTTTAATTCTCTTTTCTCATCTCCAGTCTCTTTTATAACGTGCCATCCTTTCTCTTTAAAACTTATCCCTGCAGTTGTAAAACTAATTAAAAACATTCCTACTAATAAAATTAATAATATTTTAACATTCTGAGACATATTGTAAATCTCCTATAACAATACAAGTTCCATTATTATAAATCCCCCAACTTGAATTTAATGGATTAGTTATATTTTGTGAGTGGTAAATATTTCCTGTAACATTTATGTCCCCCTCATAAGTAGCAACCCCACTAATATTTGTCCATAACCCCTTTGTTGTTCTTTCATCTATTGTATCATTTAATTTTGTTTCATTGAAGGACAATTCATTTCCAGAACTATAAAACCATCCATTTACCCATCCAGTTAATGAAGCCCACCAAGTTGAACTATTAACATTTAAATTAGATTCACTTGATTTATTTATATATAAAGTATCAGCGTAGGTCTTATTAAAAGTAGCATAAGTATCATTCCAGAAACTCAAGGCATTATTATATTTAGGATAATATAATGTATCTGCATAAGTTTTATTCCATGATGAATTTCCCCTATTAAGAGTAACACTAACCTCTGTTGAATCACCAACCATATCATTTATTCCAACATCTATTTTTGCAGTTATTAAAGATAAGAGAATTACAATTAACATAAGAAGATATATTTTTCTCATAAGGATTTAAAAAGAATTATTATTTTTATATTTAATGTTTAAGGGGCAGTATTACTTGTTATTATTTTTGAACCTGTCCTTACAGCTTCTGCATATTCTCTCCAAGCAGAACTTTCCCCTTTTGCAAAATTAAATATAATTATTAGTGCGATTATTCCAAAAGCAAAAGTTCCTATTGTAATTATAAGTGGAGCATTCTTTTCCATCCAAGTCATAGTTTCTTTTCTCTTTTCTTCAAGAATATCAACTGCAGCATCTCTATAATCTGCTGGAGCAATCCTTGTAAGTAGTTTTAAATTAGAAACTTCAACAGAATCTAATGGAACAAGAACTTCAGGATCGTCATCTTTCCTTTTACAAATCAATCCTCTTTTTCCATTTATTTCATGATAGTCCACACTTGATGCACAAAATATCTTCCTTTTGTTGTCCTTACAAATTAGTTCTTGTTCCCCACCAGTTTCAATTAACCCAAAGAAATTTCTATTCTTTTTGAACCACCCTGCTTTAGTTATTTCAATACTTACCTTTCCCTGCCCAAGTCCTACAATTTCTAAACATGGATATTTAAACCTTAGTTTTTGTCTTATCATTAACACAAAAACAAAAACAAAAAAACATCCTAATAAGAGTATTGCCCAAGTTAATATTGAACTAAACCATCCAAATACAGTTACACCAATTCCCCCCAAGTCCATACCAAAAACCATTCTTATCTTCCCCTCCTAAAAAATCTTCTTTTAGGTTCTTGTGATTGATTAACTGTTTTATGTTCTTGATACATCCCCATAATCATTTTTCTAATCCCCTCTGCATCCGCCATTTTTAAAGTTATAAAAGTTAGTGAATAAACAATTTCCGCTATAAATTTTATTTGCGCTCTATTAGTTATTTTATATTCTTTCCAATTAGAAATCATTAAGTGAACTGCAGCCTCAGTTATTCCATAAGCTCTTTTTCTAATTGTTTTATCGTCGAGTTTGGATAAGGAAGTATTTGCATTTGAAACAGATAAAAGTAAATTTGAAATCTCCCATGCCCCAAGTTCTGAAATAGCATTAACCAACAAATCTTTTTTTGTAACCCATCTTCCTGTTCTTTGGTCTATCATCTTTCCCATTAATCTATTTCTTAATAATTCAATAATATCATCAGGATTAATCTTTTCAATAATACTTGCTTTGTCCCCACCAAGATTATATGGTATTGATGGAGCTACTATTTCTTCTTCTTGCATTTTGTTTTTTAGTTTTTTAGTGTTTTTATTTCTTTCTTTTCTTCACTTTCTTTTTTACTTTTTTCTTTCCAATTTCAAATATGATTTCCCCTCTTTTGCTTAATGGTCTTATTTCAAATCCAGTATAATATTTTCCCATTGTTGGTTTCATCTTTCCTTTAATCCCAAGTTTTAATCCTGCGTAAGATGTAGATTTACCAAAGATACTTACTCCCCCTTTTCTTTTTCCTGTTGGTGCTTTTCCAATATCTAATTTAGGTTTAAAAAAGAATGGAGGAATTACTGGAGGCATTGATGTTGTTGGTTTGAAAGTTGGTTGTGGTGTAAAAGTAACTGGAGGGTTGTAAGGTTTAAAATCTGATGTTTGTTTTGATATTGTTGGTGAGATTAATTTTGGGACAGTTATTTGTGGTTGTTTTTGTATAACTGCTGTCTTAAATGTTACTGGTTGATATTGAGTTTTACTTCTCATTTTTTCGTTTGTTAAAATAGATGGGATAATTTTTCTCCCCCCACTTCTTTGTATTACTGATTGAAGGTTTATCCCCCTTTGTTTTTGTGTTAGTTTCATTGCCTCAGAAGTTAATGTTGTTGGAGGTTCTCCTTCTACTTTAATAACTTGTTTTTGTTTTCCAACATTTATATTTTTAGGATAATTTTGTTTTGAGGGTTTATATTCTAACTCAACTTCTTTAAAAGTTTCACTAAAAGGAGTCCTTCCTTTTTTTGATTTTTTAATTTCAAAAGTAAAAGATGGCTTTTCTTTTATTTTACTTGGTAAGATAATATTTTCTGTTTCTTTCATAAATTCTATTTTTAAAGGTTCTTTTGCAAAAACCCCTTTACCAATATAATATTTTCTTTCTATATTTGATATTCTACCACTAACACTATATTTTACTTCTCCCCCTTTTAAATTATATTTTTGTGTTACTGCTCCATAAAATTTTGGGTTCTTTTCCCCTTTCAACATAAAAAAAGATGGTTGTGCTTTTCCTTTTTGTGGTATTCCAACACCCCACCCACTTACTAAATTTTCTGTAGTTGCTTGCATTTTTTTACCAGTAAAATAATCAAAATGTGTGGTTGTTGTTTTAACTTTTGTTGCACTTACAAAAGGTTTTATTTTTTCTCCTTTAAGAAGATTTATTTCGCTTGTTCCATAAACATCAACTTGAGAAACTGGAGTTGTTCCAATTTGTTCCCATTTTTGTATAATTTTATTTCCTTCTATAGTTTCTTCTACTATTGTTGGTGATTTTATATTTTCAAATGCGGATTCTATATCTGCTTTATGTATTGCCTTTGCCCCTTTTATTAATTCCCCTCCTACACCAAGAGTTAAAAATCCACTTGTTATATACATTCCTTTTGTTGTTTTTGAACTTAGGTATCTTGGGATTGGTTTTTCTATATTTATAGGTTTTAATGGGGCATTTTGTGATTGAACAGCTAAAGAGATTGAAGCAGTTAAAGGAAAAATATCCGCACTCGCTTTTATATATTCATTAATTTTAGATTTTCTTTCGTATAATCCTGGAACATCTGGATGTTTTTTTTCTATTTCTAATACTTTTTCTTGAAATTCTTTATTAACTAATTCATATTCTTCTCCTTTTTTTAATCTTTCTTTAGCTTCTTTCCTTTCTTTTTGTATTAATGGAATTTTTTTAATATCTTTTTTTCTTTGTATATCTAAATAAGTTACTTCTTTAAATCCTTTTGAATCTAAAGAAGGAGAAGTCCCAAAGATTGGTTCTATATACGCTGTCTTTGTATATTTAGGGTCTGTAGTTAAATCCCAAGGTTTTGTTATATCTTTTAATTCTCCTTTTGGTTTTGTAGGAGAACTAAATCTTGATAAATAATCTAATCCAGCTACTCCAGATAATTTAAGAGCATCCCATTTACTTCTTTTTATATAAGACATTGGTTTGTCTGTAGAATATACAACATCAACAACAGAAGGTCTATCTGAACTAATAGTTTTTGTTTTCACCTGTTGTATTTGTTCTTCTTGTTTTTCTGGTTCTAATTGTTTTTTCTCTATTGGTTTAAGTGTTGAAAAATAATCATCTGGAATAGATATTGTATAAGTTCCCCTTCTTTTAATTCCTCTTGATCGTGCATATAAAAACATCTCCTCTTGAATTTGTCTTGCTGTTCTCCCACCAGTATTTGGAACTATAGCCCCTGCATGATAGTGAGTTTTTCCTATTCTTATTGCTCCCCCTTTTTCAACAACTATTTTTTTATATCCTGAATGCCCCCCTCCTCCCCTTTTCTTAGGTTTCAAACCACCTTTTACACCAAGAGCTTTTTCAACTTGTTGCTGTTCTCCAATAGACATAAATCCAGAAGGTGTTAATTCTACAGGCATTTTATATAATCCATTTTTTCTTTTAAATTAAAGAGAAACATTATTTTTATAGTTAATGTTTATTTTAAACTTTCAAGGAGTTCATCTAATTCTTCTTGGTTAGGCATATTTTCTTTTGCCGACGGAGGGGATAGTTGTTGATATAAATAATTAAAGAATAAAACAAGACCAATATTAAAAACAACTCCAGAGATACTTGATACTTTTCCTGCAAGAAGCATTAGTTTCCATTTTACAAATAATAAATAACCGTTTGAGATCGCAATTACTAAAAAACAAATAATCCCCATCTTATAAAATTGATGGAGATTAATTGTCATATCTTTAAGTTTCAGTTTAATGTTCCTCCAGCCTTTTTTAGTTCCTTACCTATTTTTGTTGCAACTTCTTTTGCAGATAACCCTTTATATTTTTGTATTGCAACATTTAATTTTTTATCATACTTTATAGATTTATTTCCTAAATTTCTTTCTCCAGTAACTAACTTTTTTGCAAACTTTTTATCACTAAACATTGAAATTGCATGTTCCTTTTTGCAAATTATTACAACATGTATTGGTTCTGGTAATTGTGTTAATCCTTTTTTCTTTTGGATTGTTGCATTAATTGTTATATATTTTTCATTATTCATAAACTAAATTCTCCTTTAGTTCTTCAAAAAAAGGGAGGCTTAAATAAACAAATCCGCTACCTAATTCTACTGCAAGTATTTCATTCCATCTTTTTAAAACCGTTAGTGAACGGTTTATTGCTGCTTGAGATACTTCCATCATCCCCCTCAATTCCTCGACGGTTGTAAACCCAAGCTCTTCAATCGCATTTAGAACCTCTTGTTGTCCCATCTTTTATATAATTAACTTTTGTTTTTTTTCCACAGTTTGGGCATGTCACTAATTGTAACTCACTCTCAGTAACCCATTCATATTTACAATGTTTACATTTGGTTTTCATTAAAAGTTGGGGGTAAGATAACTTTATAAATATTGTTACTCTTATTTAATTAAAAATGGCTTACTATAAAAACTATGGACAGGAAGAAACTAAAGAACTTGCTTATGACTTAAGACAAGATTTAGCAAAACAACTTGGTTCAATAAGAGCAGAAATTATAGAAGCAAGAAAGAAGAGGAATTATTCTGAATGGTTAAATTTATTAGATTCTTTGTTTATAGAAATTTCACAAAAACTTACAAAGGATGAAATAAAAGAATACAATTTTTTATTGAAAAAAATAAATGAACAAATTGAAAAAAATCCAACTGCATTTAATGATGGAGGAATGAATAGTGAAGGGATTTATATTACACTAAGGGCAATGAGTATTTGGATAAATAAAAAGATGGAAAGGTATGATATGTTTGGAAGTAAAAGAGAACCTGAAGATTTTTAAATGAGAATTAATGGAGTATTTATTGATAACATAATAGGTCAAAGAATACCTAAATGGAAGAATGAAGTTTTAAAAAAAGATGATGATAAAGTATTTGTAATTGATGGAAGAGAAGGAGCTGGTAAATCTGCATTTGGTTTTCAGTTGGCAAAAGCATTAGATGATGATTTTAACGTCGATAAAATATGTTTTAATGCCAACCAATTTATTACAGCAATAAAATCTCCAGATAGAAAAAAAGGAGATTGTATAGTTTTAGATGAAGCATTTAGTGCAGCAAGTGCAAGAGCATCTTTAACCCAAGTGAACAGAGCAATGATTGGAGTAGCAACTGAGATGCGACAATTAAATTTATTTGTTATAGTAATACTTCCAACTTTTTTTGACCTTGATAGATACTTTGCAATATGGAGATGTGATACTTTGTTTCATGTTTATAAAGATAAGAAAGGAAACAGAGGAAGATTTATTATTTTTCCATTTCATTCAAAAAAAAATCTTTATTTGAAAGGGAAAAAAGGGTATCATTATGGAGTTGTAAGGTCTCCATATCCTGCATGTAGATTTTTAAAAGGATATGTTGTTGATGAAGAAGAATATCGTATTAAAAAGGCAGAAGCATTTAGAGAAAGAAAACTAAGTGCTTTAGAACAAAGACAAAAAGAAAGAGTCATAAGATTAATTAGATTTTTACATGATGAAGTTAAGTTAAGTGATGAAAAAATTGGAAAAATAATTGATTTAAGTCCTGATATGGTGAATATCATTAGGAAGTCCCGCCTTTTATCCGAATTTCCGAACCATTAATATAATATACCTAATCAATAACAACAAATTATATAGGATTTACCTTGAGTAGTAACAAAATAAAAAATGATAGATGATAGAGTAAAAACAGTGATGGTAATAATTATAGTGGTGGCGTTGGGATTATTCATACTTAACCAAGCATTCTCCCTATATTATAAAGCAGAGTTGTTAAAGTATCCATGTGAGCTTTGTCTTGAGGTGAATGAAGATTTAAAATTGTGTGAGAAAGATTCAATTTTTCCAAGTGTATTGTTACCTCTGCGGGACTTAATGGAAGGATTTAAAAAATGAAAAGCACTAATGAAGTGAGCTGTAAAGTTAAAGTCACCTAAATTAATAAAAAAATAATTATCTTCTTGCTCTCCAATAATTTCCTTTTTTTGAAAGCCAACCACGATTGTACATTCTTAAAAGATATTTTATTGCTGTATTCCAACTTATTCCTGTTAAATTTGCTATTTGTGTAGTATTCAACCAACCTTTTCTTCTAAGCAATATTCTTAATATTTTTTCTTCATAAGATGTTATTGTCATTTTATATTTTAAATCTTAATTCCTTTTTATCAGCATTAAATAACAACTTAATCTTTTTTTTCTTTCTCCATTTCTCCTCTAAGTCTAAATCCCTTACTAACTGTTTTGGGATTGGTAATCTAATTTGATGAGATTCTATTCTGGGAGAGATTTTAAAATCCTTTTTTATATCAACTATTTGGTTAATGTCTAATTTCTTAATAATTTCTTTTGGGACTTTATTTTTTTTCCTCGTCATATATTAGACTATATTTTAAACTATTTAAACCTTTTGGTAGGCTAAATATAGTTAGCCTAAAGAACCATAAGGTTTATAAAGGGTGTTTCCTTCTGTATGTATATGTAGGCTAAATAAACATAGTATAAATAAAATAAGCGGTCAGGGCGACCGTCTGAAAAACTACCTATCTAAAAGTCCTGACAAGGTAACAATACATTTTCCAAGCATAACTTTTATCCCTTAATGGTAATACCATAACAACAAAAAGGTTTATAAAGGATGTTTATCTTTTAAGATATAGAAAAGGAAAATGGAAAAGGTTACGAACAACAAAACAAATAAACGTTTATTTTTAACTCCAGTTTGTGAAGGATTGAAAGTTGGGATTAAGAGTGATGGAGTAAAATATTCTGTTAGGGATGATCGTAGTAGATTTTTTTTCCCTAACGAATGGATTGCATTTATTAATAATATAAAACAAGAAAAGAGACTTCTATTTGAAACCTTAATACAAACAGGAGCAAGGATTGAAGAAGCTCTTAATTTAAAGCCAAGAGATTTCGATTGGACAAGAAATAATCTTACCTTAAGAGTGACAAAAATAAAAGCAAGGAAAAAAGAAAGTGTTGGTAAGGCAAGAACACTTCCAGTAAGTTCACAATATACACGAAAGGTTAAAAAATATATTCATAAAAAAAATATTCTTGATGATGAATTTCTTTTCAAAGTAACCAAACAATCTGTATGGCAAATGATGAAAAGAAAAATAAAAGGAGTAGTAAAAGACGATTGGAACTTTGCATTACACAATATTAGAAAAACACATGGAAATTGGTTAAAGGCTTTAGAAATACCAGCCGAAGAAATTTGCACACGATTAGGTCACGATTTCAACACCTATTTAAAGCATTATGGTTCACCAAATATCTTTGACAGGAAAGATAAAATGCTTATGATAAAAATATTAGGAGATGTTTATGGCTTTAAATAAAATGAAAACAAAAGAAAATAAAAAGATTAAAAATATATTATATATAATTATGTTTTTTATGTCTCCATTTATTCTTATGAGTATAGGAGATTATAGTATTCCATTATTGATTAACTTAAGTATTAGAACAAGTATTTTACTTTATATTCATGGAGCTATAAATCAATTAATTGCATTAATTATTGGAATACTTATTTGGAATGGGGAGAAACAATGAAAACAATATATTTAATAATATTTGTATTAGCATTGTTAGTTTTAATTCCATTAGTTTTACCAATAACTTTTTCATTTAGTGAAAAGAAAGAAGTTAATAATAGGATAATAGAAAGTTATTATGAATGTATTAATCTTTCAATAAGAGATACTGCATATTGTTTAAGGAATTATGTAAGACCATATTATAATTATACATTAGATTATCAGTTATCATTAAATAGGGATATAGAGGATGTTTTAGAGAAAGGTGGGAGTTGTATTCATTATGCAAAGATATATAAGGAAATGGCAGAGGATTTAGGGATAAAGGCAAGTTATCTTAATCATGATGCAATTTATGATTTTAACATGATGAAATTAGTATTGCCTGCTCATAGATGGACTATTATATGGGATAATGAAACAAGATGCAAGATAGATCAAGTAAATGTGGATTGTAGGGAGATAGAATGATGAAAACAAAAAAAGATTCATTAATAAAACCTATTGTAAAATGGTATAAAGGTCTTAATAAAGTAGATAAAAGAATCCTTTGGAGTTTTCTTGGATTAGTCTTTATAATTCTTTTATTAAATTTAACATTAGAAAGTATAAGAACTTTTAATAGTGATATATTTATACAAGAATGTAATATTGAAAGAATACAAGATGTTAAATATGCCTTGAGTTTACAAGAAGAAAACCCTTATTTAGCTTTTATTTATTCATTTGAAAAACCTATAGCAATGATGTTAGTTGCAATAGGTATTGCATGGATATTACATGGAGTTGGGTTTCATATAATTAAAAGGTGATATTAAATTATTAAAATGAAAACAAAAGAAAATGACTTATAAATTAGAGACTCAAATTGAGCTTAGTAAAAAGGCAATAGAAATGGAAAGAAAAAGGATAAAGAATTGGGAGAAAGAGTTTGAATTAAAAAAGAAAAGAGCAGAAGATAGAATAGAAGTTATGGAAAATAAAGTTAGATTAATTGAAAATAGGTTAAAAGATAAGTCTTCTAAAAAAGAGGGAGTCTTGAAGATTAGTAATTGTTTAGGATGTGGAATTAAAATAAGATATGGATGTAAGTTTTGTTCTGCATGTAGAAGGGAAGGTGAGAAAATAATGTATTATAATAGAAAAAGTGAATGGGATAATTTATCAAAAAAGGGACAATTAAGAAAAATGGAAAATCTATCTAAGAATTTATTAAATAATAGAAATGAATTAATGGGAGAGGAGTTAAAATGAAAACAAAAGAAAAAGAAACAGAATGGAGTATAAGAATGTGTGATAGATGTTTTTATATTTGTTCTATTGAATGGGAAAGGCATGATAAATTATATTGTCATAAATGTAGTAAAGGTAAAATGTGGTATAAATATGATTTAGAACAAGAGATGAAAAGAAAGCCATTAAAATTTATGATGAGGAGGTTGTTTGGATGAAAAGTAGTAAAATTATCTCCATAGGAAATAAAGGTTGGTTACCGACGATAAAACAATTAAATTTGGATACTTACATTTCCAGTGGAAAGTAGGTTTAATGTATATTCCAAGACTTCGTCCAAATTCCAAAATTTGCTCCAAGCGAGGTGAAACACAGTGATGTTCAAAATTAAACACACAATATATTGTATTTTAATGGCATTATTTGTAAAGCCAAAGTATATTTATAATAATTCAACGAAGTTCACAATAGACATAAAATATAGTTTTCAAACAAGATGGATAAATCCTCTTAATTGGGTATATTTTGTCTTTGAAATGTTTTATTTAGGAATTGGAGGATTAATTGAAAACTATAAAGATAAAAAAGAAGGACTTGGAACTTCTTATACAATAGAATATACTTTGAAAAAAGATGTTAATGCAATTAAAAGATGGTGGTATAATTTCCATCAAATATATGGTGTTTAAAATGAACGGAGCAACCAATCGCAAATTTTGGAACTTCTTGGAATATGAAGGGGTTGCTCTAACGCTAAAAATGAGAATCTTAATCGCTTGTGAAGAAAGCCAGGAAGTTTGTAAACAATTTAGGCAGTTGGGACACGAAGCATTTTCATGTGACATTTTACCTTGTAGTGGTGGACATCCTGAATGGCACATACAAGGAGATGTTACCCCCTTATTAGAAGAAGATTGGGATATGGTTATTGCCTTTCCTCCATGCACACATTTAGCAGTTAGTGGAGCAAGACATTTTGCACAAAAAATCAAAGATGGAAGGCAACAGAAAGCAATTGATTTTTTTATGAAGTTTGCTAGCTGTAAATGTCCGAGAGTAGCCATAGAAAACCCTGTTGGAATTATGTCTACTAAATGGAGGAAACCAAATCAAATAATACAGCCATATCAATTTGGAGAACCTTTTAGCAAGAAAACTTGTTTATGGTTAAAAGGTCTTCCAAATTTAAAACCAACAAAGATAGTCAATAAGGGAGAACAGGTCACATTCAAAAGTGGGAAATCTATGCCTAAATGGTTTTCAGATACTTTCAAACTTCCTCCAAAGGAAAGGTCAATAGCAAGAAGTAAAACCTTTCCAGGAATAGCACAAGCGATGGCAGAACAATGGTCAGAATATCTTGAGCAACTAATCGCAACCCCTTCATACTCTTCGGAAGCTAACGCTTCCTCGTCGGCTAACGCAGAGACTTCTCTAAACCCAGATATTAAATGCAATAAAAGTATTAATTAAAATGAGATTTGAAGATATAATGTCATTTATATTAGGAGGATATATTCTATTCATGTCGGTATGGAGTTATTTGGAATTTAAGATATTTCTTTTTAGTTTTGCTCTTGGTTGTTTAAGTATATTTTGTTTTATTATGGGTATAGTTAATAAAAAACTCTTTAAAGAAAAAGAAAATACATTACCTCACAAAGGGGGGATAAACTAAAAAATTAAACTATTATTATAAAGATAAACCCCCCAGAATTAAATCTGGGAGGAACACTTAAACTAAAAACTTATTGGAAGAATATTATCTCCTCTTTCTCCTTTTGGTTTTTTTTCTTGGTCTACCAACCTTTCTTTTCCTTTTTCTTTTTACCATTATTTTTAACCTCCTTTCACTTATTTTCTTCTTTTTAAATTGTATCTTGGGTATCTTCTTCTAACTTTATTCATTATATTATTGTATGTTTTTTTATTACAAGGCATTTTGTTTAAATCCTCTTGTTATCATAAAAAAGTAATTAAATTTACAGTTTTATTCTTAAATTATACCCTAACTGTCTTTTAATTTGTTTTGGTTTTCTTCTTTTATATTTTATTCCTTTTACTCTAGCACTTCTGATAACTGTCTTTTTAATTATTTTCCCACTACCTTTTAAATCAGTTTTCACAGCAGCTTTTGAAATAATTAAAACTTCCTTCACATTCCTTCCAAATTTATTTAATGCTTTTCTTGGTTTCATTTTCATTATGAATGTAGAGTTCTTTAAAGTGTTCTCTACTAAACACTACAAAAAAACAAAAATAAAATAGATACTAAAAGTTACACTTTCCTTCCACTTTTGGTTAGGAACACTCCTAAGAATAACATACCAACGCTCAAAGCAATAATTGCAGGAGTCCATCCTGCTAATCCACTTTGTCCTAACTGACCTTGTAGGTAATTCATGTTTGATCCTGCATCGTTATAAGAAGTAGTGTTAGAAGAATTTGTAGTTTCATAACACTCAGCTCCACCGCCCATTGTAGCACTTTCATTGAAAGTATAATAAGCAGGACAACCAACACTTCCTGTAAATTTCTGTAAGATAACAACACCTACACCAATTATAATTGCGAAAGTAATTATTCCATAACCAAGGTTAGATAAATTATTGAACATCTTAAATAATTAGATATTCATCTAAACTCTCCTTCCACTTTTGGTTAGGAACACTCCTAAGAATAACATACCAACGCTCAAAGCAATAATTGCTGGAGTCCATCCTGCTAATCCACTTTGTCCAAGTTGAGTATTCAAATACGAAACAGTTGTATTTGCATCTCCACCAACAGAATCACCGAATTTTTGAAGAACTACAACACCTACACCAATTATAATTGCGAAAGTAATTATTCCATATCCTAAATTGGATAAGTTATTAAACATCTTGTTTTACCCCCTTTCAACTTTATATAACCTTGAAAGGTATTTAAAACACAAATATTCATTCTTTTTAAATAAAATGTAACCTTAGTAAACCATTATGTTACCTTTAAGAAACCTTTTTACGATTTTATCTCTCTCTTTGTTGCCATGTAATATATATAATTATGAATAAAATTTGTCCAAAAAATATCATTAAATGCATCCATGAAACTAAATCAAGATATACCAAAAACATGCCAGAAATTAATAATATAAATGCTGAGGCAATCCAAGCTGACAAAAAACCAAAAGGAATAAAAGCCATAAAAATAATTACTTGCATCATTATCAACATTCCAATCCAAGCAAACCCTCCAGTAGTTAAATTTGGAACATTAAGCATTTCTTTTAATGTTGTTACATTCTCAAAATAGTTTGTGATGTTTGTCATATTTCCCATTTTATACCTTTGTTTTAAATAATATTCTTAATATTATAAATATAAATGCAACAATATATAATCCTTGTAACATAAACCCTACTTCTTCTGGTAACATCATATAATGAACAATCATTCTTATCCACCCACCAGCAACAAAAGACATTAAAGTAATCAATAATGATGAAAGAATATCCCATGATGTTGAGAGAGTTGTGTACAACCCTGATAAAGATACTTCTCCTGATGAAACTTTACTATGTGCTGTTTCTTGGTAATTTTCAAAGGCTGATTGTAACCCCGTTGTATTTAATCCTTCAATAGTTTGATTATCATTATGGATTGTATTCATCCCTCCAATTACAATTGCCCCAAATATAATTACAAATAAGATTGACATAACCATTCCTTCTGTCCATCCTTCAAATGTTCCTGACATTTTATACCTTCCTTAAATAGTGTATAACAATTCCTGCAAGGGATAAAATCCCCATAAAAATTGCTAAATTTATTGTATGAAATATTACTGCTGGAATTAATCCAAGAACAACCATTACAACCGCACTTATTGGTGAAAATATACCAATTAACCCTGCTGATAATCCTATTATAAACGCAAAGAATAAACCGAAGCTACTTTCTATACCAGTTCTTATTGTTTTCCAAAACTCCTTATAAAACTGTTCTGGTGAAGCTGTCCTAAATGCAACTGCCCTAAATTGACCTGTATAATTACCAATACTACAAGTTAAAACACCAGAATAACCCTCCGCTGTGCTATTACAAATTAATATCTGTTGGTAACCAGCGTCTTTATATACTTCTAATCTCATCTCGCTTGTTTTTTGAGATGGATCATTCCAAATAAACACAAATCTCTTTAAGTCGTCATCAAAAGTTAAAGAGCTATCAATATCATATATTGTAAAATAATCCTCTTCTTCTCCACTTACACTTAAAGTATATGTGCAAGGATTAACTAAACAAGCCATTCTTACAGCTGACGCAAGTTTAATTAAAGTCCCATTATTGTAATATAATCCAACCCTATAATCAATATCTTCTACCTTAACCTTCATTACTGTTAATCCATCCTCATCTGTTTTAGCCATTTCAACAACTTTATATTCATTTAAATCTGGATACCACCTTAACAAGCTTAATAAATAATCACTGTAAGGATTTAATGAATAATCTTTTGCTTCAAATATAAAAGAAGTTGCATCTCCGTTAATTAAATCATAAAGAGTATGATGGGTTGTTGTTGTATTACTTAATATTTGTTCTTCATATAAATAAAATCTTCTTTCAACATATCCAGAGGATTGATAATCAATCTCCCCATACCCAACTCCATAAGTATCAATAGTTTCATTTATACAAATTCTAAATGAAGATATATTTGTAAAATTTCCATAAATTTCATTAGATGTTAAATTACCAATTCCATATTTAAAATTATATCCTATATCTGCTGTTAAACTTGATAAATTACCTGCATCAGCGAATGTAAAATTAATTGTCTCAAAAAATCCTGCTGAACATGATAAAGAAGTTATAATTATTTCAGGTAAAGTTTTTACTGTTTGACTATGAGATGTAACATTAAAATAATAATCTCCTGTTGAATTTGTTAAAGCAACATTCCAATAAAATACTATATTGGTTTCTGAATCAACATCTGGCACTACTAAATTTGTTGTGAAAGTAATAGTATTTCCTGTTCCACTTTTTGTTCCATTATATATTGTTCCATTGTAATAAAGAGTTGCAGAAGATGTAAGCCAATAAGTACTGTCATAACTCATATTTAATGTAAATGTTTCATTTGAAGTTTCAAATGCAACCGTATTATACGTTTGGGAGTTTTCTATTATCCCTCCATTCTGAAAATACATCCCAGAATAAACAATGTTTCCTGGAGTTGAAGATGTAAAATTAAAAGGAACATAACAATAACCACTAACGCGAGAACAAGTTGAAAGATAATCATTTATATAATTTCTTATATCTCCTGTGCTATTTTTTGTATTAAAATATCCTGATTGATTCCATATCCCTACTTCATCTATTGTTACATTTGGATTAGTAACATTTCCATAATTCCAATACATCGCTTCTTCATAAGCAAAGTCACCAGATGTTTGTTGCTTTAATGTAACGATTGGTGAAATCCCATCAAAGCACCTCCATATAGTATCAGATGTTATCCCGAATAAGTATATATATAATGAAAGACTTGAATTACTCTCATCATAACATTCTTTTGCAATAGTTATATTTTCAATTCCATCACTTCCTTTTATTTGCCATTTGCTCGCATTTGTTATATGCTGAGACTTGGAATAATTTATTACATCTAATGTAGCCACATTTACTCCATCTGGTTCTCCATATGTTCCCCAATCCCCATCATATATACTTGAACATCCATGTCCCACTGCAAAAGCACCATTACATGTTCCATTATGTATGTCCGCATCTTCCTGATAATTAATCCCCTCATAACTTGAAATACTAAAATATGCTTCAGTCAAATAACCTACAGATGGAGGAATCTCTAAATATCTTACTTCATTTTCTCCTCCATAAAAGAAAGTTATGTTTTCTGTTGTTAGACTATTATTAAAGGTTGTTGTACTCCAAGAAGAAATAGTAATATTTTCTCCTGGTGGTGATTCCCCATAACCAAGTGCATCCCCCTCATTATATAATTCTGATATTTCACTACGATTCAATACCCTACTCCAAAATCCAACTTCATCAACTGTTCCATTATAATTTCCTGTCCCAACTGAAAATTCTCCTAATGTCCAGTTATCTACTGTGCTTTCAATATATGTTGTTGTTAAATTTAATTTTGAAACATTATCAAAATAAACTCTTGCTGTTGTGTTATCATAAGTCATAACAACATAATGCCAAGAAGTGTCCAAACTTGACTCTATTACTCTCCAAGTATCGCTCCCACAATATACCTTTAAATCAGTGGAACCACTCTCAAAACCAAGAGCAAATCTATTTGATGCCCCATTTTGTGAGATATCCCATCTATTTAAAATTATATCAGTTACATCTATTGTACCTCTTTTAATCCATAAACCAACACTAAAATTAGTCCCAACATTCTCTATTAAATTAGTATAATCACTACTACCATCATATTCAAAAGCATTAATTAACTTTCCTGTTACACCTCTTGTTGCTCCATAATTTGTTCCATCATTTTCTCCAGAACCAACCTCGTCTGTTACATTGCCAACTGTCCCATCTAATTTATAATAAGCTACATTATCCCAAGTTATCGCACTAATACACCCAATTAAAAATATTCCAATTAATAAAGTTAATAATACTTTTTTCATCTTTGTAATCCTCCACTTCTAAATTTACCATACATTATTATTCCAGTAAGAATAATTATTCCAAGTAAAATTATATCAAATCTTGTGACAATAAAATTAGTTATTGGTAGTTGTAAAACTTCTGTACTAAAAGTATCACTCCCAAATATTACTGTTACAGGTGCTAAAACATACCTTGAAAACATTAAAGTAATTATTGCACTCATTAAATAAAATATTGAAAATATTGGATGTGTATCAACTAAAAAAGCAAATACAAATAAGAGCAATACATTAACTAAAAATGCTATTGCAATTAACCAATCCCAAAATGTTACAAAAGTTGTTTGAATATTTTTAACTTCTGTTGCTGCAGTTGTTGAAGTCCCATTTATTGAATCTGAAAAATTATCAAATATTTCATTACTTATTTTTAACATTACAGGTGCAAGAATTAATAGTGAAATTATAACTCCTACAAAAATAACTATATCCGCTTGTCCTTTTGTCATTTTTCTATTTTTTTAACCCTCCTAACCATATCTTTAGTTAATTCAACTCCATCTGTTTGAGCAATTATTCTTTGGGTGTCCATCATTGTAACTTTTATTGGGATTCCTATTGCCTTTTGGATATTACCTTGTCTTTTTTTAAGCCATTCCTTAAATTCTGGGTCAACTTTCATAACTTTTGGATTTTTTCTTTTCATTATAAATATTCCTCCCCACCATCTAATCCCCCTTTAATAAAACTTAATACAAATGCTATAATAGGTAGTATAACATTTGTTACTGCAGCAACACTAATAACCCATACTAAAAAATTATCAAAAAATAAGTTTCCTAAATATTCTTTTCCTAAAATATAAACCATGAACAACCCAAAGTAAGCTCCAATATTAAAAATTAAATCATTTGCATCAAAATCCCATTGGAAAATATGAAAAATATTATACATTAACAAAACCAATAAACCTATTACTAAAATAACAAAAAGAATGGTGAAAAAAACTATAACAACCCCCTCTGGTTTTTCCTTTCCATTAGCGGTTACATCAAAAGTAGCTCTCCATACTGCAACTTCATCACTATCCCCACAATAACCATTTACTGCATACCTTCCTAATGTAGAAGTATAATTTGAAATAACAGTATAAGTAAAGTCCGAAGCCCCTGCTACCATCTCAACATTAGAAATAATATTTGTTGTGTTTGGATAATCTATTGAAGAAATATTACAATAGTCGCAAAGAGCTGTCCCATCGTCGCAAGTTTGAACTAACTCTATATCTGTACTTCTTTCAAAAATTCCAAAAGAACCAGCAGATATGAAAGTTAAAAATAATAATAAATAAATTACAAGTAGTAAAGGTTTACCTAAGATACCCATAAGTAAACTATAGTTTTGGTTATTTTTATATTTAATGTTTAAATATTTGAAATTAGATAATTTAATTTTTTATCAATCTCATTAAACATTTCACTTACAGACACTACTCTTGGAACAAGAACCACTTTTTCTTTTCCTTTTACCTTCCTTTTCCTCTTTGGTTCATCTTCATAATCTTCTTCTTCCATTCCAGGTACTTCATCTGCATCGTCATATCTTGCCATCTTCTTTTTACCTCCTTTCACTTTCTTAAAACTATCCTTAATAAGTTTCCAAATCTGTATAAAGATTAAAACTACCATTACAACTACCACTAAATATAAAACAATTTGTTGTATAAAGTTCATTTTTCAAGTATTTTTTTTATTTGATTTATTTTTTCCTGTGCGGAGTCTAGCCTTTCTTTTTTCTTTTTATTTTCTTCTTCTTTTTCTTCCTTTTCTTCTTCACCACTTGCCATTTCCTTACACCTTTCCATAAAATCATTTATTCCCATATTATTTTAACCTCCTTTCAACATCATCTTCTCTAAAATATAAACAGTTTATAACCTTTTCTAATTCATCTTCATAAACATTAGTTCTCATACAATAATCTATCATTCCATTTTCATCATTTAAATTATATAGCCATTCACATTCATAACATATTGATTTTGTTTTCATTTCTTTCCCTCATATATCTCTATAAGTATAACTATTAATAATTCAAATATAGCAAGACATATAAATGCAAAAAATACAATTTTTAATACTCCAAGGATTATTGCTAACATTAAATTAATTACAATAAGAATTAAGAATATCCAATAAATTTTTTTTTGTACTTTTCCAATTAATAACCCAAAAAATAATCCTGAAAAAAACACTGCTAATAAAAATATTTCATTCATTTTAATTCCTCCTTACGTTCTTTTATTTCAACTTTATCCCTATGTATAGAAACTAAATGCTGACTCATTAGATGTTCCAACTGCTTTTTTGTGAAACCTTCAATTATTTTCCCACAATATTTACATTTTCCTTTTATCATTTTTTGCCTCCTTGTATAATTCTTTAAACCTTTTTATTATTTTTTGTTCTCTATATTCTTGTTCTTCCTTTTCAACTAAATCAATAAATGCCTGTGCATTTAAAGGTAGTGGGATATAAGATGTAAATTTATTTTTCATTTTAAAAAAAAGGGGAGATGTTATTCTCCCTTAAAGTTTTTAGTTTTGAGAGATCGATGTATCTTTTGTTTCGTGAAAACATCCACCTCAATTTTAGGATATGTTTTTTTATTTCCATACTTACCCTAACCTAACCTACTATATAAATGTTTGTATTTTATTTTAGTAGTAACAAAATAGAAAAGATGAGGGTTAATTCCAAGTGCCACGAAATTAAATGGTGGTTTGGTCAAAAACCCTCAGAATATAAAAACAAACAAATTTATATATTTATTGATAGAGTTATTTAACTTCTTCAATAGTATATCTTGTATCAGACTTTTTTGATCCTGTTCTTGAAACTTTTACTTTTTTCCCTGTGAGTGTTCCAAGTTCTTTAATCTGCTTTTGCAAATTATAATTTGTTTCTCTCACATAAAAGTTTTTTGTAATTTCCTCATGTCCAACTGCAAATACAATGGAAGTCCCAAAATCAGGGTGGGTTCTTTTCTCACCTTCATTTTGGAATACAAAGGTAACAGTTTCTCCGTCTTGCACTTTTAGTGTTGGAGAAGCCTCACCAACTTCATTTCTCCAATCTACTTCTTTTTGCTCTTCGGTCATTTTTTTATACCTCCTTTCACCTGTATAGTATGCTTTTTTCGCGTTATTAATGATTCTGATGGGTTTTTTTCCTTTCCACTACTCTTTCTATAAGGAAAACCTTTATTTCTTCTTCTTTTGCTTCTCTTTGTTTTTCTTTGCATTTTTTAAATCTTTTAATTCACCATTCCATTCAACCATAATATTCCCACAATGACATACTGAATAAAAACAAATTTCTCCTTTTAATTGGTAATGGTTTAAACAATTTGGGCAATACATTGTTTTCATTTTAATAATTCCTGTTTATCCTTGAAAGCACATTTGAAAACATGAAGACCAAGTTTAGGGTTTATAAGATTTCTCAAGATAATTCTTTTATTGTCTATTTGATAATCTTCCAAATCAAAACCATATTTTGGTTGCGTTTCTTGATGTTTGATATTCGCTGTAGGTAATTTTATTTTATTAATTATAAAGTTGCTCCAAAAACAATGTCTTGATACTATTTGAGATTTAATTAATGGTTTATAATAAGGGATTACATTCTCAACAACCCACATACCTTTAAAGAAATGCTTTAAAAAAATAATCTCTTCATATAATTCCATATTTTCCCCTAATGTGACCTTCAAAGAAGAATTAAGCCCCAAATAAAGAAGATATGATTTTATAGACATTCCAACCTTCTCTGCTTTTTTTCTTATCTTCTCTTTGTCTTCTGTGCTACACTTAAACCTTATTTCGTTGTTTTGTTTCATTTTGTTGTTTTTAATGATTTATCATTATTCATAAAGATAAACTTACTGGGGTTTTCCCCTCTCTAATAAGATACTTATTGTTTATCTTTAACCTTTGTTTTTTTGTAAACTGTTTTTTTGTAAACTGTTTTTTTGTAAAATTTTGAAAAAAAAGATAAACATAACTAAAGCTTCTTTTTCTAAATCATACTTTTTTGCTAATTCTAAAGCTTCTTTTTGTTTAGTAGTAGTGGTAGTAGTTTTGCTTTTTGTTGTTCTTTTATCTCTTACCCCCCTCTCTACCTGCCCTACTAACCCTACAAACTCAACTAACTCTACCTCTTTTTTATGTTTTTTTGGGTTTTTGGTAGTGTTTATAGAGTTAGTAGAGGTAATAGTGTTAATAGTGTTTGTAGAGTTAGTAGAATTAGTAGAGTTATTTATTATTACTTGTATTCTTCCATTTACTAACATTTTGTTTATCTTTATACCTTTATTTTGTTTATCTTTAACATTTTTTTGTTTATCTTTTTATACCCTAAAATATCACTCATAAATTTTTAAAAAGTGTCCCTTTTGTCCCAATTTTAAAATAATAAATATTTATCTTTAAAACTAATTTATTTATATGAAAAAAAGGTAAGGAGTTCAAGGAAAAAACACCTTTATTATATTGGTATTGACACTCTTGACTAATGTATAAAGTCCTTATAGTCCTTGTTATTATTATATAATCAAGATAATCAAGATAATCTAACTCACCCCTATAAAATAAGATAGAGTTCATCTCATCTTGCTTACCTTGTGTATTATCTATAACCATTTTATTTTTTTTTGATATTTATGTGATATTATTATATATCCTGTCGCAAATTCGTTTGGATTTGTGCATATTACGGCTTAATATGGCTAAATTTGACTTTTTAGTCCTATATTTCGTTTATCTCCGTATAAAGTTATTCGGTATAGGGGATAACTATTACATTATCCATTTTGTTTTATCTTAACATCAATTACATCAAATTTGTGCATATTACGGCTTAATATAGTTAAATTTAGTTTTATTCTTTTGGTAATATTCCTTACTATTTTTTTTAATGTATCTTTATTTTTTTGATATTCTTTTATCTTCTCTTTATTCTCTTGATAGTATTTTTTATGGTATTCTTTATTTGTCATTTTATCTTTTTTAAAAAAAGTGTCGGTAGTGGTGAAGTTTTTTTTGTTTTATCATTTTTTTATTATTTCTAACTCTTCTAAATATATTTTCTTTAATACATGGATATTATTAACTGCAGCTACTTTAAGTCTAAACTTAGCAATAACCTTTCCAGTACTTTTAATAACAACCAAATACTTATTTCCTTTATTTATATAGTGATTCATTATTTAAACATCCTTATTTTTTCTTGTGCCTTTTTAATATCTAAAATAATTTTAATTCCTCCTGCTTCTCTTTTATGTTTTTTTCTAAGTTTCAATCTTCTCAAACCCCACCCAACCCATTTTGGGGTTATCCATTCTTCATCAGATTGTAGAAATTCTTTAAACCTTTGGGTAATTTCTTTTGTACTAATCCATTCATTAGTAGTTTCTTGAGATACATAATCAATTAATGAAATATCTTTAGATTCTGCGAATTGATCCTCTTTTTTTTGTTTAATGTAGTTTAATGTAGAGTTTAATAAATCATTGAAAATATCTACACTAATTTGGTAAGAGATCAACAAAAGAGGGAAAGTAAGCTCTAAATTACGACCATCAATATCAATAGATTTTATCTTTTCAAATAATTTTGTGTAGTTTAGTGTATTATTTATGTAGTTTTTTGTGTAGTTTTCACCCCCCATTTTTCCTTTGTTAGTGTAGTTGTATGTAGTATTATTATATAATATATATTTATTCCAATTTAGGTAGCACTCCCTGACAACAACTACACTACATAAACTACATTTTTCCAATAATTTCTTTGTTTTCTTGAATATTTCTTCATGTTTCCATATTTCCACTAAATTAATAATTTTTTCATTATTACTCTTATCAATCAAGATAGAAATACACCTATCTCCTAAAACTTCTTCCATCCCAGTAATGTTTGCCATAACTATAGGTCTATACACATCAAAAGATTCAACAACTTGTTTTACACCATCAACAGTTTTTTTTTGTCTCATTCTTTTAATTTTTGTTCCTTTTTTATATGCAGCATTTAATAATTCTCTTAAATTTTCATTACCTTTTCTACCAATCCCTTCAAATTCATCTATTCCTAAAGTTCCTTTAGTTCTAAATAAAACTGCTTCCGTCATACTTGCTTGTTGCTCCCCATCTTTTGATAAATCAGTTATTAATCTTAATGTTCTTGATTTACCAGAACCCCTCATTGCATTTAAAAAAAGATAAGGGTATGATTCAAATTGATCATGAAAATAAGTACCAATAATCCAAATAGCAATGATAGTATATGACTCTTCATCTAAATCACAATATTTTTTTAATAAATCTGTAATGTTATGGTAAACTGTAATTAAATCTTGTTTTAATTCTTCTTGTTCTTTTTCTAAATCATATTCGGAATGTTTTAATTTTTCAAAATCTTCTTCACTTATTTTTCCATCTTCCTTTAGTTTTAAATCTTTAGAGATTGGGGTTTTCATTCTTCACCCCCTTTTTTCTTTTTCTACAATAAGGACATTTTTTAAAATCAAACAACCTTCCACACTTCTTACATTTTTTTATATGGATCATCTTTCTCTATACTCTTCAAATTTAATTATATCATACCAAAGGATTCTTTCTTTCTCTGCTTTTTTCTTTCCTGTAAAATGTTGAATGTATAAATAATCTTCACCAACAATTAGTATATCACAAAAATAATAATTATCTAAATTATCAATTATAAAAACATGGGTATTATTTTTTAAGAAAACTTCTGCCTTCCCCTTCAATATCTCAATTTTTTCCTTCACCTTTTCCATTTTCTTTTTTTCCTCACTTCTTTTTTTAAAGACTTAGGGGTTTTACAGGTACACTAAGACAGTGTTTATAATGTAATACCCAACCTTCTTTTTAGTATAGAAGGAAACCCACTAAGCCAAAAAGAGGTGATAATAATTAAAATAATAAATAGTATTTAAATTGTAGTTGTCATTTGAAAATACTTACATTTAATATTAAGTTTCAAAGCCAACAAGACAATCCATATGTTGACCTATAGTTCCTCCCATTTCATTTACATGGATATTAATTATACTACCAGCAGCAACTGTTGCATTAAATCCTGTAGCATAACAACTATTTGCACCAGAACTTGCCCTACATGTAACTGTTGTTAGTGTACCATCATCATCTAAAGTAAATCTGACATCATCAGAACCTGAATGCCCCCCACATGTGCATCCTATTGAAGTAAATGTAACAGTTTCAGGTAATAAACGCCCATAAGTTCTATCACTTAATATTGCATGTCCACTTCCTATATACCAATTATCAACAACTGGACTATCATCCCCACTATCAAATCCAATATATCCAATAGTATTTCCTCCTCCACCACCAGCATCAGCTGTACAACTTAATACACTTCCATCATAATCTAAATGTTCATCAGTACCACAAGTTGGTATATTTGTAACGTTTTGATATTTAATATCCCATGCATCAGTAGTTCCA
>Ga0190284_1000357_pt1 | contig 27917 bp, 22 predicted proteins | sample 48691812_MG_FD_161668 | JGI IMG/M metagenome (GOLD analysis project Ga0190284, IMG submission 161668) | Hydrothermal vent microbial mat bacterial communities from Southern Trench, Guaymas Basin, Mexico - 4869-18-1-2_MG | ecosystem: Environmental > Aquatic > Marine > Hydrothermal vents >...
ATCTCTGTTTGGAGCTGAACAAAATAGAAGCGAAATTCCCGGGAACGAACAAGAAAATTTTCCTGGCCGTAAACCTACCGAAATCGGACAATTGTTAGTCGGGTATGTCAGGAGTTCTGAAGTTGCCTCTGTCCGCGAAGGGTACGATCGATGGGCGTCGGTGTACGATCACGACGCCAATCCGCTCCCTGCTCTGGAGGAGTTACAGATACGGGAAGCGGTCGGAGACGTCCGGGGACTAACCGTACTGGATCTCGGGTGTGGCACCGGCCGGCACACAGTATGGCTCGCCTCCGCCGCGGCCAGTGTGACAGCAGTCGATTTTTCGCCGAGGATGCTCGATGAGGCCCGAAGAAAGATGGACGCGGCGAACGTCCGCTTCCTGGCCCACGATCTGCACGAGCCGCTGCCTCTTGCGAGTGGGATGTTCGACCTCGTCGTGAGCGGGCTGGTCTTGGAGCACCTACGCGAGCTGGCAGGGTTCTTTGCCGAAGCCCACAGAGTACTCCGGTCGAGCGGCCGCGCAGTGGTGACCGCAATGCACCCGTCGATGTTCTTGCGTGGCAGCCAAGCGCGGTTTACCGATCCCGCATCTGGAGAGGTGGTGCAGCCCGGCAGCCTGCCGCACCAGCTCGGAGACTTCGTCATGGCGGCGTTGCGTGCCGGGTTCACTCTGGAGAGCATCGGCGAGCACGCCCCCGACGCCGGGTTCGCCGCACAATACCCTCGGGCGGAAAAGTACGTGGGGTGGCCGATGCTGGTGGTGCTGCAGATGCGGGTGGGGATGCACCAGCCCAACCAAAAATCGCCGTAGCCCCGCGCCGCCGCTGAGCCGCAGCGTCGTTGAACAGCAAGAGGAGAAGGCGCAGATGCGATTCCTGGTTCTGATCGGTGAAATCCACGAATGTTTCCTTGCGAGCCGGCATCTGAGCAAAGAGCGCGGCATCACCGTCTATTGCCCGCCCGGGCACCATCGAGAGAACGGGACCACCGTCGTGTACCTGGCCGATGGTGAATGGACTCCCGACTTCGCCCGCTTCATCGAACCGGCGATCCGGAGCGGCCGGCTCCCGCCCCTGCTGCTGGTTGGCGTACACTCCGGTTGGACACCTGAACAATCCTCAAAGCATGTCGATCTTCGTGGAGCCGAGTACCTGGAAATGCAGCATGATCGCCGCTTCGTTGCCCACGAGAGCTTTTTCGTAGAAGAAGTCCTACCGTGGGCTGAACACACGTGGGGCGCTTCGAAGATTCGGGACCGTCGCGTGGTCTTCGGCTGCTCCAACGGTGCCGCCTTCGCCCTCTGCATGCTGCTCAAGCACCCCGACGACTTTCGCAATGCCGTTGCGTTCTCGGTGGCAGGGGGGCCTCCCGAGCGGGTTGGGCTCGACCATCAGCGCGTGTACCTGCTCATCGGCACTCTGGAGGGCGGCCTGAAGATGAACAACATCACGCGTCTGTGGGCCGATCATTTGTCCGCCGCGGGGTCCGCGGTGTTCTACCGCACGCGCGTCGCCGGTCACGACCGCCTTATGTGGAGGGAGGAGCTTTCCGAGGCACTGGCGTGGATCTTGCGCTAATATCCGATATTACGTTTTCTACTGCAAATCGCATCACAATAATCCCGGAGACGAGCAATGAAACCGGAATTGCGTCCCATTCTCCGAAGTCGTCTTTCCAAGGCTACACTCAAATCCATCGCCTGCTTCTGGCTTGCGTTTGTGATCATCGCGTCGTTAACGCAGTTTTGGATCGAGTACCGAAGGGATAGGCACGATCTGCTAAATACATTCAACGAGATCAGACAGCGATATGTCGCGAAGCTGTCAAGCAGCGTCTACGGGGCGGAGGAGCAGCAGGTTCAACTGAACCTGGAAGAGGTGTTCTATCTCGAGGGCATTGTCTATGCGGCGGTTGATGATGAAAAGGGATTCCATGTGCACGTGGGGACTCGTCCGGAGAATCCGGAACTTTCCGAGATTTTCGCCCTCGAATATGCAAAGCCCGACGGCGTGGTGCAGCCGCTTGGGACTCTGAAGGTCGACTCCCGGGCACCCCGTGCTTTCAACTGGTTCCTGAGCCATACCGCTCCCATCTTTTGCGGAAGCATGTTTGGTATCGGACTGATCCTTCTGCCTCTGCTTCTCTACACCTATCGGGCGTTGCTCAGGCCGATTGTTTCGGTCACAGAGAAGGTTCGATCGATCAACATAGACTCGCTGGAACATCATTGGCCCACCCAGCCGGGTCATACCTCTGTCCGTACCCCCACGGAAATCCAGGAACTGGATCAGTGCTTTGAGAACATGCTCGCGCGGTTGGCTCAGACGGTGCAGGAACGCGAGCAATCTGTCATACATTTGCGCAACACTGAGGAACGCCTGCGGAAGGTTTTTGAATCATCCATGATGGGTATGTTCTACTGGAACCTCTGCGGCGGCATCACTGCGGCGAATCAGACCTTTCTCGACATGGTGGGTTATACTCGCGAGGACCTGGAAGCGGGACGTATGAACTGGTCGAAGATGACCCCGAAGGAATACGCAGAGAGGGACGCCACTGCGGTGGCGGAGCTTCACCAGTGTGGTGTCGTCGCACCGTTCGAGAAGGAGTATTTCCGCAAAGACGGAACCAGGTTGCCCGTCTTATTGGGTTGCGTGGTGCTGGAGCCCGAACAGCAACGCGGCGTGTCGTTCGTCCTCGACGTTTCTGAGCGGAACTCAGCGGAGGAGGAGCAGCGCAAGAGCAAGGCCCTCCTCGACGCCACAGGACGCATGGCACGTGTCGGTGGCTGGGAACTGGACGCGGACACGCTCGAGGTTCGATGGACGGAAGAGATTCACCGCATCCACGAAGTGCCGCTGGACTATATGCCTCCTCTGCAGGAGGCCATCAATTACTATCACCCCGACGATCAGGAGCGGCTATCCCAGGCGATCAAACGCGCGCTGGAGCGAGGCGAACCCTACGATGAGGAGATCCGGTTTATCACCGCCAAAGGGACGCACCTGTGGACACGTACGATGTGCCAACCGCAGATCGTGAATGGGAATGTCGTAAGGCTCACGGGAACCTTCCAGGACATCACCGAACGCAAGCTTGCCGAAGAGGAACGCAAGAAACTCCAGGCCCAGTTGACCCAGGCCCAGAAGATGGAATCGGTGGGGCGGTTGGCTGGTGGTGTCGCTCACGATTTCAACAACATGCTCAACGTCATTCTTGGCCATGTCGAGCTGGCCCTCGAGGGTTTGTCCGCCGAAAATCCTTTGTGCTCCGACCTAGAGGAAATCAAGAAAGCCGCCGAGCGCTCGGCCAACCTGACCTGCCAACTGCTGGCCTTCGCACGGCGCCAGACCGTCGCGCCACAGGTCCTGAATCTCAACGAAACCATTGAACCTATGCTCACAATGCTGGGACGGCTCATCGGCGAGGACATCGACCTGCTTTGGCAACCGGCGGAAAGGTTGAAACCGGTTCGAATAGACCGATCGCAGATCGACCAATTGCTCGCCAACCTGGTCGTCAACGCCCGTGACGCCATCGACGGTGTGGGGAAGGTCACTATCGAAACTGAGCAGGTTGAATTCGATGAAGACTATTGCGCAACCCACGCCGGTTTCGATCCCGGCGAGTACGTCCTGTTGGCCGTCAGCGACGACGGCCGGGGCATGGACGAGGAGACGCAGACGCAGATCTTCGAACCGTTCTTCACGACCAAAGGCGTCAGAGAGGGCACCGGCCTGGGGCTTGCCACTGTATACGGTATCGTCAAGCAGAATCAGGGTTTCATCAACTGTTCCAGCGAACCAGGACAGGGAACGACCTTCCGGATTTACCTGCGCGTGTATGCGGCGGGCCAGGCCGGGCAGGCACCGGAGGGGGCTGAGGCGGCCCTTCCGGCACATGGGCACGAGACCGTCCTGTTGGTGGAAGACGAATCGGCTATCCTCGCCCTGGGGACCAGGATACTCGAGCGACTGGGATACCAGGTGCTGGCCGCTTCCACGCCAGGCAAGGCGATCCGGCTGGCCGAGGAACATTCCGGCGAAATCCAACTGCTGATTACCGATGTGGTGATGCCGGAAATGAACGGACGCGATCTGGCCAAACGCCTGCTCTCGCTCTATCCGAACCTCAAACGCCTGTTCATGTCGGGCTACACCGCCGACGTCATCGCCCATCACGGCGTCTTGGAGGAAGGTGTGCATTTCCTTCAGAAGCCTTTCTCCATGAAGCAATTGGAGATCGACGTGCGCGAAGCGCTGGAGCAGGATTAGCTCGTTGTGAATCGAATCGGTAAAATGGCGACTAGCACGACGCGAAACAACAAGCCTTGCTACAACGCGGAGCAGCGAGACTGGCGGTGCGAAGTGGTGCAGCCCGTCAAGCGGATCCCATGGACAGCTGTCCACGCGGGCGTGCTTGTGTATCCAACTGACGCTGAATCACAAGGCTCGTTCCTCGCTTTGGGGCACAGCGCAGCAAAGGTTAACTTTGATTTTGATGATGATGATGATGATGAAAAACCAGATCCACCGAATCCTGATGTTGATCTTACCCTGCCTGCTGCTGGTCGGGTGCGCCGCGAGCGGTGGCGACTCGGCCATCCCACCTACGAACACCGTACCCCTCGTGACCACACTGGACGACGGTGTGGCCGACAGTCAGGTGGTTCCGATACGGCTCCAGGATGGCGATGCCTGGCTGGCTCTGGACACGGGCGCGCCTTTTACCTTCCTATTCTCGGATCCGGCCGGGCCGGAGTATGTGGAGACTGCCGGCACCATTGAAATCGGAAGCGAGAGGCGGCAGGTGCCGGGTTATCGCGATGAGGCGATCGGCGTCGAGATGTTCCAGGGCAAGCCGATCGTGGGTGTGCTGGGTCTCGACTTCTTCCTCGACGTTCCTGCGGCGATCGACTACCCCGGTGGCTGCATCGTCAGGTATCTCGATCGCGAACTGCCTGCGAGCGACAGGATGCTTCTCGAGCTGCCGTTGCGCGGGCGAGAGAACGATCGCGCTCTCATCGACGTCGTGCTCGACGGGATCGAGCTCACGCTGATGTTCGACACCGGAGCACACGATACGATTCTGATCGACGTGGTCGGACGCGCGGGCGACGACGTCATCCAGGTGCAGACCGCGGACGGGCAACGGTCGGACGTTTATCTCGGTGAAGCGATCCTGAGCCTTCCCGAAGAGGATCCCAGGGTGATCGTGGTTTTGCGGGCTCCCGATTTCCCGTACATCGCGCCCGAACTGCGCGAAATCGGCGCCCATGGTTTGTTCGGCTTGACCTCCCTGGGATGGCGCCGCGTGGTGTTCGATTTCGAAGGCGGTGCGCTGCGGCTCGGTCCCCTTGGCGGCGAGTAATCCGAAAAGGCTATTCAGAGCGAAGGCATTGCGGATCCCCGCTGATACGCAGCGCCTTCTGCGGTGGGCAAGAATCCAAAGAGGGTAAAGAATGAAGCGAAAAAACTACTCCTCCGGAACAAAATGGGAGCCCAAAGCGGGGTATTCGAGGGCCGTGAAAGTCGGCCCTCACATCCACGTTTCGGGGACCACCGCAACGGATGCGCGAGGCGACATCGTCGGCATCGACGATCCCTACGCTCAAGCCGTGCAGTGCATCAAGAACATCGAGGCCGTCCTCCAGAGGGCCGGTGCATCACTGGCCGACGTGGTCAGGACCAGAATGTATGTGATCGACATTGAAGACTGGGAAAAGGTCGCCATAGCCCACGGCGAGTTTTTCGAAGACGTATCCCCGGCGTCCAGCATGCTGGAGGTCAGTCGTTTGATCTCACCGCAGATCCTGGTTGAAATCGAAGCCGATGCCTATTTAGAATCCTGAGAATTAAACAACCGCCACAGTCCCGTCGCTGACCATCTGTGCTGTTTGCGGCGACAATTTTCGACAGATATCATGACTGGAGCACCGATGACGGAGAAGAGTAACGGAACGTTTTCCAAAGGCCACTTGAGCCTCTTTCGCGGCCCGATTGTTTGGGCTGGTATTGCTCTTGCGCTCGGCGGGTTTCTCGCCGAGCAGCTGATCGGCGGCCAATATGCCTTCGAGGCGTTCATGCTCTTCGGTGGCCTCAACATCGGGATCGGTTACGAGAAAAATCGTAGTCTTCGGGAAAATGAACATTCCAAAAGCAACACTCAGCCGGATCGACTTACCGCCGAAGGTTGATCGGCCAGAACGTTCGACACGCGAATTGGCGATGACGCTGAACATGGACCGATGGTAAATGCGGACCAATACGATCAGGTCGAGGCCTACCTCGTGAAGCAAGACGGCTAGTCTAAAACAGTGCCTTGGAGGCCGGACTCGACAAGCGCGCCTCGAGGATGCCGACCACCGACAGTCGGATGATTTAAACGCGAGATCCTGGAGACCGGTGACTTATCGAAGCTCGATCCGCTGCTGCCGGCGGAGAGGGGTTTCGTTTACGAGGTGCTCCGGAAATTCTAGGCTGATGAAGCGGAAAGCCTTTGACGAGTGGATCATACCCCCCGATCGGCGTGAAATCCGAGCGCTCACGGGTAACGAGAGGTTTTGGATCGATCAGTCTCGAGAAGCAGAAAGCCGGCGGGAAGTGGACGATCCTCTTCTTCTATCCCGCCGATTTCACCTTCGTGCGAGCGACCGAGTTCGCTGCTCTGTCAGAGCAGTACGACCGTTTCAAGCGCATCGGCGCGGAGGTGATCACCATCAGCGGAGACACGAAGTTCGTCCATCTCGCCTGGCAGCGGCACGAGAAGGAGCTGCAAGAGGTGAAGTACCCCATGGGTGAGGATCCCACGGGCAAGCTGGCGCGGCTGTTTGGGGTCTACGACGAGAACACCGGTCTCGCCCTGAGAGGGACCTTCTTGATCAATCCCGAGGGCGTGCTCCTGAATTCAGAGGTCAACTTCTACAACATGGGGCGCAACATCGACGAGCTCATGAGGAAGTTCAAGGCCAACATCTACCTCTCGCGGAAGAAGAACGAGGGCTGCCCCTCCAAGTGGAAGGACGAGGGCGACAAAACCCTCACACCCTCACCTGACATGGTTGGACGGGTGCACGAGGCGTTGCACGAATCGTAACATTTCGCGCGATGCTCTCGATGCGCAACACCCCAGGTCTCCTCCGGTGAACCTCGACCGGCACGCGGCGGTCGCTGAACGGCACAGCAGATCCCCGCCGGTTCAGGCAGGGATCTGCTGTGTAGGGATCTGCTGTGGGGGGGGGGCGTTACTCTTGTGCCTTGATCCGCCTGGCCTTCTTGGCCAGCTCAACGAACGCCTTACGGTATCCGGCCTCATCAGCACCGACACCCTCGCCGGCCAACTCGAGGACGGCGTCGAGGGATGTCGTACCCTTGTACTTGGAGTCGCGCAGGATCATCCCGAAAGCGGCAACGGCCGCGGCGAACTTGAAATCTGGTGAGGCATCGGAGTACTGCGCTCCTCCGTCGGCAACGGCGGTTTCGATCAGCTTGCTTTTCTCGCCGTCCGGTTCCTTGTAGCGCAGCTTCAGGAAGAAGAATTCGTCGCGGACACTGCCGCCATCGCGCGTCTCGGCCGGCTGCGCGACCTTCTGATACCTGAGGGGATCGACGCCGGGAATGTCGATCGCGACGCCGCAAGGAACGAGCTCGTAGAGGGCGGTCACGGTGTGGCCTGCGCCGATCTCACCGGCGTCCTTGGTGTCGTCGTTGAAGTCCTCCTTCTTCAGGAGCCGGTTCTCGTAACCGATCAGCCGGTACGCACACACCTTGTCGGGATTGAGCTCGATCTGGATCTTGACGTCCTTGGCGATCGTGACGAGCGTGCCGCTCAACTGGTCGCACAACACCTTCTGGGCCTCGAGCTCGGTGTCGATGTAGGCGTAGTTGCCGTTGCCCTTGTCGGCCAGCTTCTCCATCCGGGAGTCCTTGTAGTTGCCCATTCCGAAGCCGAGCACGCTCAGGAAGACGCCGCTCTTGGCCTTTTTTGCGATGAGGTCCACCAGGCTGCCGTCGTCGGTCACACCAACGTTGAAATCACCGTCGGTGCAGAGGATCACGCGGTTGATACCGCCCTCGATGAAGTTACCCGTCGCCGTCTGGTAGGCCAGCTCGATGCCGGCACCGCCGTTGGTCGAGCCGCCGGCACTGAGCCGATCGAGCGCCGCCAGGATCCGGTTCTTCCGTTCGCAGGAAGTCGCCGGCAGCACGAGGCCCGAAGCACCGGCGTAGACCGCGATCGAGATCGTGTCCTTATCGGCGAGCTCCTTGATGAGCATGCGCATCGCCTGTTTGACGAGCGGCAGCTTGTTGGCGCTCTCCATCGAACCGGAGACGTCGAGCAGAAAGACGATGTTGGCTGGCGGCCTGGTCTCGGTTTGGATCTCCTTGCCTTTGAGGCCGATCTTGGCCAGCCGGTGCTCGAGGTTCCAGGGGCAGGTGGCGATCTCGACGTGCACCGAGAAGGGACGATCCCCTTCCGGCTGCACATAATCGTAATCGAAGTAGTTGACCAGCTCCTCGATGCGCACAGCGTTAGGTGGCGGAAGGCGGCCTTGGTTGAGGAAGCGACGCACGTTCGAGTAGGACGCCGTGTCCACGTCGATGGAAAAGGTCGAGAGACGATTGAGCGCCGCCGCCAGGAAGTCGTTCTCCACGATGTTCTCGTACTGCTCGGTGTGGAACTCTGTGGGGACGTCCTGGACGCCGTGGATGAAACCGTCGTCTATGTCGAGAGCCTCCTCCTCCTCGCATTCCACCAGCTCCTCGATGAGTTCGGCCTCGACCGGATTGCCGGAGGTGTCGAATACCAAAATGGTGCCGCTGGATCTGGAATTCTCGACCAAGCTTTTATCGTAATTGCCTGCTGCAATTGTGGTGGAGGCCGGGAGTCGCGACGGGCGGCCCGCGGCGCCTTCAGGTGTCTGGGCGGGCATGACTTTGATCTCCGAGCGCCACTGCGAAGCGTTCTCGGCGGGTGCCTTGGCCAGATCTTCACTTGCGGGACGCTTGGAGCCGTAGGGAATCAAATTCGACGCTACCACGATCGCCACGCATGTCACCACGATCAACACGACCGCTGCGGCGGCAAAGACTGTCAACCTCCGCAGGAACCGGCTTGGCCGGCTGCGGGAGATCGTCGCAATCTTGGCGCGCTGTTCGCCGGTGAGGCCGTTCGCGGGCTCCCTGCTCAGTTCCTTGGTGATGAGTCCGGCGGTCTCGCGAATTTCTTCGACGTGGGTGCGAGCCTCGGCATGCTGTGCGAGATGGCGCTCCACCTCTTTACGCTCGTCGCCTTCGAGCTCACCGAGCGCGTAGGCCGTGAGGACTTCTTCGGTTACCTTCATGTTACACCTCCCTCAGTGCTTTCGGGCCGGGCAGTGATAGTTGCTCCCGAACCGTTTTGATGCCCCGGTGTATGAGAAACCCCACGTTCGAGACGCTGGTTTCCAAAACCTCGGCGATCTCCTTGTACCGCAGCCCCTGCTGGAACTTGAGGCGGATGGCTTCCTGCTGGTTGGCGGGAAGTGTGTCGATGAGCGCGAGAACCGCGCCGCGGCTCTCCGCTTCCGCTAGGACCACCGGGGGCGCCGGTGCGTCGCTGACAGATTGATCCATCAGCGGTTCGTTCAGATGTGTCATGCGGGCCTCCTTTCGCACCACGTCGAGAGCCAGGTTGCGGCAGACCGAGTAGAGCCATGGCGCCAGGTGGTCTCGTACCTCTGAGGGTTCGGCCCTGCACAGGCGCATGAAGGTCTCTTGAACGACATCACGGGCCCGTTCCAGGTCTCCCGTCAGATGTCGCGCATACCTCACGAGCTGCTTCTCGAACCGCTCCGCGGCAGCTCTGACGATGTCGTCTCTTGCTTTGCCTTGCGTCATCGTTCCTCCCGGGATCTCGTGACGTCTACAGGGGATAACGGATATGCGGACGTTTTATTAGACCGGCGCGGCGTTTTTTTTGTTCCGCTGGGAAAATTGAAGGGGCTGGACACCACGCTGCTGCTGCTCATCGGTGCGGCAAGGAGCCACCAACGATCGGTTCCGAGTCACGGCCACGTCGGCGCTGCGGGCTGTTTCGGAACGCTGCCGCTGCTAACACGAGATAAGGACACTGCAGCCGCAACAGCCGCGAAGGGGATTGCTACTGCTCACTGGTGCGGCAATGCAGCGTTCCGCGCTAAGCGGTGGGCCAAGAGAAAGCCTGAATGGCCTATTCTCGGAAAACGAAATATCTGAAGCGCGCCTATTTGTGCGGCGAGGGGATGTTCTTTTTTTTCAGGAGCGAGGGGTACAGCGATCCGTGAGTTTCGTGGCAACCGGTGCAGCTCATTCCCTGCTGGTGCCACTTCGATGTGCGGAACGCCGACTTGTCGTAGTCCTTTCCGTCGGACTGGGGAAACGACATCTCTGCGGGCGGTGTAGGGCCATGGCAGAAGAGACAGAACTCGGTCACACTCTGCAACCATCGTCCGCGGTGTTCCGTTCGCGGATCGACGAGCACGACAGCGCCCTGCTGATGCCCGCTGGAATCGTGGCACCTGAGGCAGGCTCCGTCGTCGTCGATCGAAGCGGTGTGAACCGTGTACGAGCTCGATCGGCCGGCGCCGGCGACCAGACGACGCCCCCGAGCCTTTTCCCGGGGATGGCAGGTTGAGCAGGCATCGTTGTTGACGGCGAACTCGGGCGTCCCCTCAGCGCCTGTATGGCAGAGATCGCAGGCCAGCTCCGAGGCGTGGTGGTAGTTCTTCACGCCGTGGCAGCTCATGCACGACTGCGCCTCGTGCTCGACGACCGAGATGCCGAATTCACCGGAGATGACACGACCCTTCCAGAAGGGCAGATCGCGGAACCTGCGAATCGGCTGGATCATCAAATCGGTGACCTCGAAGGCGAAGCGGGCCTGGTAGGCGCCGTGTCCCAGGTGATCTGCGTCCTGGGTTTTGGGGATTCGGCCTTCGATATCGGTCCGCAACGTCTCACCGGCCGCGATTTTCTGGGGAAAGATCCGGAACGAACCCAGTCCCGCCCGGTGCCCGCCGCCCCCACGGCGCCCATCTCCCCTGCTGCGCATGGAAGCCAGGGGATCGACACCGGTCGATTCGAGCGCCAGCGATCGGCCGCCTGGCCCCTGCACTGTGAGGTTCTGGAAGGGATCCGCGCTTTGGTAGTAGAGGTAGAGCGGTTTGTCGAGGACGTTTTCGAACGCCAGGATCACAGCGACGTCATCGCCGGGAGCGGGGTGGGGCGGATCGAAGCTCAGCCCCAAGCGCAGTCCATCGGACGGTTCGCCCCACGAGACCGGTGGCGCCGGAGGCACGCGCCCGCCATGGGCGACGAGTTTTTTTAGCACCTTCTCCACCTTGGAGAGCCGGAAATCGAAGGGCCCCCGGCCGGCGTAGTAGGCCACCTTGCCGTCGCGATCGGTGATCGTGACGCGCACCGGCGCGGCGTCATAGTCCGCGTTGATGGTGCCCTGCATGCCGTCGATGACCATGGGGATCGTGAACTCGAACTGGCTGACACATTCCGTCGCCAGGATGATGCGTTCGTCGAGGTTGTCCGGCCGGCCCACGATGCCCGTCGCGTTGCCCTCGCGCAGCAGCTCGGGATGGGCTTCGCGGATGTAAACGATCACAAACTCGATATCGTTTTTGTACTCCCTGTACAATCTTTCCATCTCCGCGGCGCGGGATGTAAACGGCGGTCACGTGTAGCTCGACATGATCATACAGACCGGTCGTTTTCCGCGGAAGGAGGAGAGCCGAAAGGTCTGCGTGTCGCTGATGATGCCGATCGGCGTGCCCTCTTTGTTTTTTCCGAAGGTGAGCAGGGGCAGCTCGAAGTCGGGTGGGAACTCATCCAACGAGACCTTAGGCGCGGCCTGCCGGGGAGCGCGCTGCAGCGCCATGGCGCCGGCCGTGGGTTCGGGTGCGACGGCCGTCCAGGCCGCAGGTTCCAGCACCAGCACCACGACCACCAGGCAACCGACGAGGGCGGCGCAAAGGATCGGGCTTCGCGCGGTCGAATTGTTCGGGTGTTTCATGTTCTGCTCCTCATCCGGTCACGACACTGCCGATGTCTCGGCCGAGCGATCATTCTACCCCAGTCCGGCCGGTATCCAGACTGCAAATACGTGCTGACCTGGTAAAACCTGCAGGAGGTCTCCATACCGATCCGTTTATAATAGTGTGCGAGCTCGCCGCTTCGAAGTAATCATGTTCGCAGGCACTCGAAAAGGAATCACGTCATGAAAAGCCGGAAAAGCCGGATTAAACCACACTTTTCGTGCCATGCCTTTCTCCTCCTCGCGATCGCCACCGTCGCCTCAGCCGGCGAGGATCCCCCGGTTTTGCCTTTGAATGTGCTCGAGGACCAGGGGCGGTTTTCCAACTTCATCAATGAGGAAGTCGTGGGGCATTCGCGCTCGAGCTGGAGTGCGGGCGGCTCTTTTTGCGTTCTCAGGTCATTCTTACTGGATGCTCGTGGCCACCACGTTGGTGACCTTCCCGTACTGCACCGCCTGCAGCCAGATGCTGCGGCCTGCCGCGGCAGAGGGAACCGGCAGATTCCAGATCACGCTTCCCTGTCCGTCCGCCGATTTGGGACCGGCACCGCGGCGTGGTGCGGTGAGGCCGACGCTTACGTTCAAGGGTGGTATGGCGGTGCTGCCCGGCCCGACGAGGCTGTAGGCCAGCCAGGTTTGGGCGTTCGGTGTGCCGTTCACCACGGTGAACGTACCGGTCTGACCGGCCACGAGCGGATCGGGGAAGATGGAGAGCGAGAAGGTCGGCGGGCCGCTCGAGCATTCATCGGCACCCATGTCGTACCCCTGCCCGATGGGACGCAGATCTTCATCGATGTCGTCGTCCGGCAGCGAGGGGTAGGTCCCCGAATCGGAGGTGCCAGTGTCCACGCAGGGCGAGCTTCCGCCGATGTGCCAGGTGCCGCCGAACTGGGGGTCGGCGTCGATGTTGCCCGCGCCGGGCCAGCCACCTTCCACGTCGGAGTAGACCACGTCGCAGGTACCCAGGACGTGGACGATCGAGTCGGGTGTGTTGCCCCAGATGATCCCGTTCACCACGTCGGCGTCGGTGGAGGCCCAATCGAGGTACATGCCGCCGCCTGCGACAGCCTGGTTGTCGGCGATGGTGCAGTTGGTCGCGGTGAGGAGGAGTCCCCAGCCATAGATCCCGCCGCCGGTCCCTGTTGTTGTGTTGCCGCCGATTATGCAGTTGACCATGGTGATCGGCCCGGTCAGGCTGGCGTGGATTCCGCCGCCGTTGTCGCCTGCCGTGTTGTTCCGGATCCAGCAGCGCGTCAAGGTCGTCGGTTCCGATCCGAAAATGTTGATCGCCCCGGCCACGTCAACGCTCGTGTTCCCCTCGAACACACAATCGGTAAACGTGCAATCCGAGCCGCTGATGATCACGGCACCGCCACCATCGGTGTAGCTCGGTCCGGTAGCCTGGTTGTCGAGGAAGGAGCATCGCGAGAAAACCGCAGGGGAGGACGAGCCGCAGCTCGCGGCTCCGCCGCCGTAACTGGAGGAGATGTTGCGCTCGAAAACGCAGTCGTCGACGATGATATTGCAGTAATGGCCGAAGACGAGTCCGCCCCCTTCGAACTGCGAGATGTTGTCGCGGATCTTACACTGCTCGAGCGTGAGATCGCAGTAATACGAGGCATACAGGCCGCCACCCGAATGACCTGCGCCGTCGTTCTTCTCAATGGTGCATCTCGAGAGTGTGGGATAACAGTAGTTGTAAGCGCCGACGCCGGGGCCCGTGTTGTTTGCGATGGAGGAGTTCTCGATGAAAGGTTGGCAGCCGGTCTCCATGTAGATTCCGCCGCCCACATTGTAGTCGATCGTGCACTCCTCGATGACAGGTGAGCTCCACCCATGGCAACTGATCCCGCCTCCGCCCCAGCTTGAGGTGTTGTAAGTGATGGTGCACCGCCGGATCGTGGGATTGGAATTCGCTTCGATCAGGAATCCTCCGCCGTAATGGTAGGCGGTGTTGTTCGTGACTGTGCAGTCCTCGATCAGGGGGCTCGAATTCGAGCTGATCAGGAATCCCCCGGCGAGGTTGGCGGTGGCAACGCAGTTCCGGATTGTCGGTGATGCGTCGATGCAGCGTACTCCCTCGCCGCAGTTGGTGACGGTGAAGCCGTCGAGCTCGGAGGCAGGTGTTTCGTAGTCGTCGAAGATGAAGGCCCACATGCTGGTGCCGCCGTCCACGATGGTGTTGGCCGGGCCGTTCTCGGACTTGACCGTGATGGCCTTGCCCTTGAAATCGACGTGCTCATAGTAGGTGCCGTCGTGCACGATGATGTTATCCGCGGTGTTCGCGGCATCCACGGCCTGCTGAATGCTGGGGTAGTCGGCCGGCACGTGAATGTCCTTCGCGAATCCCGCCACCGCCAGTCCCAAAACCAGAACTGGGATCAGCGCAACACGCGAACTCCTGATGATGTAACGTTCCATTGAGAGAATCCTCCTTTGGCCAAAGAACTCCGGCCGCTAGCGGGCCGATGACTGCAAAAGAACATGGCGCACTGTCTTGCTGAACGACGGGGAGCGCCCCCCTCCGTCACAGAGAGCAGAACCTGCAATTCTCCATCTTGTGTTTTTTTTGTTCTGAGTAAGGCTTTTCGAGTCCTGCTCCACGGTTCACCCCGGGAGACTTTGCGTTCGGGATGATCCTGAATGGTCGTTGATTCCCCTCTCCTCTCTAATGCTAGAAGATGATATCAACATCGGTTAGAAAATTCAATTCCTCTTTCAGCGCGACCATCGAGAACAAAGAACACAGGGAGCCAGCCAAACAGTTCGATTGGGACCTGCGTTAGGAATCAGTTAGTGGCGGGCCCGCGAAAAAGAGTACGGAAGATCCGGGTGTTGAGAGGTACTCCGTCATTCAGCTAATGGCCCGCAGCAAGATCTCCGCGGTGCTCGCCGTCGACCTTCACTCCGCTCGAAGAAATCTGCACCGAGTCCCCGGGATCGACCATGCCATAGTCCTGGTCGCCGAGATGGAATCGGTTGCTTTCGTGTTGATCTTGGGGGCGCACGCTATGCTCCTTCCGGTTCATCGATCTGAAAAGACCTTCATGACCATTCACGTGGTCTCTCAAAGACTCTCAATGCACTTCATTGTACGGATTATTGCGCAGGCTATCAAATCCCTGGCGCGCAACACCACACCGTGGACGACCGTGTCTGCCCTATACTATGAAGCCCACAATTCTTCGCACGGTGAGACGAATATTGCATGAGCAATCAATTGCTGATGTCTTCATTCTTTCTCTTTTTTGGGCTAAAAGCTGACGGCTAAAGGCTATGGGCTGCGGGCGCAGCCCGCGCTATGATAAAGACCGGGGCGGCCCTTCAGGCCTAGAGAGCCGCCCCCGGTTTCCCCTTAGACCCCGGTTGGGGCCACTCGTCACCATCACCCAGAATCTGTTCATCCGTCGAGCGGGGTTCCGCCGAAGGAGACCTCGTTGATTCCTGCCCGCAGACATTCGTTGACCACGCCGACGACCTCGCCATGATGGATACCCTCGCCTACGTAACAAACCAGCTTCTGTCCGGGCATCTTCCTCTCGACCTCTTGAACTGATCGGAAGAGCTGTCCCAAGCCAGCCATGCGTCTGCCGTTGAGGTTGATGTGCAGGCGGCCGGAACCTGCTCCGGGACGCGAGAGCCTCACCTCCAGCCGCTCGCAGGTGTCCTCGTACTCGCCGGCACTGACACCGCCTTCGCGCGGCAGGTAACAACCGAGCTTGCCGTCGAAGTACTTGAACTTGATGGAGCACATGAAGAATATGAGCAGGAGGAAGGTCACGTCGATCATGGGAGTCATCTGCATTTCCGTTTCACAGGTGGTGATGTCGGCGCTTTTCTTTTTTTTCATCTCCTGTTCTCCTTTGTGCGGTGACACGCTCGCGGCGACGGCGGACCGCTAGCCACGCCGGCGCAATGCTATCGCGTTATCACGAGAGGTTTTTATTGAATGATACCTGTGCGGCCGTCCGTACGAGGATGATGAACGGAGGCAGACGTTCGGGGTTCATTGATTCGGTTATGGAAAATCTACGGTCGATAGGTAGGGTCGTGGTCGAGAGGCTGGCTCGTCTCGAACCTGCTACTCGATCAGCTTTTTCGCAACCACAGCGATCCCCGTGGAGCTCGAGTCATAAGGAGCTCCCGCGACATCCGAGTAGTATTCTACGATCTGGAATCCATTTTCAGCGAATTCACTCCTGAGAGATTCCAAGCTGTAACATTGGAGCCAGTTGTAGATCTCGCGAGAACGCGTCGCTTCGAATATCGAATACTTGTCGACGGTGACCTTTTCCCTTTCATATTTAAAGGTACTGCGGAACACATAGTAAGGATCTGCGGACCAGAAGCCGTCTCTCGGAGAGTAGTCGAAGGATTTTTCCTCGATTGTTTTGTCGTAGTGATTGAGTGAGAGCACATCGAGTAACAGCGCTCCGTCTCGCTTGAGGTGTTTGTTGATGATGGCGAGTAGTTTTTTTCGCTGCGGCGAGCTGAGAGGACAGAAATCATAGTAGATGAGTGTAATCAGATCGAATTCTTCGCTCATCGAGAACTCGAGGTAGTCTTGTAGAACGTAGTCGATCTCGAGTTTTTCCCCTTTTGCGTTATTTCTGGCGTACTCGATCGATCGATCCGAAAAGTCGACTCCCGTGACGCGTGCTCCCCTCGAGGCCAATCGTGAAGTGTACAATCCCGGTCCACATCCAAAATCGCAGATCTTCGATTGAGGACCGATGCCGAACCGCGAGACGATCCAGTCCACGGAATTGTCGATGAAGCCGTGATTTCTGGACGCGAGATCGACGGTCCCGTCGAGATGCACTTCGAGCATTTTCTTTGATATGTGCTCGTCGTTCCAGAGCAACGGGGTTGAATAGAACTGGTACGGTTCCGGGCGTCGTCTGATCTGTTCCAAATTTTCAAACATGGTATCTCTGCAAATCCAACTCTCGTGGTCAGGATTTTTGCCGGATGTCGGTGCAGGGTCCAGGTTTGCAGCAGCTCGTTGTCGAGACGTCCGGTGTCATGTGAGGCGCGCCAGGTGGTCGCCGCTCTCCTGTTCGAGCATCATCTCACACCCCACCCCGCTCTGGTAGCGTTTTCCGCGAGAGTTTGCAGATCGATGTGCAGCCAGCCGCAAAAAAACCTTTCTGGCTCCCGAATTCGAACTGGAGACGGGTTTCCCCGAGGCAATTTCTCCCTCTGCGGTTGGATTCGAGAGTCGAGGATTCCACTTCCAGCGGAAAGAAAACGCTTATCGGTAACCGGTGCCCATAGCCGTCGTCGCGACTCACTACGTTTAGGGTTTCGCGGTCGCCTTGGAAAAAGGCACTTAGTGCCTGTCCGAACGGCGCCATGGCTTCAGGGACCACGGGAGTTTTCCTCCATCTGGTTTCTTCATCCTAAAATCAAAAATATAGCGCAAAAATGTTTTTACAGGAAAAACCACTGATTGTAATCTCTTTTTAGGAAAGGAGGGGTTTGAAGGATGCCTCGGTTTCAAAGCCAATCTCAAAATCCTATTCCTGTTGTTCCGTTCAAAAATTGCTATGCAAAGACCGCTGAAGACGGGACACCGGGAATTACAGTCCTCGAGCACCGTCAAAACGTTGCCGAAGTGGCCTCCGCTCTCTTCGACATTCTACCTCAGACAGTACGATCCCTCCTCCCTGCCAATGTACCGATCGCCGCGATCGTTGGGGCCCACCATGGAGGGCGCAGGGACCTGCTCCCCACACGCGTGGGGATGATCCGAAGAGATCGAGATATATTTACGCTGGTATTAGCCTGGAGTTTCGCCATTTTTGTGAGCGTTGCAAGGTGGCGCAAGCCTTGCACGAAAAAATTTGAATTAGGGCTGAACACATAAAAACGAACACATTATACTCCCGGCATGGTTACCGCAAAACCGGACGAGTATCGTTACTGTGGGCGCACGTTCAGCGCCGGAGAGATCGAGCGTATTCGCTCTCTGATTGAATCTAACCCTGAGATGCACCGTGCACAATTGTCGATTGCGGTATGTGAAGATCTTGATTGGTTGCGTCATGATGGCCGGCACAAGGATATGTCTTGTCGCGTTGCAATGCTCCGGATGCACCGTGACGGAATCATCATTCTCCCGCCGCCAAGACATGCCGATCGCAATAAACGCCGCCGTTGTCGTATCACGAATGCCTCGGATCCTCACCTCCCCCTGACCGTTCCCGCTGGCAAACTGGGTGAACTTGATTTCAAAATGGTGAACTCGCGGCGAGATTCCTCGCTCTGGAACGAACTCATCGAACGCTACCACTACCTCGGCTACAAACCATTGCCAGGGGCACAGATGCGTTTCCTCGTGTTTGGCTGCTCGCAACTATTGGCGGTCCTTGGATTTGGAGCTTCGGCATGGAAGGTGGCATCGCGGGATCAGTGGATCGGGTGGACTGCCGATGAACGCACCAGGAATCTTCATCTCGTAGTCAACAATGCCCGCTTTCTGATTCTGCCATGGATTACATCGCGGAATCTCGCGTCTCGCATCCTGGGTCGGGTTAGGCGGGTGTTACCTGAGTTGTGGCAGAAGCGGTACGGCTATATGCCGGTCCTCTTGGAGACCTTTGTCGAGCAGACGCGTTTCCGGGGTACCTGTTATCGTGCAGCGAACTGGGTCCGTGTCGGACAGACCCAAGGTCGGGGAAAGCTCGATCGAAAACACGAACACGCTCTCCCGGTGAAGGACGTTTTTCTCTTTCCCTTGCATAGAGACTTCCGCCAACGGTTGCGAACAACACAGAACACCTCAGATTGAACATAATCAGTCGCTCTTACAGTTGCACGAAAAGGAGGAGAGACTCGTGTCGGCAGAGGTCGTACCAGTCAGCATTTTAGCGCTTTTATCCAGTTTTCAGGGTTGCTTCTCCAAACGCAGTTACGACAACTTCACTACCCTCACCCTTGGGTGGATCATGTGTCAAGGCCGCCACACAGTCAGTCGGGTGCTTCAGGCTGAAAGCGACATGTCTCACAACAAGCATCATTCCACTTTCTACCGTTTCTTGTCCCGTGGGCGGTGGACCGCGGACTCCCTTGGCGAGGTTGTATTCCACCAGATCGGAATCGGCGATAATTCGGCCCAGCATATGGATCCTCCTTGGTTGGTTTTCTAGACTACAAGGAAGAACCACCGCCCCGGCCGGGTGGTGTCAACCCGGTCGGGGTGTTTTTTTGGGGCGGCCCACATGACTCCTCCCCTGAATTTCAAAAAGGTCCTCTTGAAGGAGAAGTAACCAGAAACAGAATGATGGTGGTACTCTCGAGGGAAACGGCAAGAGTAGGGGCGGGGTATGATCGAAACTAAGGCGGGATCATTTTAATTGAGGGAACAAAGCTTTCCTCCCTCATCAATCATGATTCAATAAGCGGGGTACCTCCATCAATTATCTTGGTCCTTCTCAATATAAAAAAGGTGACGGGTAAGTCTACCCGTCACCCTGTGTGTCTTAGCATGTAGTAGATGCTTTTTTTGCTGTACCGGGCAACGCTGTTATTGTGCCCTCCTTTCTCACAGAATCGATGTCGCCACGACGTTCGTTACTTGACCGTACTGAGCTGCCTGGAACCAAACAGGATATCCCCCTGCGTAACTAGGAATATGCTTAATCCAGTCAGCCATTCCAGTTGAGTCGGTCATCTCCATATCAATTAGCACAGGATTTTTTAGACCTATCGTGACTTCTAGCGGAGGGACATACTTACTACCAAGCCCGATCAAGCTGTACACCAGGTAAGTTGGCGTCATTGGATCGCCATTTACAACACTAAAGGTGGCATTAGCGCCGGCGATGATAGGATTAGGAGTGACGGCCAGGGTAAAGAGGTCCAATCCGAAGTCGGTTTTGGCATAGTCCCAGATTTTGAGCTCATCAACTCTAAACTTACCAGCGATGTTTTGATCGTTCCCGCCGCAGATATCGGCCGCGGATCCCACGGCAGTCCCCCAGTCGGTCCAATTTGCTGAAGCTACGATGTTGCCACCTACGTACAGCCGCATGGTATCTTGTGAGCCTTCGATACCATTTCTATCCCAAGACGCTGCCACGTGAACCCAATGGTAATTAGGGATGTTGGACGGATCATATTCAATTTTCCGGTGAGCTCCACCGAATTCCAGCATGAATCGCATTGAATTGGTAGACGCTGCCACGTCTAAGAACATCCCGCTCCCAAGACCGAACGAGCCATCGAACAAACGATACTCACCATGAGAGTATGCAACAGGAACACCCGATTGATAGTACCAAACTTCGACGCAACCCTTTTCGGGGTCGATATAATTACTCACATTATTCAAGACTAAATTGTGTACGCGATCTAACGCGCTATATTGTCCCTTTAGAGTGACACTGTCTCCTTCTTTTCCTGGAACATATACTCTGTCCCCGGGTACCTCAAACCCACCTCCTCCGGTATAGAACTCAAGATTCGGACCAAAGGCACTGTTGAGGACTTCGTTGTCGCTGCCCAGTTTATTCCACAATACAAGACCTTGAAAAAGATCTTCAACGGGATAATGGTAACCCATGTCCACGATGCCTGTATCCTGCACATGGTCTGTACGCGTCGTGCCGTCGAACATTGCCGTTTGAGGGTCGCCAGCATCCACGCAATGGCTTGTAGGTTCTCCCGTTTGCGGGGGATCCTGCTTGAGGTAGTAGTCCCCCTCAGGAACTGATTCAAAAAGCGGATTGGTGTCGATCATACCGAAGCCCCAGTTGAGTGTGGCACCCGGTTCGATATCAACAGACGACTGCCCTCCATCGATATCAGAATAACTGATATCGAGAATGCTGTTGGCTTTTATATATATTTCGTCCGGAGTATTTTTCCACAGGATAGTATTTCTAACGACTACGTAGCGGATATCCACCGAGCCCTCCACATAGATCCCTCCACCTTTGTAGCTCGCTGTGTTTCCCGTGATTGTATTATTTTCTATAATTGCAGAAGATGTCGGTGATCCGCACCTGATTCCACCACCTATTGCAGCGGAGTTTCCTGTTATAAGGTTGTTTTTGATTGTTGAAGCACCCGTGTTAATTCCACCGCCGCCGGAAGATGAGCTGTTGAGATAGATAACGTTGCCGATGACATCCGCGAAGTCGCCGTTAAAGATTCCGCCACCATAACTTGCAGTATTGTCGTAAAGTGTGTTGTTGATCATCGTCGGATAAATACTTGGATTAGTACACATTGTACTAACGCCACCACCATAGTGGGTGGCAGCGTTCGAATAGATATCATTGTCGCTGATGATCGTGGCTGACTCATAAACCCAAATTCCGGCACCCCACTGGCTCGCAGTGTTGTTAGTGATGATATTTCCTGTAATCGTGGGTGATGCAAGATCGCAAAAGATTCCTCCACCCCAGTGACCCGGACCTCCATGCGTAGAGTAGGATTTGTAGGTTCCATAACCATTCGTAATTGTGAAACCCTCTAATCTTGTATCGTGGGTTTCACCACTGTTGAACCGTACAACGCTTCCATAGTCAGGACTGACAGGGTTCCCGCCGTCGATGGTGGTTACTTCAGGTCCCGCCTCACTTTTAACGGTGATCTTTTTGCCAACGAAATCAATGTTTTCCAAATATGTTCCTGGTTTTACGATGACGAGATCATTGTCAACGGCGGCATCGATAGCAGTTTGAATTGTGGGAAAATCATCCGGCACATAGATCGTAGCTCCCTGTGTCATACCAAAAACGAATAGAAACAGAAAAAATCCAAAAGAAAAGATTCGTGTACACATAACAAATTCTCCTCTCAAAACGACTTAAAACGAAGATTCAATAAGGATTCTTCTGGTTCACCTTTCTACGAACTGATACCAGAAGTCCTTTACGCTGATATTGTTATATTGAAACGAGACGAATCACTGCTTTCCAAATTAAACGGTATAGCCCACAAAGGTTTCCGCGATACACCCACCTATCGGCCAATTCCTCGCTACCGATCAATTCGTCAAAATCCGGTGCGCCACGCGTTGGATCACGCCAGCTGTTCTAAATAGAAAAAAGAGGGTGTAGTTTTCTCTCTACGTTGTTCAAGACACCCTTTTTAAAGTTCTGTAGTGAGACCAGAAAGAATCCCACCGATCTGATTTATTATAAGTTCGCAAGTGTAATATATGTTGTCCCCCCTTCCGAGACCAGCGCATACCACTTCGGCACATCCGCGTCTTGACAACCGTTTTGCAGGCCTCTTCGACTACACAGCATCCTATGGGAAGGCCACGCATCCGAAATTCTGCGTATTTCATGCGTTTCTTGTTTCGCTTGAAATACGTTTTCCTTCTTTGCACATCCTTCAATCGGCTTTTTGAGAGAGTACAGGTATCTTGGTAGTAATCGATAGAACGTAGTAGGGCTCCTGCTGCGCCCTTTTTCGTCTTCAACTTCTCATACCATCTTGTCGCTGCCAAAGATCCTTTTCCAAATAGAGCCTCGGCTGCTTTCGAAAGATGTTCGGTCGTATGGTAGAAATCCACCAATTTCTCATAATCCTCGTAAAGTGATTTAGAATCGATGTATTTCCAAAGCGATCGGCTTCCATCACAAAGAGCCAATCGAATACAACCGGCACCTCCCTTTTTCTCGACTTCCTTCACCTCGTCCTCGAAACGTTGCTTGAATGTAATTGCCCTTTCCTTCGGCATTTGAGACACATAGAGCGTCGTCAAGCGTTCGGAGGTTTTCTTCTCCGGAGGTACCTCACCATAGAAAGTAATACTTCCCACCATGGCGTTTCGGTAGGATGTGGGTTCCTCCTCCTTCTCCTTTGATTGGAGATCGGGTTTTTCCTTGGGACGCCCCTTCTTGTAAGGGCCCGGTTCCCTCAGAAGAACGTTAACCCCGTCCATAATGACAACCATCGATTTCGTTTGGCATGGAATCTCTTCTTCCAGGCGAATTGCTGCGTTCGACTTTTTTTCATAAGATTCGATGAATCTCACCGTACGTTCTGCCATGGATTGGATTGCCGTAGCCGAAAGGGGGAAAGTTACACATTTCTTGAGAATCTTCGCCGTCTCCGATGGCGTTACGTGTGACGGGGTAAAAAGTGCTGCATCCCTAACCTCAGGTGTCGCATATTTGCCTTCCATATCCCACATCTCGTCCAATGGTATATAGGATTCTCCGCCACGATCAGGCTGATAGAGATGTCGGGAAATCTCTATAAGAACGAATACAAACATTATTTCTTTGGGGCTTAAGAACTTCCAGCGGTAGGTGGTGTCGTCTACCTGAATTGCGTATTTTTCGATATCATAGGATTCGAGAAATGTACGATACCCTTCCCGCGCAGCACTCAATGTGGCGTCCTGAAGACTCTTGGATACATAAGCCGCCATTTCAGCGGTCAACTCTTCGTACTCACGTTTTTTACAAAAGTCTTGGAGCTTTTGCTTGATCTCGCTCATCACCGCGCTTACCATTCTCTTTAGATGCCGATTCGTATTCATATTCGGCTCCTTTCTGTCCATATGTAAGTGTTTTTTGTTTACAATCTTTCATAAACAGAAAAGGGACCGAATTTCTAGTGCATTAATATCTTTTTATATAAATTTGCGTACACCAAAAATTTCACCCAATATAAAGAGACAAAACAGAGTAGAAATCTTTAACATGACGAATCCTCCAAACTTGGTGCTATTGAAAAAAATGAATCCAAATCAAGAACGAGCTTGTTTCACAAGGCACTCTCACCATCTCCGTAAGCTAAAAGTCTTCGACTCGAGTGTTGACTGCTGAGTAGTACCGCCACTAAAATATAGAGCTGGAAAAAGGAGTGAGTGGTCAATGAAGTACAATATTTTTCGCAGCCTATGCGAGTGAGGAGCCGCGCCGATGCCTGGAACTCCTACCGAAACAACGGTTTTGCTGGCGGCGATGGCCGCGGGAGACCGCGATGCCGGCGAGAAGCTGTTCTCGATCGTCTACGAGGAGCTCCACGATCGTGCTCATGTGGCCATGGTCAGGGAGAGGCCCGGGCATCTCCTGCAAACAACGGCCTTGGTGCATGAGGCTTACCTGCGCCTGCTGCCGGGAGGCGGCTTGGAGTACAAAGACCGTGCGCACTTCTTCAGGGTGGCCGGAAGGGCGATTCGACGCATTCTGATCGATGAGGCCAACAAGCGGAATGCCGCCAAGCGGGGCGGTGGCCGCCATCCACACTCGCTCGACGAGCTGCGCGAGCTGGAGCCCCAAAACGCAAACACAGATAATTCTTTCGAAGACTTGGAGGCATTGGAGATTGCGCTGAACAAGCTGGAGAAGCACGAATCGCTGAAGTGGATGTGCACGATCGTTGATCTGCACTTTTTCGTGGGGCTGTCCTTCGATAAGATCTCCGAGTTCTTGAGTGTATCCAAGGGAAAGGTCATGCGGGACTGGAATTTCACGAAAGCCTGGCTTCGACGGGAATTGGAGCGTTGAGCGATGGAAACCCCAGAGACACCGCTGCCCGAACGGATTGCGCGGCTGAGAGAGATCTTCGACGCGGCTTTGGAGTATGAGTCCTCCATGGAACGCGCCGAGTTTCTGAAGGAAGCCTGCGGGGATGATTCAGATCTCAAAGATCGCTTGGAATCGATGTTCGCCAAACATGAAGATCCATCAGGTTTTCTCGACCATGGATCGCTGCAATCGTTCCTCGAGACCGCGCAAGATCACGAATCAGGTGCAAGCGACGAACCGGTCGAGGAGGAATTACCCTTCCGGCAGCTCGGTGAATTCCGGCTGATCCGCAAGCTCGGTGCAGGCGGCATGGGCACGGTATATGAGGCCGAGCAGCTCTCGCTCAAGCGGCGGGTAGCCCTCAAAGTCCTGCCGGCTCATCTCAGTGTCAGTGACGACTCGGTCCGCAAATTCCACCGCGAGGCCGAGGCCGGCGGCCGCCAGAGCCACGCGGGCATCGTGGCTGTCCATGCGGTTGGCAAACATAAAGGCACCCACTACATTGCGCAGGAGCTGGTAGCGGGCGGCAACAACCTGTCGGAGCGACTGGATGAGCTCAAAAAGACCCGGGAACAACGTGCCGGATACCTGCGCGAGGCTGCGCAGTTGGTTGTCGCTGTGGCCGACGCTCTGCAACATGCTCACGAGCGCGGGGTGATCCACCGCGACATCAAACCCTCGAACGTCCTGCTCGATGCAGAGGGCCATCCCAAGGTAACCGATTTTGGCCTGGCCAAGGTGGAGGACGCCCTGGCTCTCTCGCGCACCGGGGATTTTGCCGGGACTCCCTACTACATGTCGCCGGAGCAAGCCATGAGCCGGCGGATCGGTATTGACCACCGTACCGATATCTACTCCCTCGGTGTGACTCTGTACGAGATGCTCACATTGCAGCGCCCCTTCGACGGTGAGACCTCCCAGGAGGTCCTCAAGAAGGTCGTACTCCAGGATCCTCCTCAACCGCAGAAGGTCAATCCAAGGATTCCCAGAGACTTGAGTACGATCTGTCTCAAAGCGATGGATAAGCTGCCGGAGAAACGCTACCAGTCGATGCGCGAGTTTGCCGACGATCTCTGCCGGTTCGTCTCGGGCGACGCGATCCTGGCGCGGACACCGGGCCTTCGAACCCGGATGTGGAAGCGGGTGAAGCGCAATCCTGTGGCGAGCGGGGCGGTGGGTGTGGCGGTGTCAACTGTTTTGGTGTCAGCAATCGTGGTGCCTTGGGTGATGTTCTACGCCTCACCAAAAGAAACCGACCGAAAAATCGAGGAAGAACGGGCCTCGCTGATAGAAAGGTTTTTGAAAAAGGCGTTCGACCCGAAGATCGTAGATGATGCACGTATCATTACGGCGATGCTGGACGAAGCCATTGCGAATCTCGATCTTGAACTCGCTGATGCGCCTGAGGCCGAAATCAGTTTTCGTATTGTTCTGGGAGATGTTTACCACCGTGCAAACGGATGGAAACAGGCATCCGATCACTATAAACGCGCACTCGAGCTGAGCCTCGAGTTTCTGGGAGAGCAGCACCCGGAGACGCTCAGTTGCCGCTTTTGTCAGGCCAACAACTACTATCGCTGGATGAAGGATGACGAGGCGGAATCCGCTCTGAGGAAGTATCTATCGCTTGCCAGCGATTCGCTCGGTGAGGGTCATGCTGATGTGTTTAAAGCCGAAGACGCTCTGTCGTCAATACTGATAAGAACATCTCGTTGTGAGAAGGGCATTCAACGGCTGCGCACGCGGTATGATTACTTTCAGGAGAAACAAGGAGAGCATGGTTTAATGTCTTTAAAGGCCCTGAATCGTCTCGCCATCCAGCTAGCCTCTAGATACGATCCCGATGGTATCGATTTGCTACGAACCTGCGTTAAAAAACAGCGAGAGGTGCTGGGTTCAGGTGACAGCGATACTGTTGATTCGATGTTCACCCTTGCAAGTAATCTGGAGAAGCGAGGTGAATATATTGACTATTGCAGACTTCAAACCGAGTTGTTCCGGATCTTTAACGAATCGCGTGGTCCGGAGGATCGCGAGACGTTGAAAAGACGGATCTGGTTGGCCGAGGCGATCGATCGCACGGGCAAATATGAGGAGGCAGAGGAGGAATACAGAGAGGTCTTGAGCGAATGCGAACGGATTCTTGGTCCGGCTGATCAAGACATCTGCTTCGCCAGGTTTGACCTGGCCGTTTTTCTGACCAAGCGCGGTCGACTGTCTGAGGCGGAGCGGTTTCACCGAGAGGCTTTGAGAGCTCGCAAGCAAGCATGCCCTGGGGATCAATCGATCCCTTGGTCGATGCACTGTCTGGCAGAAACGCTGCGACTCCAGGGCCAGGAAAAGTATGATGAGGCGCGTGAGCTGCATTGGGAGGGACTGCAAGAGTCACGGAATCAAGGGAATCAGGAGCTACAATTTCGATTTCTCGGCACCGTGGCGCGGCTGTTCGAAGACATGGACGACCACGACGAGGCTGAGAACTATCTTGACCGGGCGATCGCGATCACCAAGGATCTCTACTCCGATCAACTGCATCCGCGCAACGCCAAAGCTAGACTCGACAAGGGATGCTTTCTCAATCGCCAAAGGAGATACAACGAGGCGGCGACGCTCCTGAGCGAAGCCCTTGAAATCTTCAAAAACACCACCCCCAAACACTACAACCGTTACGTTGCCGCCAGCGCGTATGGCGAAGCCCTCGCAGGCCAGGATGAATACGAGTCCGCAGAAACGCACCTGCTCGACGGCCACGACGGTCTGGTAGCAATTTCCTACGCCTACTACGCCGACGAAGGCACCGCTGCCATCGAACGCCTAATCACACTCTATCAGCTCTGGGATGAGAACTCGAACCGAGCCGCCCTGTGGCAGGACAAGCTCGACGACCATCGTGAGATTAAAGACGCAATGGCTCGTGGCGATTATTCACTCTTGCCGGTTCCGCCGGAGGAACCGTCGGACTTGGAGTATTCACGCTAATCTCGGGACTTTTTGAGCCCTTTGAGCCAGTTTAGGACACCTTCATTCCCAGCTCCACGTGAGCTTTGAAGTCGTGGATGCATGGGGCCATCGAAAGCTTTCCAAAGAACGTATTCATCAGAGGAGTGCGAAAGACCTGAGTGAGGCGAGAACTGCTGCGGTTGCCAGAGTGAAAAATCTGTGAACTTATTTGTTGCAGCCCCTAATTCGTGATTCTCAGTATTCTACTTGAACGGCGTCGACTGTTAGCCTGGAGTTTCGCCATTTTTGTGAGCGTTGCAAGGTGGCGCAAGCCTTGCACGAAAAAATTTGAATTAGGGCTGAACACATAAAAACGAACACATTATACTCCCGGCATGGTTACCGCAAAAC
>Ga0190284_1000358_pt1 | contig 27838 bp, 30 predicted proteins | sample 48691812_MG_FD_161668 | JGI IMG/M metagenome (GOLD analysis project Ga0190284, IMG submission 161668) | Hydrothermal vent microbial mat bacterial communities from Southern Trench, Guaymas Basin, Mexico - 4869-18-1-2_MG | ecosystem: Environmental > Aquatic > Marine > Hydrothermal vents >...
CTTGGCTTTCTTGGTCATGCCAGGGATAGCGAGTTCATCAACACACATTCTCTTTAGTTCGACTGCAGTTTTGGCTTCCAGTTGGTCTTTTGTAAAAGTTGCTCCCATGTGTAAATCTCCTTTGTTACATTTAGTTTTTGTTGTTGTTCACGAGGTGACCAAATGGTCACTACTATTTTACGATTCGAATCTTCGAGTTGGAGTTCATACTAAGAATATCAAAGTAGACCTCCGACCGATCATGTTGACCTTTCACAACAGAGTTGTAGAATAGCCAGCACATCAGCGTTGCAACGCCCAGATTTGTGAAATATAACTGGGGTTCCGATTGTGATAATTCCTCACATGACATTTCGTCCGGTAACTTATCGTCAGGGTTTGCAATTTCCGGATGGTAGGCACAAAGGTCAGGTGTTAAATCAGCACCTCCTTTTCTGACATAAAGTTGTGCATTTCCATCTGTTAATTCATTCCCACCAGAAATAACTGTAACATCATTAAGATTCTTACAATAATTATTAATTATCATTCTGGATTTGTGATTGTCAACACATACGAATACGATTGTATTCTCTTTGATTACTTGGGCAATATTGGATTCATTAATGTAATTATCGAATACGTCAAATTCGATATTGCTGAACTTCATAGCAAGCTCATCGGCTTTTGTTTCAGCTTTGTTGCCCATACCACTAAATTCCTGTCGTTCGAAATTTTTCATTTCATATTGGTCTCCATCGACCAAAAGTATGTCCGCTTCATAATCTTGAGAAAAGTTAATAAACCGACAAAGGCGTTCTGCCAGAATAGTTCCAACACCGCCCAAACCGATAATGGTTATGTTAATGGACTGTGTCATTTTTTACCTCCGAACACCTTTTTGAACTTATCTAACATACCTAAACCCAATGGTTTTTGATTACCAGGTTGTTCAGGATCAGGAATACGTTCAAGAGTTTTGTCAGCTTCTGCTGCTGCATCTAATATTATTTGATGCTCTTCATCTGTCTGCTCAAGGAATGCCCCCGAGTCAGCTTCAAATTGATTGCCACGCTCAATCTCCGAGAAGACAATTGCATGACCACAAGCATAACATGCACCGATTCTCTCAATACTATCAAGAGTATTTTCTTCATTACATTTGGGGCACATAAGAATTTCAACGTCTGCGAAATCTTCTTCATCGACATCCCCCAATGCAACCGGTCCATTACAATAAGGACACTGCCCCGGAATTATCATCCCAGACTGGGTGAATACTCCCATACAATATGGACAACTCCACTGCGATTCATCCAGGACACTTGCTTCAACTGTATCGGGCAATAATGTTTTACAATGCGGACAACATTCATCTGTTCCCAACTTCAAAAACGTGTTACCACATTCCAGGCAACTGACGAAGCCGTGTTGATCCGGTTGTTGATCCATTGATTGTGCAGAGTTTAAGGCCGCCTCTCGATCAATATCATCCATTGGCGGAGCTTGTGTAAAACCATCTTGGAGCTCATCTTCATCTATCTGGATCAGATGGTCATCTTTTTTACATGTTGGGCATACTGGTATATCATCCGTTGTTGTGAAAACAACCTTGCATTTTTCGCAATGGTACATTTCCTCTTCGAACTCTATGCCCTGCATTTCATTCATAATTTTGATTTCACGGTTTTTACATGATAAACATGGATTGGCTGAATCACATGGAGTTGTATCAGGTTTAACAACAACCCCTGGTGTTCCGGGTTTTTCACCAACGAACCCTGGTAATTGTTTTTGATTTCCAGGTGCAACGTATCGCCTATTTTGTTTCCATGCATAGGGATCATAGTTTCCACCCCAACCACCCTGTCCACGATTGTTCCAGTAATTTCCACCACGCCAACCACCGTAACCTCCATATGTGTATGCATAGACTCCACGTTCGACCATGTCCATCCACTTTGGATTGAATTGACGTTTACTGACTGATACTTTAAATATGTATCGTTTGTCATATTTTCGTGATTGATATGCACTTCTGCTACTGGCCTTTTCATCTAAGACCATTTTACCGTTTACACTTTTATATATCTTTGTAGTGTACTTAACTTCTTTTTCATCAATGTCTTTGGTCTTTGATAATCCGAGCATGTAATCATCAGGATTAACCATGAACCGATGCCCGTTAGCAACGATTGATGCTGATAGACTAAACTCGTCAGATTTGACGTTGCCGTATGTGATATGAAGCCCATCGAATGTTTTTTCATCGTCGTCATCCGTTCCTGAATGAAACGCTGAAAAGTTTGCATGACTGTGGATCGTACCAATCATAGTCCAACCTTCAATGGTAATCCCTCGGTTGTAATCACATGCCGCTGCTGTAACTTTTTGATGGGGAGGAATAACTCGATACTTCCCGGTTGCCTCATTGTAGAATAACAGCACAATTGCTTCGCCACGATATTCATCATATACTGCTTTGAAGAACTCAAGAACCTTGGCTCCGGTTTGCGCTGGTATTGGATTGATGTACATGCGTGCCATTGTATTGGCACTTTCTAATATTGATATGTTTTTGACGGGGGCGATACTTTCCATCACCCCCATCTTTTTCTTTAGGAAGATTCCTTCTTTTGCGACGATATAGTATATATCATCATCCGGAAGTTCCTGTGTTCCATCGTTAATGACAACTTTGAACATTAAGCTCTCCTTTGGTTTAAGTATCTGGTTGATAAATTGTTCTCGAATACATCATAGGAATGGAGGTCTATCATTCCTCTGAGCACTCCAACTTGTTCGATTTTAGCCGGTGAGACTCTTGGTGCAGGAATACAATCCAATCTGCACTCTCTTGTCATATAACGATCAAGAGAATAAGACTCCGGATAACTGCCGAAATACTCCATCGGCATTGCTCTTAATGCCCTCGTTGTGGACGGGCCGTATAATAGATAACCATGCTTGCTTTTGTAATCCTTCAAGCCATTAATAATATCTCCTGCTTGAAATTTAATCTTTGATAGATCCAGTGGTGCATGGTCAAGAGTCGGCCATTGTTTCGACTTCAATGTGATTCGTTTAAAGTTTTCCATAACGTCATTCAACCACAAAGTACAACCGTTTGAACACAAGACTAACGGCTCTCTGTTGGTATCAATGATAAATGCAACAATTATATTGACGTCTTTTTTCGGAAAACAAGTGATGCCAGCAACTGTTGCTCTAATCTTTGTTCCTGCTGACAAACGACCAACTTTATTTGTGACCTTTCTGACTTTCCCTGTATGAATAATGCCGCGATACCCATCGACGTATTCTACTTCTGACAGATTCGATTCTTTATCAATTACTATAAAAGATATGTTACCACTGCTTTCATCATATTTAAAACCTTGAATCATTTTAACTGTCAATACATCTAATGGATTTCGCCAGTTGGCGACAACAACCTTATCTCCGATAACAAACTCTGTATCAAAATCTGCACCTTCAACAAAGAATCTATCCGTGTCAAGTAAAGCTTTTGTTGCTTCTCCTTTTATCCTTTTCATTGAATGGTTGCCATCATATGCTGCAATGCCTTCGACGCCCCACACAGTCTCTTCTCTTGGTTCCATCATACTGTTATTCGGAATAATGAACAACTGCCGACCGATTCTTAAACGGCCTTCCATTCTTCTAACTTCATCAAGTTTATATATACGTCTTCTGCTAGCACCATTTGATAACTCCAATCTCATGGTATGGTTTCTAACAGGAGGGTAACAGTTTACAAATTGTGCTGAAATATTTCCACGAGATGTTACATCAATGGAATTAAATCTCATTCGATATGCATGAGCTTTTGCACCCGGGTGATTGTTATCTCCCATGATAATATATTGACTGTTCTTATCCAGCTTGATCCCGTCGATTTCGGGTTGATCAACTTTAAACTCAGTTGCATCAAGATTTGATGTAAGATAATAATTATTACCCATTTTAACTTCAAGGATATCTTCTCCATCAAACCCACGACTCTTTCTGATATATTCAACTTTATGGTAAGCTTCATTTTCCCCATGTTTTACAATGAGGATTTGATCTGGTTTAACAACTGTCCCGTTTGGAATGGGTGCTTCATCGGCTCTTCTTTGCTCGGTAATTTTTTCTGCTAAGAACTTACGAGCATTTTCTGTTAGTTTTAATAAAGACAATCTACCGTCAATATCAATCTGCACATACATAATATCACTACCGTCAGCGAAGCCAACAAATGAATCAATGTAAGCCATTTTACCATTCTTTGTTTCAAATGAATCACCAACGGTTATATTTGTTTCCGCATCGAGGTATGTGCCTTGAGCAATATCATAAAATAATTTATATGTCCTTTTAGATCGTTTCGACACTTTCATTTCAATGCCCGTATCTTGAGCTTCATAGAACATCTGAGCAAGCTCTTTATACCCCATAGATTTCTTATCCATCAGGTTATGATTGGTTTTTGTGTACTCCAGTCTTTTTCCCAAAGTACAGTTCATTTTGATCCAATCCGCAGAATAGATAAACATTGGGTTTGCTTGCCCCATGTATTGCCATTCCAGGTAGCTGTTCAATACTGGAACATCTTTATATGCATTATAGTTGTATGTATAATCTGTATTAAATACAGCAGACCACCACACCATAATTGCATGTTGAATGGCTCCGGTGAATGATTGTGCTCGTTTGTTAATCGACTTACCGAAACAAACAAATCCACCATCGGATATGTTACACATTGGCGCCTTGAGAAGATAATCTGACAATCCGGACATCTGTTGAGTTCTCAAAAACACTTGACCGCTGGTGACTTCATTATATTTAGTGACATATAGAATAAAGATAACATATGGAAATGCGAGAGTAAATGAATGAGGCGACTTGTTCTCTTGAACCCAGTTTGTGTATCCCATCATGTCAAGTTTTCCGGATCTTTTAAGTCGACTAACTTCATTGGAAAATGACATAGTTGATTTGATGGTACGGTATGCTGGTGGTTCTTCAATAACAACAAGATGCCCTTTTTCAAGCTCTTCCATATACCTGACGTTTGCTGGGATCATACCACCTTCACTTCCATCGCCAGTAAGTCGTTTAACATAATCGTCAGTAAGTAGAGTTTTCCTTTTAATGGTTGGAAGTGAATCCGCTTCATATTTTTCAGGGATGTACTCTGAATAAAATAGATGCGCATACTTCTCATTGAATCTGATCTCTTCGACCAGCTTGTCCTGTCTGGGTTCTGACATTCGCTATCCCCTTAATATTTTAAGTTTTTTCGCAAATTGGGTTAAGATTTTTTCTGCTTTATTTTCATCAATAACCCATACCTTTCTCCGCCGTGGAGGAATCTGTTCTTCTTTATTATCAGAGATTCGATATTTCTCTAATGTGCTATAAATAGCAACGTACACTTCTTCGTCTTCTCTTTCCAATGTAAGAAAGCCAATTTCTTTGTTATTCCTCCCCAATACTTCAAGAGAAAGAAACACCCTCGGCCCCACTGGATTCAAATACTCGTACTCAGAAGTTGATTCCTCTGCAATAATCTGATCGCATATAACCCTGACCTGCTGGGTTAAATCTGTATCTTTCAATTCGTTTAACAGCTGTTCCAAAATTCCCATATTCAATTACCTTTTAAATGGTCTGATTTTAAATCTTTGATTTTGGTCTCCATCTAACTCCAACCAATCGACCTGTTTGAATGGAACCGATCTCCAATCTTTCTTTTCGAGATCATAAACATGAATGATTCCACTCTGTTGCATGAGCTTCAATATCTTTGGCATATTAACACTTTGGGGGTGTTGTTTTTTTGGAATCTTTGTAAAGTCTAAGGTACATTTCATAATACGGATTGTACCGTCTTTCTTAACGAACTTTACTTTAGCTTCGCCCGTAGAATACAACTTTTCCCAAAATTCTACTGCACTACGAATAACATCTTTATCTGCCTGTGGCATTTATTAACCCTCCCGTTTATCTGAATGAACCAGATCATCTTCTCCAATATCATGGTTGTCAATGTGTTTACTCATCATTAAACATGAATGGTTACAGAGTTTGCAATGTCTCCGTTTATCCATACACATACGTTCATAAAAATCCTTTCCTACCATTCCGGAACTTTCAAATAACTCACTTACATGAATATGTGGAGTTAACGTTCCTCTTATACGAAGACATAATCTCATACTTCCGTCTGCATCGACTGTTACGTTATGAACTCCAAGTTCGAGATCACAATCGAAATCTGATGGTAATGTGTCAAACATCTGTGGAATCAAAATGTCTTTCATGTGAACGTACAAACCAGTGTCCGTCATAATCGCTGAAAGTGTTTGTGATAGTTCCCATGATGGTTTAACAAGCTGATCTGGGTCTGTTACATTTGAGAAATCATAATATGGATTTTTTGCAATATCTACAAATGTAATATCGCTATATATTTCATGCTCGCTTAGTTCGCTCACAAGATCATATAGAAAATTTTGATTTTCGTTCATGACTGTTATCTCAGCCACTACATCTTTAATTTTACCTGAACCCTGCATCTCTTTCAATCTTTTAAGTCCAATAATGCTTTTTGAGATACGGTCGTCCAGCTTTGGAACCCTTTCATCTCTTTTTTTACCAACATTATATGTATGATTAAATACAGGATCAACTGAACTTGTGAATCCTTCAACATAATCAACCTTATCAAAAAGATTCTTTATCAACGACTGAATCTGTGGTGTGTTATTGCTTATAATAGTATAATAGATTTCATTCTCATTACAAAAATTTATAATCTCGAAAAGATCTGGTCTTAACAATGGCTCCCCGCCATAAAATATGTTGAATACGTTGGGGTTGTGAACCTTAAATGCTTTTAGGGCATCTATAATGACCTTTGTAGACATTTCATTTTGGATGTAGTGACTTATTTGTGGATAACTTTTTGGCATATCAGTATAATTTTTAACTATTGCACAATAATCACAATCTAAATTACACTTCCTTGTCAAGATCCAATTTACAATTCTTATTTGACTCATATATTATTCTCCGCCCAAAGTTTAACTCCGGCACTTATTTTTTTCTTTTTTTCTTCTGAGCATGATATGCCGTAGTTTGGATTATTTGATCCTGCAAGAACTTTTGATTTTCTTAAGTCTCTCATATTATCATTGTGTGTTCCAATATATAAATGAGAAGGGTTTACACACATGCCATTATTACATTTATGACAAGCGAGTAAACCATCAGGAACATCTCCAATGAAAAGAATGTATGATGCTCTATGTGATGGATACATTTTACCGTTCATATAAAATGTTCCATATCCAGAATTTGGTTTCCCCTGCCATAACCAACACCCGCTTTTTAAATCAATTTCATATTTGTTTCTAAATCTTTCAATAATCTTATCTCGATTGTTGGCATTTTTCTTTTTATATGTTGAACCTTTCTACCGCTGGGCATTTTAAACCCCCTTAGTAAATTGATTCGGTAATCAAATCATACCAGTCATCCTGGAATTCTTTGACTACATTATAATCGACTGCCATATAAACTGCAATCTTTCCTTCTTTTAGAATATCGAGACATGCTTCATACGTACTTTGCCCCAAAGCATTGAATTGAGGACCTCTTGCTTTTTGTACCCAATCTACAGGACCATCATTTGTATAAAAATCCAAATGCCTTTTTGTTTCAAATGTACTGTAAATTCGTACACCCTCATTTCCTGCATTAGGATGTTTGTCTAATTCTGCAACATGATCTATCAAGACAGGTAATTGTTTTTCTGTAATAGCTATTATAAAGCACGACGATGAACTATTTGTTACAAAGTCAGTTTTTATTTTCATGGAACTCCTTAGCTTAGTGCCAGCATTTGATCTGCTTCGACTTGATCTTGATGCTGATGTGAAATTATAAAGATTGATTTTCCAACCTTTAATTTATTCAATACCTTTGCTACATAGCCAATATTTTCATCGTCAAGCGCGTCGAATATTTCATCAAATAACAAGATGTTGATTTTCATATCTTGCATATTTGCCTGCAACTCACCAAGCGTCAATATTGTTGCTATATCAACGATTCGTGTTTGACCACCCGACAACTGAACTCTTGAATTGGCTTGAGTGTGTGTATCCAAAACTCTAACAGAAATTTTATCTCTGAACTCACCCGCCTTGGTTTCTGCAAGAGTGTCAAATGAAACTATATATCGACCATTGGTCAACATGTCTAAATACTCTGTGACCTTTTGATTCATAAATGGAATTGATTCATCAATTAACATGGAAGGCATTCCGGCTGATGAAAATCCTGTTTTCCAGAACTCCAATACCGTTGCCACTTCTGTTAATGATTTAACATTATTTGTAATCTGTTTGATTGTTGATTTTAAATCAATTTCCCTTTGTTGATACTTTAATAATTGGTCAGCATCATATTCTTTTTCTTCTTCAGTTTTAATATTACTTTCAATAACAACATGACCATTTTCTAAATTCTTAATGGTTCCTTTAACACCATCTATTTTCAATTGATGTTCAGTAGCTTCGCTTTTCAATTTATCTGTTTCAGCTTGTCGTTTAATCAAATCTGCTTTTTCTTGTTTTGCTTTTTCCTCAAGCTGTTCATTTTGTTGCTTAGCTAATGCATCAACCTTTGTAAATGTTTGAGTTAATCTCTCATTTATCTTTGTTTGTTGATCTTTTTGATCTTTTTCAATTTCATCTATTTGACCTTGACTGGCTTCAATTTGACCACTCATGTTTTGCTCAGTTGCAATGTGAGTTTCTTTTATTGTTTTTATTTGAGTTTCAATAGATGCAATCTTTTTATTGTTTGTTGCTATGTTTTCTTCATGACCCTGAACCTTCGCCATTAACGATTCTCGGGTTTCATCGTTCACATCCTGCTCACATGTCGGACATGATGAAAACTCTTTCTCAAGAACATTTGAATTGATTTCATTTATTCTTGATTGGTTTGATCTGTTATCTGCACTCAAGTCATTCTTGTTTATATCAAGATTGTGTAACTCCTGTTTATATTTGTCAGTGATCTCACGCAATTTTAATACTACTGTTTCCTTTGCGCTTGCCAATGCTTCCTTTGATTTAATTGATACATCGCGGACTTTCTTTGCCGCATCATCGCCTGCAGATTTCAACTCATATTTTTTCTGACTCATTTGTGTATTTAAGTCGTTAAATAACACTTGATATTTTACGTCAAGATTTTCAAGATCTGCATTTATCTTTGCAAGCTCACCTGTCAAGGTTTCAACATCGAACTGTGTTTGCTCAAGCTTATCAACCTCTTTTTTCCAGTTATCCGAAAGACGTTCATTATCTTCCAAATCCTTTTTCAGTTGAGCGATTGTTTCTGTTTGATCTTTATAGAATTTCTTTTCCAACGCTTTCAACGTTACAATTTGCTCAAGCGTATCTTCTAAAATTCCATGTTTGATTTTACCTTGATTTGATAAATTATCAAGTTCATTCTTTGTAGCTTTCAATCGTTTATCAGTTTCTTTATAATAAGCAATATATATTTCTAACATGAGAATTTTTCTGAATATTTCCTTCTTATCAGAATCAACTAGATCTGTAAAAAAGTCTTTTACCTTTTGTCCAAACATCAGTGTGTTCATGAATGATTTAGATGGACAAATCAATCTTTCGATTTCAGGCAATACTTCTTTATGACCTTTTTTAATATCAACTCCATTTTTATTCAAAAGAACTGTATTCCCAAGCTTTGTATATTTTTGATAACGATTGACTTTATATTGATCTTCATTGATTGTAAAGTTAACCCATGTGTGACAATTTCTACCAACAACATTGTTTATAACATCGTCACCACGAGCCCCCTTAGATGTAATACCGTAAAATGTAAAAGGAATTGCATCCAGAGACATTGTTTTACCAATACCATTGGGTCCAGTCATCAATGTAATCGTATTATTTGTAAATGTATGAATCATAGGATCAATGTACGGTCCATAATTTTCCATACCGACTTCTTGAAATGTTATTTCTCTCATTTACACCTCGCAGCTCTGAATAATGTCGAACGCTACTTTCGCATATAAATCATGTTGATCTTCTGGGATTTCTTTAATTTCTAAATACTTTTTGATTTTATCAGCCTGACTCATTGAACTTGTAATCCCACGATCTGTAATATCTGCATCTGTTTTGTCGACCACATTAAATTCACCTTTGAACTCTGTGAGATCGACTTTCTCTCTCATTATAACTTTTACATGATCACCATTATCTTTGGCTTTTTTAGCAGCTTTCAATGCTTCATCAACACTGCCTGCTTTGATTTCAATTTCAATATGTTTCTTGTATTGAGTGATCGGAATGCTTTGAACATCGAGCGTATCCGTATCAACAACCAAGAATCGTTTTTCATCTCCCTTTTCACCCCAATCCAATTGAATCAATGAACCTGAATAATATAGAGATATGTCTGATCTGATTATTTCTTGTGGTTTGTGATAATGGCCAAGAAGGACTAATTTATATCTTCCAACTAAATCCTTCAATGATACATCAGCCACAATACTCAAACCTGAGTTTAATATTCCTTCATCTAATCCAAAATGTGAAACTAAAATGTTTGCATTGTTATCTCTGACAATATCCGGAAGTTTTGTTGAATAAGGAACCAACAACATATTTTCTTCTTCCATGAAACATGTTTCTGAATACGGTATCCAGTTTACATTTGAAATTGTATTTAGAGGTCTTAATGCAGAAACTACTTGTTCACCTTTTCCTGATAAATCATGATTTCCATCAATGACGTGGAAGGTGATGTTCTTTTGATAGTTTTCAAAGTATTCTAACATGATCTCCTGAGCGATTGCATAGATTACGGATTTTCCATGCAAAACATCACCACCGATTATTATATCTTTAATACCATTGGCAATGCAATAATCTGCGATTTCATATAATGTTTTTTTGATGCTATGTAGCCGCTCAGGGAGATCAGTTTCATCTTCAATTTTATCCGAACCGTATCTTGAAAGATGAATGTCCGCTGTGTATGCAAAAATCATAATTTATTATCTTTTCCTTTATCATCGGATTTTACTTCTGGTGGTGCCGCAAGTGTTGGTTTATCAGTCTTTTCTAAAGCGGCTTCTTCATCTTGAGTCATAACCTCAACCTGTGCGGAGTTATCTCCGGTTGATGTTACAACTACTCCTAAAAAAGATACAGTAATCATTGCTAAAATGGAAATAATAATTATACAAACCAACACCTCAATTAACGTGAAACCTTTTTTGTTTCGCAACATAATTCAACTCCTTTTGATATTGTGGTTAATAAATTGGTAAGGTCAATATTGGTCTTTAAAATATCAACAACATTTTTTTGCCTGATTCCGAAGATAGAATTGTTACCTTCACCGCCCATTTCAGAATCTGCAACAATAAACTGATGGGTATTGCAAATCTCTAATGCTGTATAATAAACTTCCGCTGGAGTCCCTTCGTCATCTCCATATGTCCATAGCACTTCACCGTTTTTTAATTCTTCAATAGTTCTTTCAATGTCTTCAAATGTTTCATCGTCAAATTCTGCATCCTGTTGCCCATAATATCCGTTTTGATATATCGACTTAGCTTCATTCCGAGTTACTTTAAACTTATCTGGAATGAATACTACATATGATGTTGATGAACTATTTGTTACAAAATCAACTTTGATTTTCATCTAATGCTTTACCTCTTTCATTCATTATGTTTTGAACGAACTCGGCAAATTCATAACATGCGCTTTTATCAATGAATGACTTCTGACATGCAGAATCTACCAAACAATTTATACATGGACTTCCTTCACGTTTGCATAATTCGTTGATTGCTTTTCCCAAGCGTGGAGGATTACGAGTGGTAATACTCAATCTTTTCATTCGCCACTCCTATTTGATTTAACAACTCCAACATATAAAAGTTATCCATTGAACAATCGCCTTCGATTTTTTCATCTCCAACTGAAATTGACCATGCGTCACTTTTACTGATGAATCCAAAATCTAAGCTTGGATCTTTTTGCATGAGCATTGTTGCTGCCTCAATGTGATCAATGATCATAAGCTCTTGCAGTGGAGTTAGATCGCTTCTTAATATTGTAAATGATGCACTCGAACTGTTTGTGATAAAGTCTGCTTTTAATTTCATGTGTCACCTCGTATTATTGATAAAGCAATATCTTCGTCTATTTGTTTTAACTTTCCGTCCATGTATAAAACATACTGGACTTTCCATTGTTTGCTTTCGTAAAATTCCTTTCGCCTATGAAATGTTCTTGAAATATCAGAGCACCCATAATCGACCATATCAACTATGACTGGTGTGTTTTTATCTTCGTTTATTCGTGTGACTCTCCCTGCTAATTGCTCAATGTTTGAAATTGGAGATGTCATTATCATTGTGTCTTTCCACGGCGCATCAACACCATCTCGACATTTACCAGGTGTTGCAAATGTATGCTGACTATCAAGGGTTTTCAATCCTCCTGATCCGCAAAATTTTGCTTTACTTGTCGCTGGCATCCAATCATATAATTCATCAATTAGCTTGATTCTTTCGGCAATACATATTGTTTGTCGGTCGTCTTTAAACCGTCCCAATATACCCCTCACAACCTCTACAAACGGTTTTGATTTCTTAATTAGATTAAGATATCTGGCACGCTGGAACTCACCCCCCCACCGTATATACTTCGTCCTCCGGGGGGTATCTATTTGATAATCTAGTATTATAACTGTGATTCGGGGCTTCATTGTTCCTTGTGTATCATCATCTGAAAACACTTCTCCAAGATGATATTCAATGATATCTGCGTTTCCATCATATCGGTATGGAGTTGCACTCAAACCGTATGTGTATTTTGAAGGCATGTGAATCGAACACTCGGAAAATGTCGGCGCACCCACTGTTGTGTGAACCTCATCTCCAACAAATATTCCTATATTTGCTTCATTGAGTTTTATAAGAAAGTCTTTACGCTTTCTTTTCAATAATGATAGAAATGTTTGTGTTGTTGCTATGATGATCGGCTTATCTAAATCGTCTTTAAATGTTGCACTTGACAATCTTGCAATATCATCATCTTGCAAATCTGTAAATTGCTTGAATCTGTTTCTCCATTGTTTTGCTAATGGATCACGATGAACAAGGATTAATGATTTCCTTTTTCTTTCAGCAATCATATAGATGGTGATAACTGTTTTTCCAACACCCGGAGCTAATTGAAGAATCCCATCTTCATGATTCATTATATAATCAATTGCTCTTTCTTGAACTTCTCCTCTGGGTGTTATATTGTGATTAATATTAATTATTTCTCCATGATGTCTGTGATCATGAATTTCATAACTCAGCATGTATTTCTGGAGTGGGAAGTTTCTTGGAATTAATAAAAACTTCTCCGACTCCAGATAAAATACATTTATTATCATTGCTGAATTTCCATATGATCGCGTTCTTCTTTCCAACTTTTCCTTAATCCTTACATATGCTTCTGTGTTTCGATGTTTTGTTGGGATTAATATACCAGAACGCTTAAGTATATCCATTATGTCAGAGAGTATGTAGCCTTTGAATTTTCATTTTCAAACACGGTTACATAATCCATTTGTACTTCGGGATACATCTTTTTCAATGCATCATCAATGGACTTATAAATTTCCTCTGACAGTTTTTCTGCTGTTGGATCATGGTCGACTGTAATAACTCTCATCCCCATGTCTTCCAACTGTTTTCCCAACTCTGCATCAGTTTCATTCAATAGCAAACAGTGATCAAGTCCATCGAGAAACCCGCCGACCAATGCTTTCAAATTCGAGAAGTCGATGATCATATCGTCTTCGTTTAGTTTTTCTGCTTTAACTCCAATTAATACTATGAAGTTATGTCCGTGCATTGAGAAACATCGACCTCGGTGTTTGCTCAATCTATGTCCCATAGGAAATGTGAATCTTTTTTCAATTCTGAACATATGCTATATCTCCTTATATTGATCTAACACAAACTCTGTTAGACTTTTCAAACTTGTAGTGAATCCCTTTAATTTATTTTTTAACTCAGTTGTGTCCGTGTCCAGAGTCATCAATTTGCTTATTCGATATTTATTGATTAACTCTAAAGCATCTTCCTTGGCCACCGCTGTTTCATTCGCAATTATATCAAGGGTTGTTGGAATATCCCAATTTTTCTGAATACAATAGCTCAGTGGTTTTCTAATCATTTCCAGTGTATTGTATTCAATGATTTTCTCATTCAATTTGGATATCTCATGGTTTAACATTGCTTCGTTCATCTCTGTGAACATGCTGTATGTATCTAACAACATTTGGTCAATAGGTTTAACCAAAACCTTATGATTGATATCTACAACAGTTGTTTCAAACGATATTGTACCCTTGATAGCATCCTTGATTTTCACAAGGAAGTCTTGATATATCTTGTCTCTGTTTCTCTCTCGCAATACCTGAAAAACAATTTTAGTTTCATCAACTGAAAGGTCTGTAAATCCGACCATTCCGGAATCCAATTCAATTGAGAATTTATTTAACATTGATTCAAATCTTTTACCTGGAGCCCAAGCCTTTAAAGTGATTGTATTTTTTCTTGGGTTTTCCTCAATAACACCATCAACTGCAATCTTAGCTTTTCCTACTGTAAGTAATTCTTCGAGTACGTCAGGTGGCGAAGTGATTATACAATCCGTCATAGGGTTGATTGTCGGTTTTCTTTTTCGGATTCCCAACAACCATAATAGTCTTTGATGTAGATCCTTTAATTCAAAACATGGGATCAATGTTTTAAACCCAAATCCAATACCTTGGGTATAATCTGTCCCCATTAAACATACAGGAAACATTGTTGGCAGAAATAATGATTCTTTATCACCAAGTTCTGTTTCAACTATTGGTGCATGATCAATGTATTTAAATGCAAGGTCAAGGGTTATTGGACTTATTCTGCACTCTGTGTATCTTGGAGCAGCTGGACCAACAGGTTCAACTCCTACGTTTGTACCGAAATTTCCTTGTCCTGTTAAAAACCCCTGACGAACTAATTGAACAATCGTCCCATAACATTCACCATGTGGATGATAATGCCCAATTGTATATGCATCAACTTGCCGCGATTTTACAAACTTTTGTCTCGCGATTTTATAAGCCGATAACAGAACTCTCCGCTCAACAGGTTTTAACCCATCAATATCTAAAGGAAAGTTTCGATAATTTGAATACTGCCCGTAATCTTTATAAAGATGCGGTAAATTTTTGTCCATATAATTCCTTTTCATCAAAACATACTTGATCAATCATTGTGGGGAATATTGGAGCGCCCATGAAACAATTTGCTTCAATTAAACTTCCCCCTTGAATTACTTTGATAGGATCCATTAAGTCCCCGCCTTGAATTGACATATACACCTTTTCGTGGGCTGGGGAGAATATGTATGAGTAATCTGTTCCTGAACTATCAGGCCATTCCCAAGGCCATTGGCAAACATGGTTTGCTACAAGCCCCTCACAGAAATTAATATATTCTATAACCATTTCTTCATACATTGTTCGATTCACTTGAAGCAGAATAGGAGTAGATATGGCCCATATTTCCCCACATCTATGTACACTCCCAATCCAATCTGCTTGTCTTCCGTCGCCAACATAAAAATCAGCCTTTTCCATTTTTAGCTCCGATCCTCTCTAAGATACCTTCAAAGCTGGGAACATCGCCATTCTCAATAATTTTCATTTCTTCATAAGGAACTAACAATCTTCTTCTCAGCTCTGCTTCAGCATCGTGTACTGCATCAATCCATTCGGACATTTGCGTGTATGATATTTTGTCACTGTCTAATATTATATTTCCGACGAGTTGACATATGGCGTAGTTAAGATCGCCTTTGGACTCTATGAACATTCTCAAATCGTTAATAAAATCCGACATTTCGTGTTTTTCTTTGTCTTTAATATAGGGCATTATTTTACCCCTTTATTAATCAGGTTACATCTTATAACCTTTTTTCCTTTTGCGGCTTCCATGATTTTAGGTTTTCCGTTTCCCCACGAACATACAAACTGTGCTTGATCGTTCGCTGAGCAAAAATCACATGCACCGCAATCAACTGTTATTGTTTTTTTCCTCAACTCATTCTCCTTTATACTACCAATTTTCTTTTCTCTTCAGCACTTGAAAATAGTTTTTCCAGTTTTGACATGTCTGTGCTGTATTTGATAGGAACAAGATTTCGAGTCTTAACATCTAACAAACAAACCTTTAATTGCTTGGGAGATAATTCCCCAAGACCTTTAAATCGTGTTATATGACGACCTTCTTTTCTTGCTTTCTCCAACTCTTCTTCATTCCATAATGGGATGAATAATTTCTTTTCATTGATAGCAAACAATGGAGTTTGTGCAATATAGTATCTCCCTGTTTTCACAACCTCAGGCATTAATGTTGCAATAACCATTGTTACAAGACATGCAATGTGATTCCCGTCATGATCTGCATCGGTAGCACATATGATTTTCTGATATCTCATTTTATTAATGTTAAAATGTGAATCAACTCCTGCTCCAACTGCCTTCACCAATTCACCAACCTCTTTATTCGCTAATATGTTCTTCTTGGTTGTTACGTTTGGAATTGATTTTCCTTTCAATGGAAGGATTGCATGAAGTGCTGGATTCCTTGATTGAATAATTGAACCACCCGCCGAGTCTCCTTCAACAATATATAATTCACCTTGACGAGATGTGCAATCCCGTAATTTTGTAAATTTTGTTGATGCTCGGTTTCCTGCCCCACCTTTCTTGACAAATTTCTTTGAATCCAATTTGACTCTATAATCTTGAAATCGTTGCATATATTCAAGCATCATCGGCTCGGATTGTTGTGCAAACTGATCAAGGTGGCTTCGGAAATCTTTCATAAACTTGTCAAAATAATTTTTTACATTGATTAACGAGTCTTTTGTTTGCCCCGAGAATTTTGGTTCAATCAAACTCAGCATAAAATATGCTCGTAATCTATGTAAACAATCTGTTGGTTGAAATGTGAATCCATGTTTCTTTGCTTGCTTTTGAAAAAACTCTTTCAATACATCATAGAAAGCATTGACATGTGATCCACCCATTTTAACAGGGAGAAGATTAACGGATGATATAATCCTTGGTGTGACTGCACCGACTGGTTCATATGTGAATAAGACATGAAACTTCTCCGGTGGCTTGTCTGAATTTAATAATGTAACTTGAATCTTATCCGTGGTTGATAAACACTCTTTTGCAAAATGAGTTGTCATATCACGTTTAATGACTTCTTGTTTTCCATCAACTGATAATACAAATACAATATCTTTTGCCATCTCGGCCGAAGCTGTTGTCAGTCGTCTCTTTATTCGATTGATGTCTGGAATAACGCTGTCGAAATACTTCTTACTCGGTTTAAATTCAATTTTTGTTGAGAAAGGAACATCCTTAGTATGCTTTATTATCTTCTTCGTTTTCAGTTTCGCATTCTTGAATTGATATTTTGCATACTGTTTGTTTCGATATACCTCAATTTGATAGTCTGTACTTAGAGCATTTACAGCAACCAAACCAACTCCGTGAAGACCTGAACTGATTTCATATGCTGATTTCTTATCTTGAAATTTTGCTCCTGAGAATAATTTTGCAGAAATAGTGATCGGAGTATCCTTTTCAATAGGGATACCCCGACCATTATCTAAAACCGAATATACGTTTTTCTTTGTATCAATAAGGACCGCAACAATTTTTGCGTACCCCGCAAGCGCTTCGTCGAGTGCATTGTCAAGAGCTTCTTCAACTAAATGAACAGGATTGCTCGTTTCCCCAATATACATACCGGGGTTCAGCCGAATATGCTCTACTTCTTCAAGGACTCTTACATCCTTTGCACCGTATTGCGCCATATTAATCTCCGTTTTTTCTGGTTATGTGTGTTTGTCTAATAACAATTAAATAATATGATATGACGATAGCCAGAATCAGAAGAGCTGGATTGTGAATCTCTCCTGCATATCTGACCAACCCCCATATCATATACCATATGAATAGTTGAATTAAAATATTAATTATCATATGTGTACCACGAATCCTGTCTGATTCACCTTACTTGCTGAACCGCCTTGGGTGATAACCCAAATGATTTTCTTTGGGAGTTTCTTTCTTGAAATAGCATTAATGTCTTCTGTATACCCATCTGTAAATGCAAGACATACATCACAGCCAAGTTCTCTGGCTCTGGTAAGACCGGGGCCTAATGTTGTGCCGCCACGACCTTTTATATTGAACTGGATATCATGAACCCTTTTACAAACATACTCTTTTTCAACTCCAGTATCAACTTCAAGGACTATTGTATAACAATGTCTGTCCTTTTCGAGTATGTTCTTAATTCCTGATAAACCTTCCTTAACATCATCTTGACTCATACTTCCAGATGTATCAATGAGCACAACAATGTCAAATGTGAAGTCCCTTTGTTTTCCTGGAAAGGGAGACATTTGTGGAAGGTTTGCACTCTTTAAATGAAATGCATACGTTCGTTTTCTATTGATTCTTGTAGGTGATCTTTTGAATTTACTGAGACGTGAACCACGAACAAGTTTTCTAATGATTTGATAATATGGTGCTTTTGGTGGAGCTAAATTTTGATTAATCAGCTCAGCAATATGTGAAGGCAATCTTCCACGATCTTTGTTGAACGTCTTGACAGAATCTTTAACAAGACGCCTAACATGTTGATCGACTTTCCGAGCAAGCGCATCTATATCAGCGACGCCCTTTAAATTATCCTTCCACCTTCCATGATCACCAATTCCTGGTATATTACCTTTATCGCCCTCTTTTCCTTTGCCGCCCATACCCATTTCAACAATCTTGGTATTTTCGAGCAACTTCAAATAGTACCATTCTGATACTTTATCTTTCGGAAGGTTCAGTGTTTCAGGTAAACATATATTCCATTTCTTACCGTCGATAACAAAGTCGTTTTTAAATCGACCCTGTTGATTAACTGCACAATCAGCAGCTTTGTTCCATACATCGGCTTTGACACCTTTTCTGAACATGTCTGTTTCATTTGATAATATTTTAATCAGACGTGAAATATGTTTATTCAAAAGATGTAAACCTTCGTGTTCAATGACCTTCGTGACGTTTACATCATCTGTTCCGTCTACAAGATCGGGATGGTAATAAAGGCATATGGTTCCATCGGGTTCAGGAGCAACTCCCATAATTGATGGTAGTTGTGGATCTGCTTTTCTCCTGATCCGTGAAAACAAATACCCCCAGTAATTATATTTTAATACAAATCGAGCAACTAGATTTTTGAGTCTATCGGAGGTATCTTGCATAAAGGCTCCTTATACTTTGCCTTCGCCAGCTTTGACGATAGGATCGTAAAACTCCTTCTTATAGACAGGAGACTTTTTCAAGAGTGCCAGATGAATCTTGGTCATGTATTTGAATGGCTTGGATGCTCGGTCAAACCCGTCAATCTGTGAAATAAACAGGGCTGCGGTTTCAATCGGCATCATCAATAGAAACTCAAGCACATTCTTCAATTTTGTTGCATCATATTGAGGCATTGAAGTGGTCATGAAAGTACAATAACCTATCATCAACTCACCCAATTTGGACATATTGTTTTCTTTCAACAGTTCATCGATCTTTGGTTTAACCTTCCTGAGATCGTAGAATACATCCTTGGGATTGATATCTTTCTGATCTCGAGCAAATTCAACAAACAACTGGGTCATATTTGTATTCAACAACCCTGAAGCTTTAAGCTCAATCTCATTGAAGTCGATTTTCTTTCTTCTCAACTGCATCTTCCACAGATGATCTGAAAGTTTTTCATAACTGGCTGGGTTTGCATACACCGAACCAATTTTCTGTGCCTGAAAATCATAAAGTCTCTCTGGACGAGCTTGAATCCACTCAATAACATACGGATGAAAATCTTGAGCGATAGCATATTCCAGAAAGTCTTTGGGGCTTACCTCTACATATAGATGAAGCTGACGACGAAGTCCTGCTGCATCTTCAAGGGTATCCATTGAATACTCAGAGTCATCTGGATTGTCAGTTGAAACAACAAACCAGTTTTTAGGAAACTCCATCCGATGGACAGCATATTCATTCTGAACCTGCCATAATAGTTGCTGCAGTTGATGGTCACCACGGGAAAATTCATCAATTACAAATATCCCGTAGCTATCTTTTTTCTTCGGAACGAAATCCGAATACAGCATTTTAAATGATGGATCGTGTTGTTCTTCCATGACCGGGAAAGGAATGATAAAATCGTCTCTCGCAAGAACAGGAGCCTTGACCATAATGATCTCAAACTCTTTCTGCTCCTGTGGATTTTTATCATTCCATTCCCCAAACATTTCACATGTTAATTCATAGGCAAGTTGGTAACAAACCTGGGTTTTACCAACACCAGCTGGACCAATGATGTGGTAACATTGTTTTTCAACATTTCTCCCAGCATTCCAGGCGAATAATGTATCTTTAAAATCATCTTTAAGCAATTCTTTAATCTTACCGATTGACAATACTGAGATATTCAGTCGTTCATGATACTTTAATTCTTGCTCTTTACTTTCATCGGTCATGACAAATCCTTTCAAACGTAAGTATGGTTAGAAATTAATATCATCGAAACTAAATGTTTTGCCACTTGCTGCATCTCCTGCTGGAGAATCATTATCACTTTCCTGCGGTGCCGTTTTATCAGCTGCTTTATCAGGATCTTCAATTGTCATAACACCTTCCGGTGCTTGTTTTCCATAACCAACAGCTTCTTTACCCTTTGACCAATCAAACTTTTCATTGAATTTTGCGATTGTCTGTTTGGACAATTTCAAAATACTCATGACTGAGTCGTTGGGAAGCTGTGTGCCTTTCTCCAATTCAAACACATTAACCATGCTTCCGTATCCCGATTGTTCCTCGCCTTGTGTGATCTTGGTCACGCATCGTTTGTTATTCACAACACGTTTCTCAAATTCTTGACTCTGCTCTGTGGCAGGTTCAAACAATGGAGGGAACTCATCTTGATAACATTCACTAAGATAATTCGATACGTTTGAATAGCGCATCCCTTTACCTCTGATGAATACAAAGATTGGTTTCTTTTCTTCGGTAAGTATAGGTGTGCCGTCTTCTTTACAATAGATTCCACCAACAAGAATCTGAGCACGACATGGACTACAGAAATCACTTAATGCACGCTCTGCCGATGTTTGCGGACATTGTCTTGCACTTCCATCCCCCAATCTGTTGGTACCATACCAGGGTGGAGCACTATCTTTAAATGAAAAACATTGAATTGTTTCACGTCCTTTTTCATTTTTGACGTTACATAAGATTTCTTTTGTATGGGTTATAATCATGTAAACTGTATCCAAATTATATTGGACACCACGAACCTGCAATTTGCCGGCCTCTTCTGTGACATTGATATGATTTTTCCTTGATTTACCGGCTACGTAAACACTGTGGTAGAACTCTTCCTCCGGTGCGATTTTCTCCCCGCTACCGCCCTGAAATCCGGTTCCTGCCAAGTCAGCATATTCTTCAAAACTCATAATGGTTGTTCCTCCTAAGATTTTTATCTATTTGGCACTAAGCACCAATTTTGCCCGTTACGATCAACGGGTAACGTTACAACTGAAAACTCATAGTTGAACCAACATCTCAGATGTTGATCAAGTAAATCAGATGAAATAAATTCTCTGATATTTGCATACTTGGGCAATTCTGGAAATGCAGGATCCTCAATCGTAATAGGATTGATTTTTCTAACTTTTGAATCTGTGATTTCCCCTGTGATAAGTTTGGGGTGTGGACAATAAACGACTACGAGCCGATTCCCGACCATGCGAAATATTTCGTTCTTGTAGAAATATGCATTTGTGTCAAGGTCATAACCAACGTCGACTGCATTAATGACTCGATGGATTGAAGTGTGTTGTCTGCAAAGAACTCCATCAGGTTCTTTTTCTTTACATACTTTGCAATCAGAATGATCAGTTGTATATTTAACTCTGATCTCAAAATCTTTTTCTGTTGCTTTTTTGAAATAGGATAATATCCTCTTTTTGTTCAAGAGAAATTTCACGATAGTAATTGGATAGACTTCTATCCCTAACTTGTCGATGAACTTTTCTGTTGATACCTGTTCCATGTAAATCTCCTTTTACAATAAAATGACGAAAAAAGGTTCAGGTCTTAATTTTGGGACACCCACTTACCCAAAGTAATGACCGGTTATCTTCTATTCAAACCCCACGAAATGTGGAATTATTGAATAGAGGATAACCAGCTATCACCTAAGGTAATAGGGTGTCCCTTCGATTCTTGACCTAAATCTACATAGACAAATTACGACTCAGAGTCGAAATCTTTTAATGTAAATTTATTAAGTAAGTTTTTGGGAACGTGAATCCCCAACACTAGACAAAGTTCGATAATTCGCTTCGCTGGAGTTTCCCATATAAATGCAACCAGCTTTCGTTTGATGTTTTTAAGTTGCTTCTCGGTAACTTCATCGTATGCCATGTTCGCTCCTTAAAGAACCAATGAAAGATAAATTGGTTCTGAATCTTGTAGAATAACATCACCACCACCGGTATCGGTTGTGATTAGTCGTGTCTCAAGATTTCCCTCCGTTGAGATTTTGCGATCACCTTTAATAGCGATACTCTGCACAATTGGAATTACTTCCTTTTGTAGGTGTTCCACAAATTCCTCCAGGATTGTTTTAACTTCTTCAGGAGCAGCATTTTCAGGAATTGCTGGTAATACCAGCGTTGAAGGAGCTAATTTGCCAAGCATCTTTAAACGAAGAAGCTCAGATCCATAACATCCTCTTAACAGTTGCTGCCAGTATGCATCCCAGTGGGCTGTGGTTGGCATGATTTCCAGACCAACCGGTGTCCCTGAGAACATAATGATTGCACCTATTTGACCATCAACAGGTTCAAACTCTGCCGCAAAGTTTTCTAATGCACTACGAACTGTCTTATCATCATAGAACTCTCTCAAGTGAGCTGAGTGTGTGTTTCTGCTAAGATTCAGACCACGCAGCCACACTTTAATTGAATCCCATAATTTGCCGTAGTGACGCTCTGTCCTCTTGCCATAATTGAGAAGATCACGTCTTAATTCAACAGGTAACACATCTTCATCGTTACCTTCGGCAGATAGATATCCACCTTGAGTTTCTTCAATGCAGCATGCTGTATCAAATGTTTTTCTCTGACCAGCAATTACAACACCTGAACCGGCCATTGCATGATCCTGCGCACCTCTGCCACGCACCATATAGTTTGATGGGACGATTGCAGGTTTGGAGTCTTCGTTTTTGAATACCATGGATCCATAGTTTGTCGTACTCTCGAACTTCAGAGAATCCGGACTTGCTACATCCCCACGGTTATCTCCAACTAACGGAATAACCGTCATTTCATCGACACTTTGAACTGGGCCTATGCCGACTCCATTCCCTTTGAAATTTAAAATGTCAAAAATTGATGCCATTATGTCATCCTCCTATAAGTTTAGTATATTTGCCAACTAGTAACTGTTTCACCATATCCTTGTTTTCGATCATACGGTTGAAAATGATCTCTGTCTCCAGAAATTTGTAGCTGGAAACTGGAAGGGGTTTGGTATCTTCTGTTAGCCTTCTAACAGACCCTTTCTGCGCGTCAGCTGAAAATACAGGGTTGATATGAAGTAGTTCAAACTCATATCCCGAGTCTTTGAAGTGCTTATAGACATGTTCAAACATACCTTTTGGTGAATTTTCATACCCATCAGATATTACAAGAATCTTTTTTGCACCAGTAAGAACTGCTTCGATTAACCCTCTCCATAAATCACTCCCACCGCTTGGGATGACTGCACTCAATGCCTCATCTACTACGACATTTTTTCCACCAACATAATTCACAGACGTAACATTGTCCAGAATTGATAGTATTGATAGAGATGTTAAGAATGGATGCATTGGTCGTTTGTCGCTGCCCTGCATAGATTTGGATGCGTCAATCACCACGGCAACTTCACCGATATTGATTTTTTCTTTCTTTTCGCTTTGGTGACTGATTGCATCAACAATCTTGTCACTGTTTTCCAAATTACCAGACTGCAGTTTGAAATACAATGCTTTCCATAAATCATAGATGTCTTGATTTTTATAATTAACTTTAATCTTGACACCTGTCCGTTTTGCAGCCGCTTCCATTTGTAATGCTTGGCGGCCACTTACTTTCGACTTCTTAAATACTTCATCAAGTTCAACAGGAATCTTATATGTGTTTCTGTATCCCATGACGGTTAAACGTGGTAACCCTTTCATATGTTTGGTAAAGGATTCAACATCACCAGCTTGTGCTGCGGCCTTCAACTTCAAGACATTATCTATCTTCACGAAATATGCCTGGATTTCATCCTTTGGCGCTTCACGATCAAACAGATAACACATTACTGGAAATGCATTGGTATGATAACGACCAATCCATTTATTAAACAACTTCTGATCACCACTCAGAATTTTAAACAAATCTTGTTTTCCAAGAGCATGCCGAATTAATTTTTTCAGCTTTCCTTTATAGTTGATGGCCAGGTTGTCAAGTGAAACGTGATCTCTGTTAAAGATGAACTCTAAAATAACACGACGAGTTCTGCTGTTATTCACCCGACGATGTTTCTCACCACCAGCCAACATAAGAAGATTTTTGAGAGCTCTTGGTGTTCTCTCTTTTGCAAGGTTGTATTGAATTACCTTGTTTTCATAATCGAATGCTAAACCTTCGGGAACCAACTCCGTACCTGTGATGCTCTGTGGATTTGACAAGAGCATATGAGACATGGCACCCTTAGAAAATCCTGTGCCACCAAGCAAAGATGTCAAACAAAAAAGAGTTCGGTCGTGTGTAAATAGATCTTGCCACATTGCCATTACTTGATTGAATTGTTCATCCGTACCCTCATAGTATGCACCTTTTGGTACATATTGTAACATGCCTGAGTCTAACTGAAGTTGATCTGTCATTCGCTTTATCCTCCCTTGGTTAAATTAATTTATTCGAGAACGTAAAGTATTGATATGCCTTTTTTTAGTGTGAAGTAAACGAGTGGAATTGGGTGTGGTTTTGTGAATACATCGCCGATTCTGAAACCACACCCAGTCCACTCAATATGTAAAAAGGAAGATGAATATGTGATGTTTGTTATACAATCATCAATTGATTTATTTAAACTGAAATCACATAAAGTCTTCCTACGTTAAGTCAAAAACTCGAAAGTATATCAGTGACTGAGGGTTTTGGCTTGAAAACCAGGAGTCGAACCTGGTACCTATTGTCCATTATACAATTGCTCTACCTAAGTGAGCTATTTTCAATATCTGAAGTCATCGAAAGTCTTTCGAGTTTAAACGGTTACCAAAAGTGATATATATGATTAGTAGGTTTATACGCCTCCTCAGGCTTGGCGAGATTATGCATCTCATTCTGAAATCATATAAAGTCTTTTGGAACATCTTAAAAAATAAAACAGAAGTGGTAATGTATTTTTAATAAAACACACATTAAAAATGTGTAAGTAGGGACTTGAACCCTATACTTTTGCTTACAAGGCAAATGCTGAACCAATCAGCGCTCTGAAAATACAAATAGTCTTCTGTTAAAAAATCGAAAAAATTAGAAGTTATATATGCAGTTTGTGATATTTCCGATATATCTGAATCTGCATAAAGTCTTCTAAAAATAAATTAGACAAACATTCCTTCTTCAGTAATTTATATATATAGATGGTTCTATTATAAATGAATTACGTTGCGTCAATCATGGCGGGTCGTTTGGCGTTATCAAGTTCAAAAATTAATCGTTTTTCTTTTACGGTGTCTGCAGTATTCTTAACGATTTGTTTTGCACTCGATGGCATGTAAGGATTCATGTACAATACTTGCAGACCGCCTTTGAAAGAAAATGACACTCCATCCGGAGTTTCATCAACTGATATTAAATCTTTTCTTGATGCTTCTACTTTTACGTTTCCTGCTTTCAATGTAATCTCTGCCATTCGTCTATACTCCTTCTTCAAAAATTTGAATTGTTATATTGATCTTACTTCTCTCTGTCCGATCAACAAACCACTCAATTATTTTCTCTTTATAGTATGTTCTAAGAAATAAGTCAATCAACCCACTTTTTGGGTGGACTTCTAATTGCTCATCAATTTCACGAATGACTTTGAGTTCATTTTGTTTGCAAAATCCTGCAACATCGAATCTCATCAAGTTTATTGGTTTTAAAAACGTCCAAACGTTCCCGATAAATTCTTCATTATTATATTCCAGAAATTCCAAAAATTCATAGAAATCATCAATTTCATACTGAGTATCTAATAAAATCTTGGCTGGAAAGCTAAAATCATAAATCTCAAATATTTTATCTAATGTTTGTTCTGAAAAAATTCTTTGAAGATCCAGAGTTTCATTCTCAATATCGGGACGTAAAACTAACCATGTATTCTTAAAATCTTCCGTGTTTAATTGATCTTGTATATCCTGTTTACTTGATTCATAAAATGCAAGCCTATATCTATTTTCAAGTTCCGCTTCATCCGCATCAAACTCAGGCGGTTCGACAATCATGGATGTTAGAATTTCTTGTGATTTTTCACTCATTGTTTATTGTCCTCTCAGCATCATTGATGTGAAATATGCATTTAATAAATCTTTTGTTGGTGATGCTTTTGGTGGTCTGAAATCTGCACTTCCCGTCTGAATGATTTCAGTTAGTATTTCATTTTTTGTTACTACATCATCGGACATTGGACCGAAAAATTCAGATAGAAGTTTCGGACAATTATATGATGCAAGTGCCCATGTATCACCCTCACCCATACGTTGACCACCTTCACGACTCTTACCTCCAGTCGGTTGTCCAATTTTTCCAACCATTGGTCCTGTTGATCTTGCATGAGCTTTAGCTTCACCAATATGCTCCAACTTAGCCATATATAAATAACCGAATGGAACATCTGTTTTTGTTTTGGTGTTGTATTCAGGCAGCTTTAATTTATATCCAGACTTCAATTTCAGTTTTTTCAACAATGGTAATATATGTTTATATGTTGGTGCCTGAAATGGAGGCATTACCATAGGAACAAAACCGGATTGTTTTATCTGATCTGCCATTTTCTTATATTGACCTGCTGACAACTTCTTCAAATTGTTTATAAATTGTGTACTGAATTTTGCATTTGAAGATGTATCGAGTCCTTTCATTACCACACTGAATAATGCAATAGCTTGTGTTTTTGTCATTCCACTTGACATTTGATCGGCCATATACTTAGAAATTAATCCACAGTACATCTCATATATCTGCCCCATATTCATACGACTGATAACACCGAGAGGGTTCAGAATGATATCTAATGACTCTCCCCACGGAGTCTTTGGCATGAGTTCGTCTTTTTCAATTAAAGAGATGATACCTTTGTTTCCGTATCTATTACATAACTTATCTCCCAAACCGATTTTCAACTCTTGTTCAATTTTGAAGACAATTTTCATTCCTTTAATAGATACACCACGATGTGTGTATTTTTCCTTTGCAGGTTTTTTGAGTTTTTTATCTGTTCTCTCAATCAACGTTTTCAGCTTAGGAAATCTATCTGTACTGATGTTTGAATATACTTCAATATCAAC
>Ga0190284_1000359_pt1 | contig 27824 bp, 23 predicted proteins | sample 48691812_MG_FD_161668 | JGI IMG/M metagenome (GOLD analysis project Ga0190284, IMG submission 161668) | Hydrothermal vent microbial mat bacterial communities from Southern Trench, Guaymas Basin, Mexico - 4869-18-1-2_MG | ecosystem: Environmental > Aquatic > Marine > Hydrothermal vents >...
GTCTATTTAGTTTTATTTTAAAGACCCCGAAAAAATACATAATTTGCCAATTTTATTCTAATTTTTAAAAAATGTCAAGTACTTTTTTTGACAAAAAATATTTCAAAAATGAAAACCATAAAGCCCTATACCAGGAGGGTTAGAATATCTATATTGTTTATTCAATGCGATATTTATCAATGACATCCTGAAAGTGTCTTATCAGCCATTAAGTTAAGCCAGGCGTTCGCGGTAGTTCGCCCTACAGCCATTGAACAATAATTGGGGTCAGAGTAACATTAATTGATTAACTTTTATTTTTTATAGGCATTATTATACCTTATGAATTTTACTCTGATCCCAATTATTTCTTTCGATGTTTGATAGCCAGAGGGGCATATTCATCGTCGTTTAATTTAATGAACGGTCCTTTTAATTCTTAGCTTGTCATTTTGAAAGACACAGAAACAATGGTAAATTTGTGTCGAATAATTGGCTAAAATGTCATCCACTACTTGCACCTTTTCCGCACCGGTGGCATCTTCTAATCGGAGCAATAATACACCACAATGATCCATGCCACAGTGATACACCAATTCACCCAAATCTTTATCCATCGTGATAACCATTCGATTTTCTTTCACGGCAAGACGAATAATATCAGTGTCTAACATTTTATTATCTATCGCTCTCACGGTTTTTATGTCATAACCTGCGTTTGTAGATAATGTTCAACTTGTCTGCCAACGCCAAGCTTGAAAATTTAATAGGTAAGACTTGTTCTTCACTGACAAGTTGAGCGAGATATAGAAACACTGCTTGAAAATCTGCCGGTTCAAGCTCTGGATAGTCATCAAGTAATTCTTGTGCAGATACGCCTCCTGCTAATGCCAATAAAATTTGTTCTAAGGTAATTCTCATACCTCGAATGGTGGGTTTACCTAACATAACTTGGGGGTTAACGGTAATTCTTGATAGCATTTCTTCTTTAATCATATATTTCAAAAAAGATCAACTTTCAAAATAATTATATTCGTTTGTGGCAATTTTAAAGGATATGACTAGCATAAATATTTTTTTTCCTTGGATGAAAAATAGAATCTGTCGAAATCCTATTTTTTTCCAAAAATTTCTTAAATTGGCCAAAAATGTTAAAATGCTATACTTACATAAGTGAATTCGATCCGCAACCAAGGAAAATCAAAGCATGACAAAAAACAATCTCCCGAAACGCATAATAATGCTAGGCTTATATAGCCTGTTATTATGTTTAAGTCAATCCATCAGGGCAGACGCATTGCTACCCCAGGATGTGCCACCGCTTTTGCAACCCTGGATTAATTGGGTATTACATGATACCCAGGACGATATCTGTCCCCCTTATTATAATCAATCTCCTTCTACTACTAAAAAAGCGACTATTAAAAAAGAGGGATTAGAGGGAATTTGTCAATGGCCCAGTCTTATGACTTTCAATGTCAAATCTACCCAGGCTGAATTTAGCCAAACTTGGCAAGTTTATAGTGCCGGCTGGATAGCCCTGCCTGGTAACGCTAAACATTGGCCCCAACAGGTACAAATCAATGACACTGCTGCTGTGGTTGCGGATCGTGATGGCGTACCGAGTATTTTTGCTGAGAAAGGTGAATTGACCCTACGGGGGCAATTTCATTTTTCGCACCCTCCGGAATTTTTACCTATCCCGGCGACTACCGGTTTGATTGATTTGACCATTAACAACGCGCCGGTAGCGATACCACGACTTGATGAGCAGGGCCGTTTATGGTTACAGCAACGTGGTATAACCCGTGAAAAGGCAGTGGAAAATCGTTTAGAACTGCGCGTTTATCGTCACATTATCGACGACATTCCTTTACAAGTTATTACGCGCATTGAGTTAGATGTCGCTGGTCATCACCGTGAAGTCATTTTAGGACCCGTTTTACTGGACCAACATCAAGCCATGTCCCTAAGTAGCCCTTTACCAGCCCGTTTAGAAGCGGATGGTCAATTGCGCTTACAAGTGCGTCCTGGTTCATGGACTTTAACTTTGCACACGCGCCAAATCGGGGCGGTTAATCAATTAAAACTCATTTCTTCATCAGGGCAATGGGTAGATAGGGAAATGTGGGTGTTTGAAGCGCGTAATGATTTACGCTTAGTGGAAATTCAGGGAGTGAGTGCTATTAATCCACAACAAACGGCTTTACCCAATGCGTGGCGACAATTTCCCGCTTATCAAATGCAAGTAGGGGAGATTTTAGAAATCGTTGAAAAACGCCGGGGTGATCCAGAGCCTGCACCCGATCAGTTAAATCTGGATCGACATTATTGGTTAGATTTTGATGGTAAAGGTTACACGGTACAAGATCGCATTAGCGGAAGCATGACACGCTTCTGGCGTTTAGAAATGGCATCGCCTGCGATATTAGGGCGCGTTGCGGTCAATGGTAAAGATCAATTTATTACCCGTTTAGCCGAAAACAGCCAAAATGGCGTAGAAGTTCGACGTGGAGAAATTGATTTAGTCGCCGATAGTCGTTTAGAAAAAGCGGTGACTCAATTGCCCGCCGTCGGCTGGGCGCATGATTTTCAACAAGTACAAGCCACATTACATTTACCCCCCGGCTGGCGTTTATTCAGTGCGACCGGGGTAGATCACGTTCCTGGTACCTGGCTCAAGCAATGGTCGTCATTGCTGGATTTTTTCATTGTTCTTATTATGGCAGTGGCAGTCGGTAAATTATGGCATTGGGTTTGGGGTGTATTAACCCTAATAACAATGGTATTGATTTACCATGAAACGAAAGCACCGCATTTTGTCTGGTTAAGTATTATTGCGTCTTTGGCATTAGTACGAGTATTACCAACGCAAGGTTGGTTTAGTCGCTCGGTGCGTTTTTATCGCAATTTGAGTCTAATTACTTTATTAATTATAGCTTTACCCTTTATGATGCAACAAGTGCGACAAAGTATTTATCCACAACTTGAACGTCCTTGGGCAACGTTAGAACAGCCTAGCTACGCTCCTCCAACGATGATCAGTCAATCTTTAAGAAGACCATTCCTTGCCGATCAAGTGCAACAAGCTATGGAACCACTTCCACACAAGAGTCGTTATCAAACGGGTAGTTTTTCTTATGCTGGTAAAGTTCGTTCAAAACTGGTACAAATTGATCCCAATGCCCAAGTTCAAACAGGACCTGGTTTGCCCCAATGGAAATGGCGTGATGTAACCATGCGTTGGAGTGGTCCAGTCCAACAAAATCAATCGGTGCATCTATGGTTGCTATCACCCACTGTCAATAGTGTGTTAAGCATTCTAAATGTTATGTTCCTGGCTATATTAATCGCATTTTTTCTTTGGGTATCCTGGGGACCGGGTGCTAACAACTTAAAGACATTACCTATCACAAAGAAGAAAACTTTCACAAAGCGGAAATCCAAGTTTAATGAAAAGTGTCCATCAAAAGCTATTCAGAGTGTAGCACTACTATTGGTTAGCTTGTTGTTATGTTTGCCGACTTATGCGCAAGAACCGATAGCACCTCAACAAGTTGATAAACCAGTTCAAGTTGATAAGCAAGTGACTAATAAATCAAGCTTTCCACCGCAATCATTATTGGATGAATTGCAAAATCGCTTATTAAGTGAGCATCATTTATTAACTCAGCCAGAGTGTTTGCCCTATTGTGCCAGCAGTCCGCGCTTGTTTTTGGAATTGAGTACACAGCAATTAAGTGCGCGCATGGAAATCCATAGCCACGCTGATGTTGTTGTACCTTTACCAGGTATTGCTAAACAATGGTTGCCACAGCAAGTGCTGCTTAATGGTGAACCGGCATCCAATTTATGGCGTGACAAGAAAGGGCAATTATGGATCAAGCTCATAAAGGGGATTCATCAAATACAAATGACGGGTTCTTTACCTAATCGCCATACTGTACAACTCCCTTTGCCTCTCAAGCCTCACTTTGTCACTGTCAAAGCGGAGGAATGGGATATCGAAGGGGTGCATGAAAACGGAGTTGCCGATGCTCAATTGCAATTTACCCGTAAGCAAACAGACGAAACACATCTAATAGAATTAGAAATGGGCAGTTTACCGCCCTTTGTCCAAATTGAACGGACCTTACTATTAGGTTTAGATTGGCAAGTAATGAGTCGCGTGATACGCAAAACCCCATTAGGTTCGGCAATCGTTTTAGAAATTCCCCTACTTCAGGGAGAAGCCGTCACCAGTGAAGGCATTCGTGTTGAAAAAGGTCATGCCCTCATTAACTTGTCCTCAAATCGATCAGAAATTCGTTGGACATCGGTGTTGGAAAAGCAAGAAGTTCTCACATTGCTCGCGCCTGAAAATGCTTTTAGCAGTGAAACTTGGCGTTTAGATGCCAGCGCGATGTGGCATGTTGAAATTGAGGGCATTCCCATCGTCCATCACCAAGCTCAAGGACGATGGTTACCAGAATGGCGACCCTGGCCGGGCGAAAAAGTCATTTTACACTTGAGCCGTCCAAAGGGAGTCACGGGACAAGTATTGACCATTGATCGAAGTCAATTAATTGTGACACCTGGACAAAATACTAGCCATAATCAATTATTATTAAACCTTCGCAGTAGTCGTGGTATGCAGCACCCAATAAAGTTGCCCAAAGATGCCCAATTACAATCGGTCAATATCAATGGTAAATCTCAACCGATACGTCAAGAAGGGCGGGTTGTTACCTTGCCCATTATGCCTGGCGCACAGCGCGTTGAATTACAATTTCGACAACCTATTGGTATTAGCGGTATGAGCCGAACTTTTCACACGCCCCCTATTGATCTGGGCATAGATAGTGTGAATACCCTTATGGAAATCAAAATGCCACAAGAACGCTGGATTTTATTTGTCGGTGGCGAGCCGATTGGTCCTGCGGTGATGATTTGGGGTATTTTAATTGTCATCACTCTCGTTTCAATCGGATTGGGGCAAGTTTCATTAACGCCGCTCAATGTTTTACACTGGCTATTATTAGGTATGGTACTCAGCCAAGTGAATGTAGGAGCGATGCTAATTGTCGTGGGATGGCTTATGATGTTAGGTTGGCGGGCACAAATGTCTTCTGACATACAGCCCTTGAAATTTAATGCCATACAAATCAGTATAGGTATTCTCACTGTCATCGCTTTATCAATCCTGTCAACCGCTATTTACGAAGGCTTGCTAGGACACCCCAATATGCACATTGCCGGCAATGGCTCCACTGCTTACCATTTGCGTTGGTATGAGGACCGTATTGGCAATATTTTGCCGCAAGTGTGGGTATTCTCTTGGTCAATGTGGGTATATCGTATTGCGATGTTACTGTGGGCGTTATGGCTCTCATTTGCGTTAATACGCTGGTTACGCTGGGGCTGGGAAGGTTTTAGTACGCATGGATTATGGAAAACCTTGTGGACTAAAAAATAATTTTGGCGTTAAAAACTCGTAAGCCGCATATGTCTGATTAATAAATCAGCCAGGTAGGGTGGGCAACGTCTTTTTGGTGCAACGGCATTTCGCTCTGAAAATCTTTGCGGTTGTCAACCCCCGAATGGTGGGCAAACCAAAACACGTTTGCCCACCCTACTTGGCTAAATGCAAGTTCACCAAAGATTCAACATGATTTGGTGCGAACCAATTATCCGCATCTAACCAACAAATCGCATCGAATCCCTTACGAAAAGCGGAAATAGAACCAATCGCTCGCGGTGTATCACCATAATCATTATGCGATTCAGGTAAACGTATAATGGAAATACCTTGATGTGATTTCATCAGGTATTTCATATCCTCACTATCCTCAGCATTACCATCACTCACTAAAATATGGTAACATGAGTAAGTTTGATTTTTAACACTTTCAATACATTGCTTTAACCAGTTTACGGGTGTATTGTAAAAAGGTGTGATTATCGCTACTTTTAATGTCATCGTATTAACCTCTTTTGTTTTCTGCTGAAAAATCATGACGGAATTTAAACTTAACATATTACCAGATGAACAAAAACAATTATGGCAATAATTAGGAAAGACAACAGAATATTTTACATTTAAATGTTTAGCCTAAAGACCTGTCAGGCTTAAAACTTAACTATGATTAAATTTATACTAACTATATTGTTGCTGAGTGTTTTTATTGGATCGCCACAGGTTATCGCCGGGGAAGCACGTATCGTCGTTGCCTCGAACTTCACTCATGCCATAAAGGCTATTGCTGAGCGATTTCAAAAGCAAAGTGGTGATAAAGTCGTTTTGGTTTTCGGTGCAACGGGCAAATTCTATGCCCAAATTATGAATGGGGCACCATTTGATGCTTTTTTTTCGGCAGACACACGCCGCCCTGCATTGCTTGAAGAAAAAGGAGTCGCTTTGCCTGGTAGTCGTTTTACTTATGCTCAGGGCAAAATCGTTCTTTTTAGTCCAAAAGCGGGTTATGTCGATGCAAGCGGTGCGGTACTTAAAGAAAGAGCATATCACTATCTCGCCATTGCCAATCCGAAATTGGCACCGTATGGTGCTGCGGCTAAAGAAGTCTTAGAAAAACTTGGACTCTGGAAAACTTTGCAGTTCCAACTTGTGCGTGGTGAAAATATCGGTCAAACCTACCAGTTCGTTATCAGTGGAAATGCTGAATTAGGTTTCGTCGCCCTTTCGCAAATCAAGCGGCAGGATATTGCTATTAGCGGTTCTTATTGGGAAGTGCCAACCGAACTATACCAGCCCATCAAGCAACAAGCGGTGTTGATTTCCCATAATCGAATTGCAAAAGCATTTATGGAATTTGTGCAGAGTGACGAAGCTAAGGCAATCATTCAAGATTTCGGTTACGATATTCCATAACAGTGAGGAAATATTAACATGTTGCATGAAGCTGATATAAGCGCATTATGGATTACGCTTAAACTTGCGTCCATAACAACCGTCATCCTTTTATTGGTTGGTACGCCTCTGGCTTGGTGGTTGGCACGTACTCATTGGCGCGGTAAGCCCTTAGTAGAGGCGGTGGTTGCTTTGCCACTGGTTTTGCCACCGACAGTACTGGGTTTTTATTTGCTCATTGCACTTGGACCATACGGTCCAGTGGGGAGTCTTTCAATCGCCTTGGGCGGAAGACCTTTAGCCTTTACATTTACTGGTTTAGTCATTGGTTCCGTCTTCTATTCATTACCGTTTGTGGTCCAACCGTTGCAAGGTGCCTTTACTGCCATTAGTAAGCAGTTATTGGAAGCGGCGGCGACTTTGAGGGCATCACCGTTGGATACTTTTTTTTCAATTATCATACCATTAGCACGCCCTGGATTTTTGACGGCTATAGTACTTGGATTTGCCCACACTGTAGGCGAATTCGGCGTGGTATTAATGATTGGTGGTAACATTCCGGGTAGAACCCAGGTGCTTTCGATTGCTATCTACGATCATGTCGAAAATTTAGAGTATGTCCAAGCGCATTGGTTAGCAGGTGGATTATTGTTGCTTTCGTTTCTGATGTTGGTGGCAGTTTACACATTCAATAGGCGATTTGCGGTGGTTAATTTATGAGCGTTGAGGTTAAATTTCAATTAGAACGCCGCAATTTTTCCCTTGATGTGCAAATTGCATTTCCTGATTCGGGGATAACCGCTCTATTTGGTCCTTCCGGTGGTGGTAAAACGACTTTACTGCGTTGCATTGCAGGGCTTGAGCCATCTGTTCGGGGCTGTTTGCAGGTAGGCAAGACGGTTTGGCAGGATGAGGGTATTTTTGTGCCACCCCATAAGCGCCCTATTGGTTACGTCTTTCAAGGAGCAGCACTATTTCCACATTTATCGGTACGCGGTAACCTTGAGTTTGCTTTAAAGCGGGTGAGTACAGAGCGTATTAGTTTCGATGAGGCGAGCGCATTGACTGGAATTTGTCATTTGCTTGAGCGCCGTACCACTAACCTTTCTGGTGGTGAACGGCAACGGGTAGCCTTAGCGCGCGCCCTACTTACTAGCCCTGAATTTTTGCTAATGGATGAACCGTTTGCCGCCTTGGATCGAGAAAGTAAAGCCCATCTTATGCCCTATATTGAGCAATTGCATGAAACACTTTCTATACCGATACTTTATGTTAGCCATTCGATAGAAGAAGTCGCGCATTTGGCTGATCAGATGGTATTGCTTTACGATGGACGGGTGCAGGGCAGTGGTCCCACTTCGGAAATGTTGACTAGCCTCTCTCTCCCTTTGGCACGGGCTGATAATGCGGTATCTATCGTAGAAGCGACTGTCCTAGAACACGACAAAAACTATCACCTGACCTGCCTGCGCTTTGACGGTGGAGAAATATTATTGCCACGGGAAGATTTAAGTGTAGGACAAACCGTGCGAGTAGCAATACACGCTCGTGATGTCAGTCTCGTTTGGCAACCCTCTAAACAGACTAGCATTCTTAACGTCATTTCAGTGGTTGTAAAGGAGGTATCGGCATTGAATCAGGCTCAGGTTTTGGTGCGCCTAATAGCTGCTGATACTTTGCTACTTGCCCGTATTACGCAAAAGTCAGCTGCAGTTCTTGAAGTGGTGCCAGGGCGGCGGATGTATGCTCAGGTGAAAAGTGTTTCGTTAATTTTTTAATTAGGTTGACATATTTTGAATCGTGAAGGTGGGCAATATAAACACTTTGCCCACCCTACCTAAATTGTTAATAAACTTTTGTATACCTACTTAATATGCCATTTTAAGGAAATAATAGATGAAACAAACTGATGAACAACAACAGGTTGAAATGTTATCAGATGAAGATAGCGTGGTTGAATATCTACAGCAACATCCTCAATTTTTTGTTGAGCATGAAAAGCTTTTAGCCACAATAGAAATACCTTCTTCCAATGATGAAAATAATCAAAAAATATCACTGTTAGAACAAAAAATTTCAACATTGCGTGAAGAAAATAAGCAATTGCAGCAACAATTGAAAGATTTAATTACGGTTGCTCAAGAAAATGATCAGCTTAATCAGCGCATTAAACGCCTGGTAGCTGCTTTAACTAATGTGACAGGAATGGATGAATTTTTCCATACCTTATATAGCACCTTATGTAATGAATTTAATACAGATACTGTGGTAGTACGGTGTTTTCAACCACAAGTGCTAACGGTGACACGCCAAGAATTTGTGGAATATGATGCACAGATATTTACCTTATTTGATTCCATGCTCAAATCGGATCAACCTATCTGCGGGCAAATATCAGCGGAGCAAATTGAATATCTTTTTCCCAGTAGTAAAATTGCCTCAGCGGCGCTTATTCCATTAGGCAGCCCTGAGCCACAAGGCTTATTGGCTATGGGCAGCCATGATTCATCACGCTTTCATGCAGATATGAGTACCGATTTTATTAGATACTTGGGAGAATTAGTGAGCAATTTATTGAATATTTGGTTGAATCGGTAGTTAAGCCAGATCCAAACCTGACAGGTTTTTAAAACCTGTCAGGTTTAGTTTTCGAGGTTTGAGTTTCCCTCCAATTTTTCTTCAATCACATCCATAAATTGCCCTGCAATATCCAACCCATATAATTTATCTAATTCACGAATACAAGTTGGACTGGTGACATTAATTTCAGTCAAATAGTCCCCTATGACATCTAATCCTACAAATAATAAGCCCCTTTCGCGCAATAATGGACCCACTTGCTGACAAATCCACTTATCACGCGCACTCAGTGCGATTCCTTCACCATGCCCACCAGCAGCTAAATTACCCCGTAGTTCGCCATGAGCCGGAATGCGTGCTAAAGCATAAGGTATTGGTTCACCATTCACCAATAAAATACGCTTATCCCCCTGTACGATTTCAGGAATAAAACGTTGTGCCATCACAAAACGCTGTTCTTGTTGCGTCATTGTTTCAATAATGACCGAAGTATTAACATCCCCTTTCGTTATTTGAAAAATAGACGCACCTCCCATCCCATCTAATGGTTTAAGGATAATTTTTTCATGCGTTTGCAAAAATTCTAGCAAGCATGGGATGCTACGTGTAACTAAAGTGGGGGCGCAGCATTGTGGAAACCAAGTGGTGTATAATTTCTCATTCGCATCACGGAGGCTTTGGGGTTTATTAACAACTAGCGTACCGGTTGCTTCTGCCGATTCTAATAGGTAAGTGGCAACGATATATTCAATATCAAATGGCGGATCTTTCCGCATTAAGATAACAGACAGATGACTTAAAGATAGAGTTTCTGGCTGCCCTAACGTAAACCCATTTTTAGAATCATCATACACTTGCAAGCGACGTATAAACGCATAAGCTTGCCCATCGTATAGCCATAAGTCATTTAATTCCATATACCACAAGTTCCAGCCACGAGCTTGTGCTGCTAATAGCATAGCAAAGCTACTATCTTTAGAGACTTTTATCGTCTCAATAGGATCCATGATAATGCCGAGATTAATAGACATATATAATTGTTAATATGTTAATGATTAATGGTTAAAAAGAAATCCGATTTTTGAAAAAATCGGATTTCTAACAAAGCGCCGGTATAGTTAGCCAGAAAAGTTTTGTCCCTGCTACAAGACCTGCCAGGTTTTTAAAACCTGGCAGGTCTAGGCTAAAACTTATCTGGACATCTATAACAAAGTATTCCTAATCCGTTGTATTTAACGCTTCCATAAGAAGCTGCGCCTGCTTACGAATCTCATGACTGGTATCAAATTCTATCGCCTTTTGATATTGCATAATAGCCGCTTCGTTTTGTTCCAATTGAGCCAGGGCTTGCCCCCATTTGTAGTAATAAAGAGCTTCTTCTGGTTTCAAATTGACAGCCGCTTCATATTGTACCACCGCTTCAGAAGCTTTATTAAGCTGAATCAGAGCATCGCCTAAGCACCAATAAGCCCAGTCTTCTTTTTCAGAAACACTGAGTGCCGTTTGGCACTTTTCAATCGCTATCTCTGGATGATTAAACCCAATTTCTGCTAACCCGCATATGGCGTGAGCCGCCGCTTTAGTATCTTTCTTCGCCTTGGGAGATTTCAACACGGTTTCACATTCTGTCAAAGCTTCATCTGGTTTTTGCGCTTGTATCAGGGCATAACCTAATTTGATATGGCTCCAAATATGTTCTGGTTCAATTTCCAGAGCCTTTTTATAACGAGTGATAGCCGATTCATATTGCCCCATCTTTGCTAAAATGTTGCCATAAGCATAATAATAATAGCGATTATTCGGTGCCAGTGCGATGGCTTTTTGGTATTGAACAATCGCTTCTTCATATTGTTTCAGTTTCACAAGGGCATTAGCTAACCGGTTGTAAACCCAAGCAAGATTAGGTTCCAAATGGATAGCTTTTTGATACTGAATAATGGCTTCTTCATATCGTTTGAGTTCAGCCAATGCCATGCCCCAATTCGCATAAACCCAACTGAGATTCGGGTTCTTTTTCTGGGCAATTTGATATTTAGCAAGTGCCGCTTCAAAATGCTCGATCTTAAACAAGGTATTGCCCCATTCACCATAAAACGAAGCCTCATCCAAGTTAAGTTCAGCTGCCTTTTGATACTGCACTATGGCTTTATGATAGTGTTTCAATTTTGTCAAGGCGTTGCCATAAGCATAATAGTAACGCCCTTTTAATAGAGCATTGTTTAAGCTATCAACGAATGACTCATATTGTGCAAAATCTTCTACATTATTCAGTTTAGCCTGAGCTTTTTCTAAACATTGAGATAGCCACTCAGTGTTTGGATCCAGCTTGTGGGCAGTTTGACAAGCTTCAATCGCCTTTTTAGGCTGATTGAGTGCTATCAATGCTAATCCGCATAAGGCATGAGTACCGGCTTTAGCCTGAACATTAGTTGGCTTTAATTCTAAAACGGCTTGACATTGATTCAAGGCTTCATCAGGCTGCTGGTCCTGTATTAATACATAACCTAATTTGATTTTGCTCCAAATATGTTTTGGATCGATTGCCAAAGCCGCCTTGAATTGAATACTCGCATCTTTATACTGTTCTAGTTCAATCAAGGTTTTGCCCAAAACAGAGTAATAAAGCCGCCGCTTACTTTTATTTGGTTTTTTTGATTCCAACACCAATGCCTGTCGATACTGAGCAATAGCTTGCTGGTATTGTTTCAATTCAAATAAAGCATTACCCCATAAATAGTAATAATGTTTATCCGGTTTTAATATTAGAGCTTGCTTGTATTGTTCAATTGCGCTTTCATATTTTCCAAGATTATGCAGTGCTTCACCCCATTCTTTGTAAATCCAATGCGATGGTTTTAATTGAGTAGCTATTTCAAACTGAGCAATTGCTTGCTGATATTGCTTCTGTTTAACCAAAGCCACTCCCCAATTACCATAAACCCAATTCATATTAGGATTCAATTCCACCGCCTTTTCATATTTTTCACTGGCTTGTTTTGGTTGATCACGGTATTTGAGTAGCACATCTCCCCACATTGCATAAGCCAGTGCATTCTGTGGTTCGATAACAATAGCTTGGGCAAATTTTTCATCGGCTAATTCAAAATGCTTTTGCACCGTAGCGAGTTGATAGCCCCAATCAGTGTAAACCCAGGGATTCTTGCTGTCTTTTTTTGCCGCTTTTTCATATTGAGCAAATGCTTTTTCTAATAGAGTGTTTTTGAAAGTACCCTTCTTTTGCTCGTTTGCCCACTCTATCAAGGCACGCGCCCATTGGGTATAAATGCCCCCATTTTGCGGATCATATTTTGCGGCTCTTTTATAAGCCTCAATAGACGCTTCATATTTTTTAGACGCTTGTAGCGTATCACCTTTAATTTGAAACAGGGCAGAATTCTTACGATCATGTTTTTCAGCTTGTTCCAATTTAATAAGGGCTTTGTCATAAGCTTGCTGATTTTTTAGAAGACAAGCTTCTAACATAAAACTAGCCGCTATTTCTTTATCAGAAATCTGGCTTTTTTGATGATAGGCGATTAAATCAGATAGTGCTTGGTTTTTGTAATTCATACAATAATTTAGCCCTACCGTCAGCGGCTCAAATGTTTCCAGCACACGTCTAGCCGCCGTTTTAATCACCGATTCAGGATTTTTATCATCATCACCTGAAAAAGTCACGGTAGGTTTACCCGTAATACGCAGTGTGAGATATAACTTATTATGTCTGACGACAATATCACCGCTCACACGCCGCTGCTTAATGCCTAACATCCGTCTGAGTTGAACAATAATCGCATTCAAAGAAAGCCCAATAGTGGGAACGTCAATTTCTTGCCGTTTTTCTAACTCGCTAAACTGAATAGTGGCTACACCTTTGTCCGGGCGTATTGATTGAGTTTCCAACTCTTCACGAAGCTCGTCCATGTAATGCTGTAAGCGATAAGCGACTACGCTACCGGTATAACCTTGTCTGCTCAAATTAAATGGGGTTTCAAACGGTTTAATGACCAAATCATATCGGAACAATTCATAAATTGCATGTCCAATTAAAATGATAAACAGGAAAGCCAATGAAAATTTAAAAGCTGACGCAAAAAATGCCAGTATTTTTTCCCACCAACTTATTGTTTCACTCCCTTCTGACTGAGAATTAAGTGAGATTTTCAAAAAAAAGTTTTTAATCTTTTCGATGATTTCGATAATGAAGCCCATATTTTATATTTTTCCAATCAGTACAATAATCATTGAGTATAAACCAGAATTATCAAAAAATCAAATTAGACTTCGCCCTAACCAACGCTCTGCGTTGCACAATATAGGCTATAATAATTTCAAGTTTCCCAGGATAAAAAAATTAACATGAACGAAAAAATCAGATTTATAACCTTAGCATTGATTATGACATCAGTCGCTTTGATTATTGGCGGAGTGGCTATTGGTATTCTTTATAATACAGCCTTTGAACAAAAACGTGCTGATTTGATTGAAACAGCAAAAAGCCAAGCACGTTTAATTGAAGCTATAGCCCGATTTGATGAAAAACATGTACGCCAAATGCACACACAAAAACTCAAATCATCTAAATATGCTGCCGATAGCACCGCTGCCACAATCTCCCAAATTATTGACGCGCATAAAAACTATAAGGGCTGGGGAAAAACGGGAAAATTTACCTTAGCACGGCGTGAAGGCGATAAAATTGTTTTCCTATTAAGACATTACCAAGAACAAACTGATAAACCGGCAGCAATCTCTTTTCACTCCAACTTAGCTGAACCAATGCAATTGGCACTTTCAGGCTTATCAGGCACAGTGATTGGACTGGATGATCAAGGAAAAAGAGTATTAGCAGCCCATGAACCGGTAGCCATTTTGAACCTCGGCATTGTCGCCAAAATTAATTTATCCGAAATTCGTAAGCCCTTTTTACAAGCATTGCGGATTGTTTTGTTTATTGCTTTTATGACTATCGCCGCTGGCACGATACTGTTTTTTGCGATCAGTAACCCCATCATCAAAGAAATTGAAGCAAATGAAAAGCGATTTCGCTCAATCACCCAATTAGCTAATGATGCCATCATTGCCGCTGATGAAAATGGCATCATTACATTTTGGAATAATGGTGCCCAAAAAAGTTTTGGTTATAAAGCTTCAGAAATTCTGGGTAAATCCATTTCAATTTTAATGCCCAATAAATATAAAGAAACTCACACAAAATATTTTTTGCAGGCGAAAACGACCGGCAAAACTTGTTTAAAAGGTAAAACAATTGAAGTATCTGGTTTAAAAAAAGGGGGGGAAGAATTTCCGTTGGATATATCTATTGCAACCTGGCTAACCAAAGGTAAAAGAGTTTTTTCTGCGATTCTTCATGATATTACTGAACGCAAACGAATAGAACAAGAACTGCAAAAACACCAAAATAATCTAGAACTGCTTGTAAAAGAACGTACTACACAACTTCAAGAAAAAATGATTGAACGTGAGCAAACCGAACAGGCACTGCAAAAAGCAAATCATGCCTTGAAAGTATTGATTGAATGTCGTGCGGTTATCTTTCATGCCAATGACGAGGTGACTATGCTTAATGAAGTCTGTCAAGTTTTAGTGCATAACATAGGCTATCCTTTAGTGTGGGTTGGGCTTGCAGAACATGATACTCATAAAACAGTGCGTCCGGTAGCTCAAGCCGGATACGAAAAAGGATATTTGGAAAGCATCACCATCAGTTGGGGAGATAATAAATTTGGTCAAGGACCAACCGGTATCGCTATTCGGACAGGGAAAATGCATTTTGCTAAAAATATTTTAACGGATCCAATCTATAGTCCTTGGCGTTCTCAAGCTTTACAATATGGATATGCTTCTTCAATGTCAATGCCTTTGAAGTTACAAGATCAGACAATTGGGGTAATCAATGTTTATTCTAAAGCCGCCGATGATTTTGATGCAGATACGATACATTTATTTGAAGAATTAGCGACTGATATTGAATATGCCATCACGGTACAAAGAAATCAGATTAAGCGTCGGCAAGCAGAAGAATCATTACGGCGTTTTCGAGCTGCCCTTGATAATTCTGCTGATACTATTTTTATCATTGATCGTCAAACTATGAAATTTGTTGATATGAATAAAATGGCTTGTGAAAGTACAGCTTATTCGCGGGCTGAATTGCTAACAATGGGACCACAAGATATAAAACCTTATTGCACCAAACTCCAATTAATGACGAGATATGATGAAGTCATTCGTAGCAATCGTCAAGGCATCATCAAAACAATGCACCATCGGAAAAATGGCTCAGAATTTCCGGTTGAAATTTTTATGCAATCACTTAATTTCGATGAAGGTTATTTGATGGTTGCCTCAGTTCGTGACACGACTGAACGCCAACAAGCAGAAGATGCTTTAAAACAAGCTAAAGAAAAAGCCGATGCGGCTAATAATGCTAAAAGCGAATTTTTAGCGAATATGAGCCACGAAATCCGTACTCCTATGAATGCTATTTTAGGTTTTACCGAAATTTTGTCTAGCAAAATGCAAGAGCCACTGTGCCAAGAATACCTTGTTGCTATTAATAGTAGTGGTAAAACTTTGCTGAGTCTTCTTAATGATATATTAGATTTAGCCAAAGTTGAAGCCGGAAAATTGGAACTAGAATATACTGTGGTAGAGCCTCGTAAAGTCTTTCAAAATATAGGGCAACTTTTTACCTGCCAGATCACTGAAAAATGTTTAGAATTTATAACGGAGACGGCAAAAAATGTGCCAAAAGCATTATTTTTGGATGAAATTCGTTTACGCCAAATTTTGTTGAATTTATTGAGTAATGCTGTTAAATTTACCGATAGCGGCTTTATTAAGCTATCAAGTTATTGGATTGAAACGACAAGAGAACAAGGAGAGTTTATCTTCACAATAGAAGACAGTGGTAAAGGAATAATTACCAAGCATCAAGAAATGATTTTTACAGCATTTACGCAACAAAATGGTCAAGAACAAGCTAAATATGGAGGAACAGGGCTTGGTTTAACCATTACACGCCGTTTAATTGAAATGATGGGCGGAACAATTAGTCTTAATAGTTTGCCAAATCAAGGTAGCACTTTTAAGATACATTTTCCAAAAGTGAAAATAGCAACCCCAATAGCTCAACAATCTCTTGCCCATTTTGAACCAGAACAATTCCATTTTGAAGCAGCTAAGGTGTTAATCGTCGAAGACATCAAACTCAATCGTGATCTGATAATCGCTTATCTTTTTCCCTATCAAACATTAGAATTACTTGAAACTAACAATGGTAAAGATGCCATTAAATTAGCTGAACAGCATCACCCCGACTTAATCTTAATGGATAAAAAAATGCCGATTATGAATGGTTATGAGGCAGCTAAACGCATTAGACAAAATCCAACTCTAAAACATATTCCGATTATTTTTATTACTGCTTCTTTAATGAAAAAAGAAAAAAATGATGTTGAAATGCTTAGCGACGGATTTTTAGGTAAACCTATCAATCGTACTGATTTAATTATGGAAATCAGCCGATTTTTAGCACATTCTAAAACGGAGTCTAATAAAATGAATCATCAAGCTTCGGCACAAACCGAAGTGACATCCTTTACGCCCGAAACGCTCACCAAATTATCTGAATTAGTAGACATTCTGCAAAATGAGTTAGATGAGCAATGGCAACGTATTAATCAAGCTTCCTCATTAGGTATTACTGGCTTAATTACGTTTGGCGAACGAGTTCAAATTTTGGGAGAAAACTATCACTATCCACCATTACAAAATTGGGGTAATTTATTACAAAATCAGGCTAAACTATTTGATATGAACGCTTTGCCGGTTACTTTGAATAATTATCCGAAATTGGTAAAAGATTTAAAAGGATTACTAAATCAACTTTCACAATAGAGCAATAAAAATGGCTAAAAAACCACTCATTCTAATTGTTGACGATACCCTAAAAAATATTCAAGTATTAGGTTCTATATTACTAGAACATGAATATGATATACACGTTGCCCAAAATGGTCAACAAGCACTTGATGCAACCAATGCCATCAAGCCTGATTTAATTCTCTTGGATGTTATCATGCCAGGACTAAACGGCTTTGAAACCTGTTATCGTCTAAAAGCTAATGATAAAACAAAACATATTCCTGTTATTTTCCTTACTGCCAAAACAGCAGATGAAGATATGCTAAAAGGCTTTGAATTAGGAGGGGTTGATTATGTGACTAAACCCTTTAGTTCAATTGTTTTATTAGCGAGAGTCAATACCCATCTCAATCTGAAATTTGCTTACGACAAACTAGAAGGGCAAAAAGAAACATTAGAAAAACAAAAAGCGGCTTTGGAAGAAGCCGAAATTTTACGAAAAAATGTAGAGCATATTATTCAACACGATCTCAAAACGCCTCTTAGTTGGATTATTACATTTTCAGAACTTCTTATGGAAGAACCTGATTTGGAGCAGAATTCTAAAAATAAAACACTTGAGCATATAAATCGTTCGGGACATCAAATGTTGGACATGATTAATCGTTTTGCTGATATCTATAAGATGGAAACTGGACAATATCATTGCTCTTCTGCTTTAGTTAATATTGTGGATATCATTGAAAAAATTATCCTCAATAGCGAACGTGATACGAAGCGTAAGAATTTATGTGTTGATGTGATATATTGTGGTAAACCTATTACTAAAGGTGACACATTCACTGTATTAGGAGAAGATTCGTTATGTTACTCCATGCTTGCCAATTTGTTCAAAAACGCTGTAGAGGCTTCGCCAAAAGGTGAACATATTACAGTTACTCTTAGTAAAGAAGAAGCGCACATTATCAGCATCCACAATAAAGGAATGGTTCCCAATGAAATTCGGAATAAATTTTTTGAAAAATACATAACGGCGAATAAAACAGGTGGTACTGGATTAGGAACCTATTCCGCTAAATTAATGGCAGAAACACAAGGTGGAACCATCCACCTTGAAACCTCTGAAGAAATGGGAACAACTCTCATAGTTCGCTTACCAATATCCCACCTTGTTTTGAAAACCTAGGATTCAGGTTTTAATAAATCCAAAACTTGAACTGTCAAACCTGTCAGGTTTATTTGCCAAGACATTTTTCTGTTTTATGAAAACCACAGATGAGATAATGACTAATCCCATAGCTTAGTAATGTGGATAGTAAAACAATGATGGCAAATTTCAAGAATATTGAAATACTTATCGTTAGAAAGAGAAATTGAAATATAACAACAATAGGTAAGTGAATTAAATAAATATGGTATGAACTTGCCGCTAAATTTTGGTTGATTTTGGCAGGGCGATTCCAATAGCGATGGGTAAATGAGATCAAAAAAACCAGAAAAGCGAGTACCAAAAATGTTCTAACGAATCCATGCGTGACTATTAACCAAAAGGGTATGAGGTTCCTTTCAGTCATATTATGGCTTATTTCAAACAGCTTGAAAATAAGGCTTAATAAAATAATTAAAAGTATGAAACAAGCAATGAACCATGCCAATGATGAGCCTGGCAATTGGTATTGAGTAAACCAATTTTTGGAAAACGCATAAATACCTAACACAAATAAGCCAAGATAAAGTGGAAATCGGGTTGGTTGGAATATCAACACGTTATAAATATTTGCCCAAGCCAGCTCGGAAATAAAATAGTTGACAAATGTCACGCTTAAAGAAATTATAATGCCGGTGGTGAATAGGGCAATCCACATTGATTGAGTACTGGTGCCGTCACTTTGCTTGCGGCTCTCAAAAAATTTAGACTTGACTTGGTACAGCAGGGCAAACCCGATAAAGAAAAACAGTAATAAAGAAATAAACCATAAATGATGATGAGAAAAGCCATTCATTAAGTTCATATCATTAGCAAACTGGTTTGGATCGACGACAATGAGGTTAAAATCCCCCACACTTTCCACAAAACCTTTCCAAAATATCCAAAAACTAAGCGGTGCCGCGGCACGGGTATAATGATAAAGATAGGGCATCACCGGTACTAAAAAGAATACTACAAATAACCAGGGAATCCCTAAGCGTTTCAATTTGCTGACTATAAAAGCATCCAGTGTTTTTTGCCGTATGGAATTGAGAGCAAAATAGCCGGCAATAAAAAAGAGTACCGGCATGATAAAGCTATCAAGCACAATAATTAAAATATCAAAAAACGCATGTTTATTGGCATCGACAACATACCACCAAGGTGCTCCTACATTGGCATAACTGATGCTAACATGCAAAATAACCACCAATAACACAATAAAATATCGAAGATTATCCAGAAATACTAAACGATTTTGAGAGGTTGTGTTTGTCATTTTTTTTGTAGAGGCGAACCTGCGTGTTCGCCATTAAAATAATCACGAGTCAGTTTAAATATAATTGGACTTAGCAATAGCAAAGCGATTAAATTAGGAATCGCCATTAATGCATTGAGTGTATCTGCGATTATCCAAATAATACCTAAATCACCCATTGCGCCAATAGGTATAACTAGCACCCAGAGCAACCGAAAAGTAATAATGGACTTGAATCCAAACAAAAATTGTACACACTTTTCGCCATAGAAACTCCAGCCTAAGAGTGTCGTAAAGGCAAATACCGCAGAACCCAAAGCGACGATGTAGCCACCAAAATTGGGTAAAGCTAGTTCAAATGCCATTGATGATAAGGAGGCACCGGTCGCACCGCTAGTCCAAGCACCAGAAATGATAATAACTAAACCGGTGATGCTACAAACAATGATGGTATCAATAAATGTTTCTAACATGGCAATGACACCTTGTCGTACAGGGCTATTGGTACGGGCAGTAGCTTGGGCTATCGGCGCGCTGCCTAAACCGGCTTCATTAGAAAATATCCCGCGTGCTACTCCAAAGCGAATAGCTGCCCAAACCGCCGCACCTGCAAAACCACCTGTCGCGGCGACTGGTGTAAAGGCAGAAGTAAAAATCAGGTTTAAGGCTTGAGGTATTTCAGCAGCATGAATAACCAGGATAATCAATCCACCACTCACATAAGCGATACCCATAAATGGGACTAACTTGCCCGCCACTTCAGCAATCCAACGGATTCCTCCAATTAAAACTAATCCAACTAATAAGGCTAATATCACCCCGGTTGCCCAAGTTGGTACACCAAATTCAGTATTTAAAACATCGGCAACGGAATTAGCTTGCACGGTGTTACCAATACCAAAACCAGCTATCGCCCCAAACAGGGCAAATAGGGTTCCTAACCAAGCCCAACGACTTTTTAAACCATTCTTGATGTAATACATGGGACCACCAATGTAATTACCCCCTTCATCAACTTCGCGAAAATGTACGGCACAAACGGCTTCAGCATACTTGGTTGCCATGCCCAATAGGGCGGTACACCACATCCAAAATAAAGCCCCAGGACCACCCAGAAAAATAGCGGTCGCGACGCCGGCAATATTACCGGTACCAATCGTTGCCGAAAGGGAAGTCATTAAGGCATTAAACGGAGTAATATCTCCATCTCCGCTACTTTGACGACCCTGCCAGAGCATACGAAAACCGTAAATTAATTTACGAAAGGGTATTAATTTTAACCCTAGCATTAAGTAAATGCCGGTGCCTAGAATAAGCACTAGCATAGCGGGACCCCAAACAATGCTATTGAGTTGAGTCACGTAATGAGTTAAAGAATCCACCTATATTCCTTTTGAATTATCAGTTATCAGTTAAAATATTTGTCAGTCAAATTTGAGTTACCTTATATCTTATCCGTTGCGATTATATCATTCTTTTCATTCTTGATTTTTTTGCGAATAAACCTTTGTCTAAAAATGTGGTATAATTTTTGAAGTTTAAAAAATGCTAACTACAGTATATATCAAAGAAGGAAAAACACGATGACAAAACCTCTATTTATAATAATTGCCATTTTCATCTTATTCTCATGTGTTGTAAACCCTGATAATGGAACATTATTGGATTGGCAATATTTTAAAGAAAAAGTGACAGTTAATGATCATGCTTCAAATGCCATTGTGACTTTTTCTACCATCAAAGGCTTTCAAAAGAAACACCGTTCACTTCAAATTGTTGTGGATGATAGTTTTTTGAGGGGATTTATTGACAAAAGAACCATGGCAAAAACTTATCAAGTTTACAATATCATTTATTATACAGGTTCTAAAAGTGCATCAAAATGGAAATATTATCGTCAAGCCAATTATCAAACACCTTACGGTAATAAATTTATACCAGTCAACTTAATCAAAAAAGAAGTCGACTGTTCCGCGTTACCAATTTATGGTAAGTGCCTTTATAGTGAGCATGTCACATTTGAAATAGATAGAGCATTATTGAAAACAATTGCCAATACTTACACACCCCGAATACCAACAGAAAGTGTTTGGCAATATAAATTGATTCCGAAATGGGGAAAGAATTATGAGTCGGAACTTTTCACAGCCGAAGTTATTGGCTTATTGGATAAAATGGATAAGTATGCTATTCCAATAATCACTGAACAACCATCGGGAACGGCAAAAATAATATCAGGCAAACTATCTGATTCTTTATTAAAACAGGAACCTTTAATTAAGTCTCCATCAGCATCTTTTGTATTATCTAATATTAAGTAGTTCCATTTTGAACCCCGATAGGGGTTGAATGTGAATAGCCACCGGTGAAACCGGTGGTAACTGCGCCCTCCCCTTTCATTTTTAATTGCTCAAAGCAAATGAATACAACTTTAGTTTATATTGATCCAGCCACGGAAAGATTCGCAGTGGCTCTATTTGTTGCAACCATAATACATCTTATCATTATCTATGGATTGGGTTTTAGTATGCCAACACCGGCTAAACCTCTAAACACCACCATGGAAATTATTTTGGTACAAAAAAGTACCAACAAAGCACCTAAAGAGGCAGATTATTTAGCCCAAGTTTCCCATGAAGGCGGTGGTGAGTATCCACAAGAAAACCGCCCTGTCACACCTACCCTCGCGCCCTTTCCTGACCAAACAGCAGAACCTGTTTTCACCCCCCCGCCACCACAAGAAGCGGCAGCCCCAAAAGAAGATCAAACAGAAATTCTGACGATAGAAAAGGTAGCTCAACACCAAGTAGAACAACATGAAAGCACAATGCCACCAGAAGAACCAGCCGAGCATGGCAATGCCTCACAAGATTCTATTTTTGAAGAATATATTTCAGAAAATATATTATATATCAATGCCAGCGCCGCAAAACTCACCAGTATTCAAGCCGAATTAGATGACAAATTTGACGATTATACTAAAAGTCCACGCCGAACATTTATCAATTCCAGTACGAAAGAATATAAATATGCCCGATATATGCTTGATTGGTGTAAAAAAGCTGAACAAGTGGGTACCGATTTTTATCTTAAACAACCTCGCCTCAAAAATATTGAGGGAATTGTGATGTTAGATGTAGCAATTAACCCCAATGGTACCATACACCATGTTAAAATTAAAAAACCTTCTAAATATAAAGTATTAGATGAAGCGGTATTACGAATTGTACACCTCGCGGCACCTTATGAACCCTTTTCAAAAGCGATTCGCCAGGAAACCGATATTTTACACATTACTCGTACTTGGATATTTCGTTACAATAGTTTAAGTAGTCGATAATTTTTTTATATTAAGCCGGGCAAACACGTCAGTCTAGCCTGCTCCAGAATACATAAGCTTAGATGCAGATTTACGTGTCAGCCCTTTACTTGAAATTCATTTATCACAACAACCGGTACGATAACCATGTTAGAAACAACTTATTTGACTAACCATTTTTTAATTGCGATGCCCAATTTAGATGATCCTCACTTTTCTAAAACGGTTACTTATATCTGTATGCATAATCAAGAAGGCGCAATGGGGATAGTGATTAATCGTCCTATGAATATTGCTCTTGGAGATGTGCTAGGACAAATGAATATTAATTCCAATGACTCTCGTGCTAATAACCTACCTCTTTTTGATGGCGGACCCGTACAACCCGAACGAGGGTTTGTCATTCATCAGCCATTAGGGCAATGGGAATCTATGATGACGCTGGATGATAATTTAGGCATGACCACATCGCGTGATATTATCGGTGCGATTGCAAATGGTCAAGGTCCTCAGGATGCAATCATTGCACTGGGTTATGCCGGCTGGAGGGCTGGACAATTAGAAAAAGAAATTATCAGTAATACTTGGCTCAGTGTGCCAGTCGATAACCAGATTATTTTCCAGACACCCCCAGAACAACGTTGGCAAGCAGCAGCATCGTGTATAGGAGTCGATTTAACTTTACTCTCTTGTCAGCCAGGGCATAGTTAGGACAATGCCATTTGCGTTAAGCAGGGCGAACACGCAGGTTCGCCCCAACAATCACATACTGATTAACTAAATCATTGATTTTGTAAAAAAAACGATTCGTGCCTATTTTTCCCTTGACAGTTTTTTCTAATTCATGTAGAATAACGATAATTTTTAAAAAATGACATCAATAATGGTTAATTGATTCTGAAATTCTGAAAATGATCTCGTTTCACTCGTTTGTGTTTCTGATTCAGACAATTAAATAGCAAAAACGTGTGATGGTGCTTACCAAAAAATTGAAGGATTGATTTGGACTTTCTTTATAACTTTTAGTTTTAATCAAGCATTTTGATTAGTCATTTTTTTGCCCAAAAATATTGATTCATTCTTTGGAGTTTGCCATAGTGAAAATTCACCTATTTTTAGTTTTATTAACTTTAGGATATTTATTTAATCCTATTTACGCAGAAACCGGCGCATTTATTACGCAGGAAATTTGGATAAAGGCAGAAATCAAGACTGAAGAACAAGTACGAAAGCAATTAGGTGACGATTGGGGTTATCTTGATCGAGAACGAACAGGAAGTTTGTTCCGGCCTTATAAATTATTCAAATTGGAAATTGCCCCCATAATTACTGCGATTCAATTTTGGTGTGTTGAAAATTGGTCGGCTGCGATATCGGTATTATTAGAACTGCCTAGGCGTAGAAAATTGCAAACGCTACCCAAAAGTATTAGACAATATCTTCCGCTTTATCCTCAACAAGCGATTCCAAGTGTTCCACAAATCGTTTGATGAAACCTGTTATTTAAAAAATAGCTTTATAATACAAACACTTACGCTTAAGTTGGCGCGTATGAGCGTATCCACCCTGCAAGTCATTTATTTTATGAAATGTGACAAAGTAGGATTTAGTTATACCCGCTAATTTAATTGTATCATCAATAATACAGTGAAAAAAGGAGAACTATTTATGCTTAGCAAAAGTGTTGAGGAAACCCAATTACATTTCAATGAAATTCTCAATCAAGTCGAAACAGGTCAGGAAATTTTTATTACTCGTTATGGTCAACCCATTGCCCGTATTTCTTCGATAAAAAAGACGTTAAAGCCGGTACCATCTTTGGCAAAGTTACGCGCAACTTTACCATTTTCCAAAACGCCTAATGTGGAATTAATTCGACAGCTACGAAATGAAGGATACTAAATGTTCTATTTTGATACGTGTTTTCTTGTGCCCCTATTTTTGCCGGAAGCTACCAGTGACAGCGTTGAAACATTTATTATGTCGATACCTACTGGACAATTAGCTACCAGTTATTGGACACAAGTTGAATTTGCCAGTTTGTTAGGACTTCGTGTGCGTATGCAAACATTAGAGGAAGCTCAAGCATTACAGTTGCTTAAAGATTTTGAAGAATATTTAATCAATTCTTATTATCTTATCATGCCCGCTGTAGATGATTTTGAGTTAGCAACTCAATTGTTACAAAACCATCAAACTGGACTTAGGGGTGGTGATGCGTTGCATTTGGCTATCTCAAAAAATCGTCATGCTGAATGTTTATACACATTAGATAATGGATTAATTCAAGCCGCCTCTTTACTTGATATTCCGGCTGAGTTGGGTATCCAAATAATAAAAGGCTGAAGTCAGCAATAATAACTGACCTGTTCAGGAATAAGCCGAAGTAGCTTAAAAAATTTCGGAAGAAGTAATGGCTCAAATAAGCACGAAAAAAAAGCCATCATCTTTAAGCAGAGGTAGAAGAGTCAACACTTTTTTGAATGTTGTTTCTTCCATCAAGGTATTACCGGAAATTTGAGTGTAATCATTAAGACAAAAAGGGCAGCGTAAATTACAATTACTTGTCATATCAGATGCGATAAAGTCATATTTTTTTTGAAATAAAGCAGACATTTTTCTCCTTTTGGGTTTTGATAGTTTGACAGGGCAAAGGGTGCCAAAAGAAATAGCATTTTTTCAAAAAATGGTATTTCTAACACGCTAAAGCTGAATAGAACTAATATCCTTAATTCCTTTCCCAAATAACCGGTGTCTCATTTGAAATCAATTTAAATAGAGATGAATAAGTTATCCAATTTTCAGGCGATTCATATCGAATACGAAACATAACTTCCTCAATATGAAATAATCTAAATTTTCCTTTTCTCAGAATCAATTCATTGAAGCCGACTGAATTGGAAATCGAATAATATTTCCCTGTTTGATGAGGTCCAAATTCCCACGAATAAATCCCATTAATATAACTAAAAAAGACAGACAATGGTGCATTATCACGAATACGACTCCTTTCCAGAAAAAATTTTTTCACTTCCCTTTGCTTTTGCCAAGCATCATGGCATCATACTAACCCATATTGACGCTCACCGTGCTTTTATATGCTACCGCCCCGAAATAACGCGCCCGATATTAAGTGAAGTGCGACGTTTTTTGGGTATCCCTTTGAATTTAAAAGCAATTTCTACAGAACAATTTGATGTACTGCTGACAGAGCATTATGAACAACAACAAGCTAATCAATCTATGCAAATGATGGAAGGGTTAGGGGAAGAATTAGATTTATTTCAAGTCGCACAGCAACTTTCTGAACCGGAAGATTTATTAGAAAGTGACGACGATGCGCCTATCATTCGCCTTATTAATGCCCTATTGTCTGAAGCGATTAAAGAAAATGCCTCTGATATTCATATTGAACCTTATGAAACGCGACTTGTAGTACGTTTTAGGGTAGATGGTGTCTTACGCGAAGTCTTGCAACCTCGACATGTGTTAGCACCGCTGCTCGTTTCGCGCATTAAAGTTATGGCAAAACTGGATATTGCCGAAAAACGTTTGCCCCAAGATGGGCGTATTTCTTTGCGTCTTGCAGGGCGTGCTGTTGATGTGCGTGTTTCTACCATTCCATGCGGGGCGGGTGAACGAGTGGTTTTACGTCTATTAGATAAACAAGCGGGACGCTTAGATTTAAAACATCTTGGCATGTCACAAGAACGATTAAGCCATTTACAAAATCTTTTGCAAAAACCCTACGGGGTATTCCTCGTTACTGGTCCCACCGGTTCAGGTAAAACCACCAGCCTATATGCTATGCTTAATTATTTAAATGACCGTAGCCGTAATATTATGACGGTAGAGGATCCGATAGAATACTATTTAGATGGTATCGGGCAAACTCAGGTTAATACTAAAGTTGACATGACTTTTGCCAGGGGATTAAGGGCTATTTTGCGACAAGATCCAGATGTCGTCATGGTTGGCGAAATTCGCGATATAGAAACTGCCAAAATTGCAGTGCAAGCCAGTTTAACAGGGCATCTTGTTTTATCAACATTGCACACCAACACGGCTATTGGTGCCGTAACACGGCTCCGTGATATGGGGATTGAACCTTTTCTATTATCATCTAGTTTGATTGGGGTTATGGCACAACGCTTGGTGCGTTTATTATGCCCTGACTGTAAACAAGTTTATACGCCTGAAATTCCCTTGAGCGATTCTTTATTAAAAGGAAAGACTGACAAATTGGTTGATTTATATGCACCGGTAGGTTGTAAAGCGTGTAATTCTATTGGTTATCGGGGACGTACTGGCATTTATGAATTGGTTAGTATCGATCAAACTCTTCGTACCATGATACATGACGGTGCAGGGCAACATGCCCTAGAAAGTGAAGCGCATAATGAGACTATTCAACAAGATGGCATGAATCGGGTATTGGCGGGGAAAACCAGCCTTGATGAATTGTTGAGAGTGACGCAAAATGAATAGGGGATGGGAATTTGGAATTGTTTTATATATGGTGGGTTGTAACGAAGTTATTGGAATATTTTTACATGCCTTTGTCATGAAATTAATGCGCGTGGCAATGATATACCCGATGCTGATTTAGCAGCATTGGCTATCGAATCAGATTGTGAATGGATTTCAACTCATTCAAACAAAATCCGAAAACTTGAACGTCCGGAATATAACCAGTTCAAAAAGTCAGATTTTTTCCAAAAAATTCTGCTGATTCTAAAGGATAATCTGAAATAATGATGAA
>Ga0190284_1000361_pt1 | contig 27745 bp, 27 predicted proteins | sample 48691812_MG_FD_161668 | JGI IMG/M metagenome (GOLD analysis project Ga0190284, IMG submission 161668) | Hydrothermal vent microbial mat bacterial communities from Southern Trench, Guaymas Basin, Mexico - 4869-18-1-2_MG | ecosystem: Environmental > Aquatic > Marine > Hydrothermal vents >...
ATCAGGAGGTTCTCACCGACCCGTCCTATGCTGGGCAAATTGTGTCGATGACCTATCCGCTCATCGGCAATTATGGCATAACCCCTGAAGATATCGAGTCTTACAGCAAGAAAATTCAGGTTCGGGCGTTCGTCATCAAGGAGCTTAGCCCGCTGGCGAGTAATTTTCGTAGCAGCAAGACGTTGGACGAATATCTCGCTGGCGAGGGCATTATGGGCATCGCCGATGTTGACACTCGCGCTCTGACCCGCCATATCCGACAAGCTGGTGCGGTCAACGGCGTGATCAGCACGGAAATAACCGACGACGCCCAGCTTGTGCGCCAGGCCCAGGCCTTGCCTTCGATGGCGGGGAGCGACTTCGTCAAAGACGTTACCCCCGCGGCAGCCTACGACTGGGCTGATGGATACGTCAGCGAGTTCGCCCAGCAAGCCAGGCCTCACGGCAAGGAAATATACGACGTGGTCGCTATCGACTGCGGCGCGAAAATGAACATCCTGCGGAACCTCGTCGAGTCAGGCTGTCGGGTGCACGTCGTGCCAGCCTCGACCTCGTCAGCGGAAATCCTCGCCCGCAAGCCCCACGGCGTGTTCGTATCCAACGGTCCGGGCGACCCAGCGGCGGTAACCTACGCCATCGAAACCCTGCAAGGCCTGGTCGGCAAGGTGCCGCTCTTCGGCATCTGCCTGGGGCACCAGATACTCTCGCTGGCTCTGGGAGCCCAGACATACAAGCTGAAGTTTGGCCATCGAGGCTGCAACCAACCCGTCCGAAACCAGGCTACCGGCAAGGTCGAAATCACCAGCCAAAACCATGGCTTCGCCGTCGAGCCGAGCAGCCTGACCAAAACCGGAGCGGAGATAACGCACATCAATCTCAACGACGACACCGTCGAAGGATTCTCCAGCCTGGACAAGTGCCTCTTCAGCGTGCAATACCACCCAGAAGCAAGCCCAGGCCCGCACGACGCGACATATCTGTTCGACTGTTTCCGAGCGATGATGGCCTCGGGCCAGGCACCTTCGGCAACGGACATGCACGCCGCACAAGAAGCCCTCGCCAAAGCGGGACAAACGGCTTAAAGTTATCAGTTGTCAGTTGTCAGTTATCAGTAACAGCAAAAAAAATTTGTGCAATTCGTTTTTATTCGTGTCCTTCGCGTTCTACTGTTTTTGCTGTTAGTGATTACTGCAGACTGATTACTTTTTAAGAAAATGTCGAAACGAATTCTGTTATCCTGGAGCAGCGGCAAGGACAGTGCCTGGGCGTTACATGTTTTGCAACAGCAGAGCGACGTCGAGGTCGCCGGGCTGTTCACTACCGTCAACGAGCGGTTCGATCGCGTTGCTATGCATGCTGTGCGGAGCGAGCTGTTGCGGGCCCAGGCCCAGCGGGCTGGCCTGGAGTTGCATGTTATTAACATTCCCTATCCGTGCAGCAACGAGCGGTACGAGCAAGCTATGCTGAAGTTTCTCGACCAGGCCAAGCTCCTCGACATCAAGGCGATGGCCTTTGGCGACCTGTTCCTGCCAGACATCCGCGAGTACCGCGAGAAGAACTTGGCTGGGACGGGTTTCGAAGCGATGTTCCCGCTATGGGACAGCGACACGACCGCCCTTGCGACGGAGATGATATCCGCAGGCCTGGAGGCTGTGCTTACCTGCATAGACCCTCGCAAGCTGCCAGCCGAGCTGGCAGGCAGACGGTATGACGCGAGCCTGCTGGCTGAGTTGCCCGCGGGCATCGACCCCTGCGGCGAAAACGGCGAGTTCCACACCTTCGTCTCAGCGGGGCCTATGTTCAGCCAAGCTATCGAAGTATCGGTAAGCCCAGGCGAGGAACATGACGGATTCGTCTTCGCCGACGTCAAGCCAACCCATGCCTCAAAAACTGTTTCCTGAATGGCTGGCGGGTGGTAAAATTTAGCCAATCTCAACCGGAGCCACGCTATGCAACTTATAGTCAAAATCGCAATCAGTATAGCAGTCATCCTCGTAGCTACCGCTATCGCGAAGAAGTTTCCATCCGCAGCTGGGCTTATCGGCGTCATGCCATTGACCGGAGCCTTGGTGCTGGTGTGGGTATATCTGGAGAACAAAGGCAAGGCTGAGGTCATGCAAAACTTCGCCAGGGGAGCACTGTGGGGTATTCTGCCGAGCATACTGTTTTTTGTCGTCGCGCTGATTTGTTTCAAGAAGCAAATATCGCTGCCCGGCATCTTGGCTCTGAGTTTCACAGCCTGGCTGGCTGCTGCGATAGTGCATCAATGGGTTTTAGGGGTATTGAGATAACAGCAACCACGTCTGACAAATCGCAGTACCCGTGTCTAGAGCTATTTAAGTATGAGATGCCATGTTGCCGATAGAGTTGGTATGGCATGGATAGCTACACAAGAGATACGGGAACGGGCGATTGCGGCCTATGATGCCGGGCAAGGAAGTCAGCAGGAGGTTGCCGCCATGTTCGGAATTCATCTGCGGATCTTTCAACGATGGCTCAAACGCTATCGAAGCGGCGGGCTGTGTCGCCCTCTGCAACGCGGACATCGTCGTGCTGGACAATCTCTCAGCCCACAAGGACAAAGAAGCCCTCGCGTTAATCGCCGCGGTCGGTGCCGAAGTGTGATTTCTGCCACCTTACAGCCCGGACCTGAATCCGATTGAGAAAATGTGGTCGAAGGTTAAAGAGCTTCTGCGATCAGCCAAGGCCCGCACCTTCGAGGCTCTGTTAGCCGCCATCGCCAGTGCCCTGAAAACGATCACAGCCCAAGATGCCAAAGGTTGGTTCGAGTCCTGCGGATATATGACATGCCATTCTTAAAACGCTCTAGACAGGGTAACAGGATTGACAGGATTTTTTTAACAACTCATCCCGCTTTTATCCTGTTATTCTGCCAAAAAAAAGGATTCCCGCCTGTGCGGGAATGACAAGGGAGGCAATCAATCGGTCCGCAAACCATGGCCGGGTGCCGTGATTGGGTTGCGGTTTTTGTGAACGGTTACAGTATTTCGTATTTGTTTCGAATTCCGATATTCGAATTTTGAGTTTGCTGCAAGGGTTAATCATTTCGTCGGACAGCCAAGGCCGTTGGGTGGGTTATCAGCTTTGCCAGGGCCATGTCCTCGGGGAGGAAGGGCTGTTCGCCTTTGCGGTAGAGTACAACCACGCCTATCATCTCGCCGGGGGTCGGTATCAGTGGCAGGGCCAGCAGCGTAACGCCCGGCAGGAACCGCTGAATCGCTTCGTCGAACATCTCCCGCTCGTCCATCGCGTCGATGAGTTTTATCTGCGGCGTGCCGAGCAGGACATCGACCAAAGGCTCTGCCAGGCTTCGGCAGAACGTCAGGTTGTCCGGGTGCGGCACGCCGAATCGGCCTACGACACGCAGCTCGGCGTTAGAGTCGCACACCATCGCTATGCCCGACAGCGGGCCTGTCTTGCGGACGAAACTGCGGAACAACACGCGGAAAACGTCGTCGTCGTTCTTGGCAGCAAGCAGCTCAGCCTGGTAATCGATCAGCGTCTTATTAGCCTGGACTTGCTCGGACAGCGAGCGACACGCCTGGGCCAAAGTAGCCTGGCTGGTGTCGGCTGGGGCGTCCTGCTGGGGCGCGTCGTGGTCGTGCTGTTGTTCGTCGAGTCTGGCTATCTCTCGCCAGACTGTGTCCCGCAAGTGTTGAATGTTCAAAGGCTTGGTCATCAGCTCCAAAGGCTTCCGGCTGGATGCTTCTGACAGGCTCGCCTCGTCGCCCTTGCCAGTGATGAACACCGTGGGAACCTCGCCTACCGAATCGCGCAGGTGGTCGACAACCTCCACGCCACTGCAATCGCCCAGGCACAGGTCGGTGATTACGATATCAGGCTTGTCGTTATTGGCCAGGGCGATGGCTTCTCTGCCACTGCCGGCTGTCTGAATAATCGCACCAGACTCGCTCAGCGCCTCAGCCAGCATCTCCCGCAACCGAGGCTCGTCGTCCACGATTAAAATTCGTTTCATATCCTGACCAGCCATTTTAAAACTCCCAGATGTTATAACAACATCCTGTAGCCGCCCCCGACCATGCGAACAAAAAAAAACAACAAACTACGAAATACGCAAAAAAACGCGAAAACATTTTTTTTGCTTTTACTGATAACTGATAACTGACAACTGATAACTTTTTTTTCTTATAGCCTGGCCTGGGGCAGAAGCATGTGGACAGTTGTTCCCTGTCCGTTTTGCGACTCGATCCAGATTTGGCCTTGGTTGTTTACCACGTATCGCCAGGCTACCGACAACCCCAGTCCACGCCTGCAACCGCTGGTCTGCGTGAAATAAAACGGGGTAAAAGCTCCAGCCAACGCCCTGGCGTCCATGCCCGGGCCATTATCCCGAACACTTAGCTGCACATGTTGGCTGTCAGTGGCAAGCCTGACAACAATAGAGATATAAGGCTCTTGTCCCGCAGCTGTTACAGCGTTTTGCAACAATTCTTCAATCGCTTTGGTAACTTGTGCCTCATCAACCCATACATCCGGCAGGTTGTTCTCTATATCTTTATCGAATTTCACAGCCTTAAGATTAAGTAAATTTGGGGAAGAAAAATAATTTAATGCGTTTTGAACGATAATTCCTATTTTGCAAGCCTTGGGTTGAGCAGGCCTGGGCGAGGCGAATTCCATCAGAGTCGAGATAACGCCGCTGATTCGGTCTGACTGGTCGGAGATAAGCTGCCAGACGCGCCGTTCCTCTTCCGTAGGTGCTTTTTCTTCCATGAGTTGCGCTCGGCCTGATATAACAGCCAGGGGGTTGTTTATCTCATGGGCAGCCCCCCCAGCCATGCGAGCCAGAGCAGAGAGGATCTCGATTTGGTTATCTAAGTTCAAGTTGGTCATCGTTTTACCAGTTCCACCATGCGCTGGATGACCGCCTCGATATTGAATGGCTTTTTGATAAAGTCGTTTGCCCCCGCAGCCAGGAGCGTGTCGACTTCGCTGGGGTCTACCATGCCCGAGATTATAAGTATTTTAATATCAGCCAGTTGCGGGTTCGACCGAATGGCTTGGCAGACGACATTGCCGTTGATGTCCGGGAGCATATAGTCCAGGATGATGACGTTTGGGTGAAATTGTTGGGTGCACAAGCCCGCGTCGTAGCCTGTTTGTGCGGTAGCTATTTCGAATCGGCCATCGTTTTGAAGCACATCCACAAAGAGCGTAACGATTTCCGGGTCGTCGTCCACGACAAGGACGCGGATTTTGTCGCCCTCGATGCTGTCGGTGGGGATATTGTTTGCCTTCATGAATTCCAGCAGGGCCTCGCGCGGAATCCGCCGAAACCTGCTGCCCGGCACACGAAAGCCCTTGAGCTTGCCGCTGTCGAAGCAGCGGATGACCGTCTGCTGGGACAGGCCACACAGACTGGCAGCCTGGCCTGTCGTATAAATAGCCTTGTTCTTCATGTTTATGTTAATCGGCTCAAACGGAGTGTTTACCTTAACAATCCAAGACGCTAAAAATTGCTGCATTAATTTGGATTCCGTGTTAGAATCTCTTCTTATAAGGATATCGGCTATGCCGCACGAACAAATGAACGAGCAACAGGTCGCAGCCTATCTGACGATGGATTTGCGTGACGTCGTTAAATGGGCGTCGCGCGGGCAGATACCCTGCCGAAAACTGGGCGAGCAAAAATACCGCTTCTGCAAGAGCGACCTTGACCACTGGGTTTGGCGGCAGATGCACAATTTCGACTGCCAGGCCATCGCGGGCATCGAACGCGGGGTCAGCGAGTATCATGGCTTTGAGGTAGACAAGCCTTTGATCTGCCCGCTGATTCCCGACCACGGCCTGGTCCTGCCACTCCAGGCCAAGACGCGACAATCCGTTATCCGGGCCTTGCTCGACCGGGCGGAGGAGCTGGGCCTGGTCTACGCGCGGGACGACCTGCTGAACGAACTGCTGGGGCGAGAGAAACTCTGCTCGACCGCACTGCTGCCAGGCGTAGCTTTTCCGCATCCGCGACACCCCGTGCCGTACGATATTGCCGAGAGTTTTATCATCGTCGGTGCCAGCCTGGCGGGGATACCATTCGGAGCGGAGAAGGGTTCGCTGACCAGGCTGTTCTTTCTCATCTGCTGCAAAGACGACCGCACGCACCTGCACGTCCTGGCCAGGCTGGTCCGACTGCTGGAAGCAAAAACAATGACCGAACAACTCATAGCCTGCGACTCAGCAGAACAATTAGCTGAGCTTTTGGCCTACCGCGAACTGCAAGTTCTACATCAGGGATGAAGCAAATTCGAAACAAATCCGAATTTTCCAAATTCAAATTTTCGTAGCTGTTCACGCAGGAAAGAACCACTAATAGACACTAATGTTGGGTATATGGTTGTCTGTTGACAATAGGCACACCTGCCGATAGCATATAATTGGTGAGTGAATTTGACTGGAAGAATGAAAAGAGCGAATTTTTGGAGAGGACCCGCGGAGTATGTTTTGAGGATATTGTTATCCATATTCAGAATGGCTGCGTGCTTGATGTGGTCAGGCACTCCAATCGAGATCGTTATCCGGGGCAAAACATGATAGTTCTTGACGTCGAGGACTATGTCTATCTTGTATCCTATGTCAATACGTCAGATATTTTTAAGGCCTATTGCTAGGCTTGGCGCGCTTCATGCCCAACGGCAGCTGCGCAGCTTTCTTGCTTCGCATCGGCGGACACGCAGCGTTCAGGACAAGTTCCTGGCGGAGTTTCTCCGCGCCCACAGCCAAACAGCCTTTGGCCAAGACCACAACCTCGGGCAGGTGCGCAGCTACGAGGACTTCCGCCTGGCTGTGCCGATTACCGACTATCAGTATATTCAGCCTTACATGAGCCGGGTGCTGCATGGCGAGCCAGGCGCGCTGCTGCCGGCTGACCAGCCTGTGCTGATGTTCTCCATGACCAGCGGCACGACCGGCGAGCCCAAGCACATCCCTGTTACGCCGCGGTTCCTGGCTGATATCCGCCGCGGGTGGAACCTGTTTGGCGTCAATGTTTTCGGCCAGCATCCTCGGGCCTGGCTTAGGCCCTTGGTGCAGATATCCTCGTTTTCCAGCGAGAGGTTAAGTCCCTCAGGCCAACCTTGCGGCGCCATCAGTGGCCTGCTTGCCAGCACGCAAAAACGCGTCGTGCGATGGATGTACGCCGTGCCCCAATGGGTCGCAAGCCTGGCTGACCCGACGACAAGATATTACGCCATTTTGCGACATAGCATCGCCCGGGATGTGGCCTTCATCACCACCGCCAATCCCTCGAGCACCATCAAGCTCATTGAAACAGGCCAGGCCCAGGTCGAAAGGCTTATTCGCGACGTGCGGGACGGAACCTTCACCCCGCCGGAGTCCGACGCGACAAACCAGACTGGCTTGCCAAAAAATATCTCCGCAAACTTCAAGCCAAACCCAGCCCTGGCAGCTCGGCTGGAAGCAGGCCTGGCCAGGGACGGACAATTGCTGCCGAAGCATTTTTGGAATGTCGAATTTCTGACCAACTGGACGGGCGGGACGCTGAGCCTCTACCTTCGCAGGCTGAGGGAGCTGTTCCCGGGCGCAGCGATTCACGACATCGGACTCCTGGCCAGCGAGGGTCGCTTCTCCGTGCCGCTCGAGCCAAACACCCCCAGCGGCGTAGCGGAAATTACCTCCAACTTCCTGGAGTTTATCCCCGTGGATGAGCGCCAGCAAAGCCAGCCAAAAACTCTCCGAGCAGATGAGCTTGACGTCGGCGGGGAGTATTTTCTGGTGGTAACAAACTGGGCGGGGCTGTACCGGTACAACCTCGACGACCGCGTCCGCGTTACGGGTTTCATAGGCCAAACGCCGACGTTCGAATTTCTCTCGCGCGGAACATGCACCGCCAACATCACCGGCGAGAAAATCACCGAGCATCAGGTGGTTGCCGCGATGGCCCAGGCCCGGCGGCAGACTGGCTGCGATATCGAGCGGTTCGTTCTCCAAGGCCGATTCTGCCGTAGCGGCGAGCCTTGCTACGAGCTGCGAATCGAGCGGGCAGATGGCCTGGACCCCCAAGTCCTGGCCCAGCGGATGGACGACGCCCTGGCCAGGTTGAACATCGAATACGCGTCGAAACGCAAGGACGGCAGGCTGGGGCCAATCAGGCCTTGCCCGATGCAGCCTGGCTCGTTTGCCCAGGCTGAGCGACAGACCATCCTCGAACGCCCGGGCCGAGGCGAACAATACAAGCACCAGTACCTTCTGACCGATATAATAGACGAAGGCGGTAGCGAAGGGAGCCAACAGGTTGAATAAGTCGGAAAATTTGGAGCGGTTTTTGTCGGATGGCGGGCCCAGGCTGATGTTTCATGGCGCTGCTGGTGAGGTAACAGGCTCGATGCACCTGCTGCGAGTACACGGCCAGACCGTCGCGATGGACTGTGGCTTGTATCAGGGACGGCGAAACGATTCCAACGAAAAAAATCTCTCGTTCCCGCTCCCGGCCGGCGAAATCGACGAGTTGCTGCTGTCCCACGCGCATATCGATCATAGCGGAAATATCCCCCAGCTGGTCAAGCGGGGCTTTGCTGGGCGGATTTTCGCGACCTCTGCCACAGCTGACCTGTGCAAAATAATGTTGGCTGACTCAGGCCATATTCAGGAAGAGGATGCTGCCTACTGGAACCGCAAACGCGCCGCTGACCCCAGCGAATACATTCAGCCACTCTATACCGTTGAAGACGCAACCGCGGCTATGAAGCAATTTCAACACATCGACTACGGCCAAAAATTCTGCTTCGATGGTGGCACTTGCGCGACATTTATCGAAGCTGGTCATATCCTCGGCTCGGCTTGCATCCTCATCGAATTGGCCAGCCAGGCCCGGGGCGACAAACCCATCCGGCTGCTGTATACCGGCGACCTGGGCCGATTCGATATGCCTATCCTCCGCGACCCGACCAACCCGCTGCCGGAGGTTGACTACCTGATTACCGAGAGTACCTATGCAAACCGTCAGCACCACAACCCCACGGACATGAAGGCCCGCCTGGCTACGGTCATCAACGAAACCGTCGCCCGCGGCGGGAAGGTTATCATTCCGTCTTTCAGCGTCGGGCGAACGCAAAACGTTACTTACTATCTCGCCCAGGCCCTGGCTGAGGGGCTGATCGAGCCGTTGCCGATATTCGTCGACTCGCCGCTGAGTACCAACGCCACGGAGGTTTTCAAAAATCACAGTGAGTGTTACGACGAAAACGCCCGCGACTTTTGGCTTCAGCAGGGCGACCTGTTTGGCAACGGCGTCATTAGCTACGTTACCGACGCGGCTGAGTCCAAAGGGCTGAACAGCCTCAAGAAGCCTCACGTTATTATCGCCTCTTCGGGCATGTGCGAGGCGGGGCGAATTCTGCACCACCTGAAAAACAACGTCTGGAACGAAGCCAACACCATCTGCGTCGTCGGTTTCATGGCCCAGCATACGCTAGGCCGACGCATCGTCGAGCGACGAGAGGAGCTGAAAATTTTCGGCAGGGTTTACCCGCTGATGGCCCGGGTGGAGATACTCAACGGCTTCAGCGCCCACGCCGACGCCCCAGCCTTTGCGAAAATGCTTTCGCCACTGGCGGCGAAACTCAAAGCTGCGTTCGTGGTTCATGGCGAGGGGCCTCAGCCTCTGGCGATGCAAAAACTCCTCGAAAACGCGGGGTGTCCCGCGGTGCATATACCCTCGCCTGGAGACGTTTTCGAACTATGACAGATCAGCCTGCGAACAATTTGGCATTCATCGAGCAGGGTTTCATAGCTATCTTTCCCAGCGGCACCCGGGCGGAGGTTCTATGGGAGCAGGTGCGGGAAATTATCGCGCTGCGACAAGACCCCGACGGAGCCGACCTGATGTGCCTGGGATTTCGCGTCTCCAACGAGCCTAGCTATGTTTATATTTGCGAGGAGACGCCGGAATATCACGAGCTGCTCTCGCGGATGTGCGACGCCCTGAGCGATATCGACCGCAACTGGTGGCAAGCGGTAGCGGAGTCTTACGGCACGACGACGATATACGGCATCAGCCAATCTCGCCAGGCCCGCTCCAGCTCAGCTGAAGCCTACCTTGCCCAGGCGGGCAAACGCAAGCCTCTCACCCGCCGAGACCGCAAGCGGATAATTCCCATCGCCATAGCGGTGTTAGCTGCTGCTGCTATGGAGAATTTGCTGTCCTGGCTAATCGCGGACTTCAGCAACACCCTGGCGGTGAGCATCTTCCCAGCCTTGCTGGTGGTCATCGTAGCGAGACTTTGGCCTAGCCCCAGGCTGTTCTTCGCCTTGCTGATAGCCTATCACCTGACGGAACTAGCGATATATTTCGCACTAGGCCAACCGGGCCCGTGTATGCTCAGCAAGCTCCTCGCTGGGCGGTTCCAGTATCTCTTGCTGCTGGGTGCGGAAATTTTGCTGGGCATGATAACCATGCTCCTGCCGGACAAACGCGCAGCTGGGCCTGGGACGACTGTCCGCTGACACTGCCCGGTGACACTGCCCGGTTGCGGAACTCCGCTGGGGTGTCTATGCTGTTGGGATGTTTGGTTTTTTGAATATCCGCAAATCGCCCGGGCCTACCAGCCATGACGTCGTCGCCAATATCCGCCGGACGCTTGGTGCGGGTCTGCCGCGTCGCGTCAGGCCTAAGGTAGGCCATGCCGGCACGCTGGACCCCTTTGCCCAAGGCGTGCTCGTGGTCTGCCTAGGCCCAGCGACCAGACTGGCCCAGTTCGTCCAGGCCCAGCCAAAGCGATACGCCGCGGAGATAACCCTTGGAGCTACCTCCACGACTGACGATACCGAGGGGGAAATTTCGCCAGTGGTTGGCTCGTCGCCGCCGGGCTTGGAAGCTGTAGTCGAGGCGATGTCGAAATTCACGGGGCGAATTTTGCAAGTCCCCCCAGCCCACTCCGCGGTGCATGTTGCAGGCCGCCGAGCCTACGACCTGGCCAGGGCGGGCCAGGCGGTGTCTCTGCCGGGGCGAGAGGTGGCGGTGCACGAGCTGAACCTTATCAGCTACGAATATCCGCTGTTGAACATCGACGTTCACTGTGGCTGCGGGACGTACATCCGCAGCCTGGCTCGCGATATCGGCGCCGCCCTGGGCGTGGGTGGCTATTGCAGCAAGCTCACCCGCACGGCTGTGGGAAATTTCGATATCAGCTCCGCTCGCACCCTGGAGGAATTGGATATTTCGCGGGACATCGTCAAGCCGCAGGACGCTATCGACCTGCCCCAGATTCCCGTCGGCGAGCAAGACGTCATCGCCCTGCGACAGGGTAAGACTATCCCCAGTAACCATCACGCCGAACATGGCTACCCCGCCGGGTGCCGTGGTTGCGGTGTTTGCAACCACGCCGAACAGGTTTTGTTAATCGACCAGGCAGGCAGGCTCGTCGCCCTGGCTGAGCCAAGCGACAATTCAACCCCAGCTTCGCTAAAACCCGTCAAGGTATTTCCGCCAGCGTAGCAGCATGCTTCTGCAACCAGAAGCATGGCACCCAGCTGGGCTAAAACTAAATATCCAATATCCAACGATTTTGCAACAAGCTACAAGCTATATTTATTGTCATTCCTTATTATAGAAGAGCTTACAAAATTATTTTTTAGTTTGAGTTCACGGTGTTGCATGGCACCCGGCCCAATGGTAGGGCCAGGATTTAATCTCGGACGCGGCGTTACCAGTCCATGATTCGTCCCAACCAATTGGTTTGGCCTGTGTCGATTTCGCCGCTGGCACTCATGCCCGGCGATAGCCTGTCGTCGTGGGGGTTTTCGATTTTCGCCTCGATGTAAAAAATTCCATTGCCGGTGGTTTGCGGGGTGATGACCGGCAGGACTTTGATGACCCGGGCCTGGAGATATCCGCACCGCCAGCCTGGGTACGCAGCCAGTTCTACCTCGACGGGCTGACCGACTTTGACGTAGGCGACCATGCGCTCAGGCAGCTTGAGTTTGACTATCCTGGCTGAGCGGTCGAAGACCTGCCCGATGACCGCGATTACCAATGGCGAGCCGAGGTCGATAACCGTGATGCCCAGCATCGTAGCTGTGCCGACAGCCAGGCGCTTGTGATGAGGCCGGAGTACCTTGCGGATATAAGCAAACTTCTCCGATTTTTTTGACGCGGACATCTTTGTCTCACTTAGACAACACCACCGCGTCGCAAACCCAAGCCCAGCAGCGAAACATCCGAGCTTGCAGGTTATAGCTAATTGCAACGAAGTGGTGCTTCCGTTGTAAATCTTTGTGAATCATATGCTTCGGCGGAGGCATATCAAACTGAAAACGGGTTTTTCGTAAAAAAACATTAGTCACGTTTTTTGCAACCCACACGCACCGACAATTATAGTTTTAATCGCCCGAGCGAATTGTTGCGTGTTTGACATGAAAATACGCCAGAGTGAACCCCATTTCCATTGGACACGTGGTAAATGAGATTTTACAGCCAGCCGCAGAAGCGAGACCACAGCTGGGCTGATTGGGTGGGGTGGGTGATTGACAGACCCGGTGCCGTGGCTGCGAAAGTCCATGAAAACGAGCCGTGACCGGAAGCCACGGCTCGTAAAGGGATTGCCTATTCCGTCAAGAGTCCACGGATTACACGGATTCTAGGGGGATTACACAGATTCTTTTTAATCAAAAAATCCGTGAAACCGAAGGTTCACTAAATCTTTTTTTAATCCGTGAAATCCGTGGACTGCTTTTGCCTATTCCGATTCTACTTGCTCGGGAACTTCGGAGGCTTCGGGAGCTTCGGCTTCTTCGGCGCCTTCTTCTATCAGCGGGACTATCCACACGGTTATTGTGGCTTGGATGTCCTGGGCGAAGCGGAGCGTAACTTCGTACTTGTCCAGCGTGCGGAGATGCTCGCCCAGGGCGACTTCCTCTTCGGCCACAGCCTGGCCTTGCTCTGCCAGGGCTGCGACAAGCTGGGCTGGACCAACCGAGCCGTACAGGTGGCCTTCTTCGTTGGCCCGGGCGGTGATGGTAACTTCCGTTCCGTCAGCTGCCTTTGCCCGGGCTTCCAGGGCAGCGCGCAGCTTGGCCTGCTCTTCGAGGTACCTGGCTTTGTCCGCTTCGATAGCCTTGAGATTGGCTTCGGTCGGCGCGATGCCAAGCCCCTGCGGGATGAGATAATTCCGGGCATAGCCATTGGCTACGTCAACAACGTCGCCGATGATTCCGAGTTTATTTATGGTTTTGCAAAGTAGCACTTTCATGCCGATGTCCTTCCTACGATTTCGTTTGTATTTTGTCTGCTCGCGTAGTGGTTTTGGTTTAGCCCACGTATGGCATCAGGCCCATGAACCTCGCCCGCTTGAGAGCCAGGATGCTCGAACGCTGATGTTTGGCGCAGTTGCCGCTACGCTTTCGGCTGAAAAGTTTGCCCTGTTGCGTAGTCAGTTTGATCAGGCCTGGGACATCCTTGAAGTCGACCTCGGAAATTTTTTCCCGGCAGAAGCGGCACTTGGCCTGCTCCTGAAAACGGTCTTTCTTCTTCCGCGACTTTGCCTTGCCTTTGCCTTTCATGAATCTAGCCATAGTTTTCTATCCTCTATATATGTTGAAAAGTTTATTGTTACCCGGTGATTTTTGGTTGCGTAATTGTCTGGTTAAAACGGAATATCTTCTCCGCCAGCCTGGTCGTCGTAGCTGCTTGGCGGCGGGGCCTGGGCAGCGGGAGGCTCGGCGGGCGGAGCTTGCTGTTGCGGCGGGGGTGCATAGCCCTGCTGTTGCTGTTGTGGCGGGGCAGCTCCTTGGGGTGCGTTGTAGCCGCCACCCTGTTGGCCTCCACCTACGAAGGTGAACCGGTCGATGTGCACGCGGTGCTTGCTGTGCTTCGAGCCGTCCTGGCCTTCCCAGCGGTCGAGTTGTAGCCTGCCTTCGATCAGTATAGGTTGGCCCTTGCGGAGGTACTGGTTGATGGTCTCAGCCTGCCTGCCAAAGGAATTGCAGTCGATGAAGCAGACATCTTCACGTTGTTGGCCATCCTGAGTTTTCCACTTGTGGTTTATCGCCAGGCTAATCTCGACGACGGGGGTGTTGCTCGGCAGATACGACAGTTTCGGGTCGCGCGTGAGATTGCCCATCAATATAACTTTGTTGTAACTAGCCATGGTTTTGACTCCTTATTCAACAGCGGGTTCTTCGACTGGGGTTTCGTCCGGTGTTTCAGTTGCTTCGCTGACCTCAGCGACGGCCTCGGCCTCGGCGGCCTTGGCTTGGGCTTCAGCTTTGATCGCAGCTTCGCGTTCTTCCCGGGTAGCGGTAGCTATCATAGCGGGCGTGGGGGCGTTTAGCTCTTCGTCCTTGAGGTTGTCCTTGCGGATAATCAGGACGCGGAGGATACCCTCGTTTAGTTGGCAGTCGTGTTCCAGTTCGACGACCTTAGCTGGATCGAGCTTGAAATACGTCAGAACATACATGCCTCGCTTTTGGCCTTTGATTTCGTAAGCCAATCGTCGTTCGTCCCACAGGTTGCTGGATACCAGCTCGCCACCGGAGCGTTTCAGCACAGCTTGGATAGGTTCGCAGGCGGCTTCGAAATCGCTTTGGCCCGCTTCCAGGAGGAACATTGCTTCGTAAGTTTTCATCGTTGTCTCTTCCATAGTCCACTTTCCATTTTCTGCCCGGGCCAGGTTCGTTCGTCCTGGCTTTTAGGCGCGGTTATACCGTTCCATTACCGTTGTTATATCGTCGAAGAGCCAATCTTCGACAGCGTCAGCTGAGCGTTGTATCGCACAGCCTATATCTTCAATTTCATCCTTGCCGAACTTGCCCAGGACATAGTCCTTCGGGTCCATCACGCCCGGAGCCTGGCCAATGCCGATTCGCAATCTGGGCACATCGTCGGTTCCGCAGGCTCGGAGAATATCTTCCAAGCCATTGTGTCCGCCCGCCGAACCGCCAGGCCTGATCCGCAGCCGACCCAATGGCAGGGCTAAATCGTCCAGCACTACCAGCATTTCGCTGGGCGGTGCTTTGTAAAAGTCCAGCAGCTTTCGGGCGCTTCTGCCCGAGCAATTCATATACGTCATCGGAGCCAACAGCACTGCCGACCTGCTCTGGGCCCGGCCTGGCCGATGGTTCCACACCAAACCCTCGAAGCTATCTTTTCCAGCTCCGAGAGCCCAGCGATTCTGCAAAACTTCCAACACCATAAACCCCACATTGTGTCGGGTTTTGGCATATTTTCGACCGGGGTTACCCAAGCCTACGACAAATCTCCTGTCGCTCGTTTCGCTGGTCTGTTCGGTATCCAAATTAGTAGCCATTCACGCCAAAAAGAACCACGAATAGACACTAATGTTGGGTCTATTGCATGTGTTGCGTTTATTCATATTGCCCGACATTTCGGGAAGGCTTACGTTTTTTTGTTTTTTTACAAATAATTCGTGTTTATTTGTGTCCATTCGTGGTTCTAACGCCCTGAATGGTATCCAAATTACTTGGTTTCTTCTTCGTCTTCAGCGGGCTTTTCGCCGATGACTTCAGGCTCAGCTTGCTCTTCGCCCTCGATGGCTTCGGCTTCAACTTCCTCAGCCAGCTCGCTGACATCACAGATCAGGGTTTGCGGGTCGTCCAGCAGCTTTGCACCTTCCGACAGTTCAAGCTCCGCCAGTGTCTTGCGGTCGTCCAGTTGCATCTCGCTGACGATGAGTTTGAAATCTTCGGGCATGTGTCGCACGGATACTTCCAGGTTAACTTCCGCAGTAACCTGCCGCAGCACGCCGCCAGCCTTGGCGCCTTCGGGCGTGCCAACCAGCACGATCGGCACAGTTACTTCCACTCGCTCGTCCAGGTTGACGCGGGTCAGGTCGATATGCAGCACATGGTCGCCGAGGTGGTCGTATTGCACATCTTTGATCATGACGTTCTGCGTGTCCCCATCGATGTCGACTTCGAGAACTCGCTCGCCGTGCTGGAGAGCCAGTTCAATATCGTGTTGTTCGATGGTCAAGGCGATGGCTTCCTTGCCGTGGCCATATAGTACAGCGGGCATCTTACCAGCCTGTCGCAAATGTTTGACCTTTCGCGTGCCCAGTTCCGTTCGCTTGCTTGCTTTTAATTGTGCTGTTGACATTTTTCTTTCTCGATCCCGCCAGCCGCTCTCTCCCGCATCAAGCCCGCAACTTACGGACCAAACCAGGATACCTCGCTGACGCTTAGCCTGATTTTATCTATCATTTAAGAGTCCACAGATTTCACGGATTAAAAGCTGATTTAGTGAACCTTCGGTTTCACAGATTTTTTTGATTAAAAACAAAAAATCGGTGTCATTCGTTTTAATTCGTGTCATTCGTGTTCTGCTGTTTTTACTGATAACTTTTTCTAAAAAAATCCGTGTAATCCGTGGATTGTTTTTTCCTATTGCCTATTCCCTATTTAACAAACAGGCTGCTTACTGATGCGTTGTTGTGGATGCGGTGTATTGCTTCTCCCATCAGAGCTGCGACTGAGAGTATTTTCAGGTTTGGCAGTTTGTCTTGTTTGTTTTGCGATACTGGTATGGTATCGGTAACGACGATTTCGTCTACCGGTGCTTCTGCCAGCCTTTGCAAAGCTGGGCCACACAACACGCCGTGGGTGGCGCTTAGCAGGATATTCCTGGCTCCGTGTTCTTTGCAGAGTTTCGCAGCACTGCAGACGGTCCCAGCTGTGGATATCATATCGTCCACCATCAGCACGGTTTTGTCCGCTACCTCGCCGATGAGATATCCCGTCTCGACATCCTCGCCGCTGACCCGTCTTTTGTCTACGATAGCCAGGTCGCCGCCAAGCCTGCCTGCGTATATTCGGGCGCGTTTGACATTGCCAACGTCTGGGCTTACCAGGACGAGGTCGTCGATATTTTTCTCCGCGTAGTGTCTTCCCAGCACAGGCTCAGCCTGGAGGTTGTCCACCGGGATATCGAAAAATCCCTGGATTTGGTTAGCGTGGAGGTCCAGCACCAGCACTCGGTCGGCACCAGATGTTGCTATAAGGTTCGCAGCGAGCTTAGCGGTGATGGGGGTTCTGCCCTCGTCTTTGCGGTCTTGCCGGGCATAGCCAAAATACGGCATGACCGCGGTAATCCGCTCGGCAGAGGCCCGGCGGGCACAATCGATAAAAATCAACAGCTCCATCAGGGCTTCGTTTACAGGCTGGCAGGTCGACTGGATGATGAAGACATCGCGACCGCGGATATCCTCCTCCAGCTTGATCATAACCTCGCCGTCAGGGAAGTTGCTGATCCGCGCCTCACCCAGCGGCACACTGAGATACTCCGCTATACTCCGGGCTAGCGGCAGGTTGCTCCGACCGGAAAAGAGAATCATATTCTCACCTCCAAGCAGAAGGCCCCGCTGGGGTCAGCTATCAAAATGTCCTGTAATACCAGCATTAAAATAATATCTCGCTATCGCACATTTTTTACCATGAAGAACATGAAAACCGTGAAGATTTTTTAGATGACAAAAAAAACATCTTCATGCTCTTCATATGCTTCATGGTGAGTCTCGTTGTAGTTGCAAACAGTCATTGTGAATCAACCCGGCCAGGACTCGAACCTGGAATGGAAGTACCAAAAACTTCTGTGTTGCCAATTACACCACCGGGTTGTGAAAATCTCGACCAGGCCGCTGGAACTCCGTCCCGCGCAGGGGGCACCAAAGGCTCACCAGGCAAATCAACGCCCCAGCCAAGGCGTCAAATTTGGCTGGCGCATCCTGCAAAAAAAAGTGTTGCAGCAGTGGCTTCGTCCGGAGGCCTGAGCTGCTGGCCGCAACCTCACCAGCCCACCTTCAGCTACGATACCCGTAGCCAAAATGCCCCGTGCGAACGAAAAGACGCCCAAAACAGGAACGGGTATTCTAGCGTCGTCAAAGAGGTTGTCAAGCATTTTTGATTTTTTTTCACAGCCATCCCATAACACGATGGCTTGACAGCTCTGTAGGAGCGATATCTTTGTAGCAAATGGCGGTATGAATTATTAACGTCCCAAGTTTGTAGGAGAGATTAAATACTTCGTGTCCAACATGACCGCCGGGCCTGGCGTCTCGCTGGGGTGGATGTTGTGGGTGGCGTTTTCACGCTGGCCTATCGAGCGATGCTTTGAGCTTGCCAAGCGAAACCTCGGCATGGATCATTTTGAGATCCGCAGCTGGCGTGGAATTCGCCGGCATCTGTATGTCAGCCAGTTGAGCCTGCTGTTCCGCAGCCGCGTTCATAAACGCCTCGGAACTGAAAAAAACGCCGGAGATTTTGTATCTGACCGTCGAGCAGGTTCATCACGCCGCCGGCGCGGAAGATAATATACCGACAAGCCGCCCGCCGGATTACATATTATCAGAAACGGAATCGACAAGCCCGCGAGAGCCACACGAAACGAACTCTTCACCGTCCGCAAGAACTGGGCATCGAAGCCGATCAATTAACCTCGTGTATCCCGGATAAATTATGACTACTTCGCGCTGTAGTACTAGTTACTGCCTACTATTGACTGCGCAGGCGGGCAGGAGGAATGTGTCGGTAATTGAGGCGGGTTTTTCGTTGCCGGTGTAGCTCTCGACGCCCTGAACGAGGAAAATGTCGTCGCCGTCCACGCCAACGCTGCTGGTCGTCGCCCATAAAACCTGGCCTGCCAGATACAGCACATTATGACCTGGCCCGGCGTGGTTTTCGCTAACTCGGCCTGACGATTTCCCCGGGCGGAATTGGCTTGGTGTCAATAGCGGCGTCTGGTCGCCCAGGATAACCATCGACGAGGCGACCGGCGGGGCTGGGCCTGTGAGTATCGACACGCGATGCCCGCCTAGCGAATAGTTGTACGAATAGCTGATATGCTGAGCTTGCGGGAAGTCGGCCATGCCTGGCTTGATGGTGAAGCTGGCTCCGCCGACGGCTGGGCACTGAAAGACCGTTGGCAAGGCGAGGTACTTTTGCCTGAGCAGTTTGAACAGGCTTGCGGAGTTGCTAGCCCGCGCCCCAGGCCCATGCCCGCCCCATCGCGTCGCATCGCCGTCCGTCCCGGGCAACAGGCCCGCGTTGTTGAGGGCGTAAGTCTGCATAGCTGAGCCTATTTGGCCCAGCTGCGCAGCGCACTCGCTACGCAGTCCTCGATGATGAGCCAGGCGAAGGGCTGGGAGAATCATACCCACTGCGACGAGCATTATCGCCACCATCGCAGCCAATTCCCGCAGCGAAAAAGTAGGTCTAAACGGTCTGGCGGCCCGCTGCTCCATAGCTATCAGAGTGTCGGTTCGCTCCGCAGCTGCGATTCTCGCAAGAGTCCGCTCGGCAAGGCCTGCTGGGGCCTGAGGCTGTGGGGCCAGGTCCATCGCAGCGAAGGTGTTGGCCAGGTTGTCGTGCAGCTTGCGAAGCTCCGGCTCAGCTTGCAGGCGGGCGCGCAGCGGCTGGATTTCCTCCGGGGGCAATTGGCCCAGGAGAAAATCGATAAGAATAATCTCATCGTTTTGCATGTTGTCCGCGTTATCTGTCATGTTGTTCTACCCTGCCCGCCAGCCCATACTTGCCATTTAGCAGCGAAAAGTTTTACTGCTTTGTGCATGCGAGATTTCACCGTTCCCAAAGGCAAGGCCAGGATTTCCGCGATCTCCTTGTGGGGCAATTCCTGAAAATAGCTTAGCGACAAAACTTCCCTCGCGTTGTCAGGCAACTGCTCCACAATGCTCTGTACGGCTTGGCGCGTTTCGAGGTTCATGGAAATTTCGTCAGGCGAGGGAACTTCCGATTTTATCAGATCCACGTAGCTGCCTTGGCTATCCTGGTTGGCAGAGGCAACCGGGGCGTCAAGCGAGGCTGCGGTGTGTCGCTTCTGCCGACGGAGGGCATCGCGGGCCTTGTTGGCAGCGACCGTAAATAGCCAGGGGCGAAAAGGCCTGGCATGATCTACCGTGCTCGCAGAACGATAGACCTGCAAAAAGGTATCCTGAAACACATCCTCCGCCAGGGCCCCGTTACCGGTGAACCGCACGAGGAACCCGTAGAGAGACTGTTGGTAGCGACCCAGCAACGCAGCGAAGGCCCCAGCTTCGCCATCGAGATAACGACGCAGCAGCTCGTTGTCGCTCACTTCGTGTTGTTGGATGGTTTGCGTGGCCATATATGTCCTGATGAACAAACAACATGATAGGCCCAACAGCCAAGCGGAGCAAGAGAGAAGACATGGTTCAGGATTCAGGATCAGAAGACAGTAAAAACAAAACACAGGCAGGTTTTGTATTTTTTCCCAATCAACCAGTCTGTAGGTCATGCGACTTGTTGCATGGCAAGTTTTTCAGTCAACCAATCAACCAGTCTCCCGTGTTCTGGTTGATAGTAGTACCAGGTCGCGCAGGTGTTCAGCGTTTGGGGCAGCTAGCCAGTTTTGCAGGAACTTTTTTTCCTGCACTATCTGAGCGATAGCCATCAGCGCCCGCAGGTGATAGTTCCGCTCGTCCGGCGAGCCTACGAGTATGAAAGCTGTCTTGACATAAGGCTTGTCGATATCGAAGACGATTCCCTCGCGGCAGCGTACGAGCACGACGTCGAAGAGGTGCTTGCCCTCGACGATGATATGCGGAATGGCCAGGCCCGGCTGAACTATCGTGCTGGAGTCTGCCTCGCGGGCGTGGAACTTCTCCAGCAGGGCTTCCTTTTCCATGCCAAGCCGACGGGCTAACAACTCCGCTGCCTGAGTGAACATTTTCGCTGCGGAGGTAGGCCCAGCCAGGTCTAGAATTTCGCAATCTCGCACGATAAAGTCGAATCGGTCATGTACGATTTCGTCGCGTTGGATAGCTATCGCTCGCAGCTCGTCCTCCAAGCCGCCGCGACGAATGTCCGGCGAGATAATCTGCCGAACCATGTGCACCAGGGCACTTTCCCTGCTGATGTTCCGTCGGACGTACAAAAAGTACCACCCCACGCCCGCTACGACGAAGCCCCCCGCTGTGATAAGCGGCACCAACCCCAGCAGGGCGACCAGCTCGATTATCAACATGGAGTATATGCCGATCCCCGCCAATTGCACCCACGGAAACAGTGGGCTGCGGTATCGCGGACGATAATTCTGGATGCCGCTGCCTCGCATTATCAGCACGGAGAGGTTCACCAACACGAAGAGAATCAGCATCATCGTGCTGGCGACTTTTACCAGGTCTGCGATGCTCAGCAGCAGGATCATAGCTATCATGAACGCTGTGGTGAGTATGACGCTGACATGCGGCGTGCCGAATCGGCGCGAGATTCTCCCCAGGCCCGGCGGGAGCAAGCCGTCCCTGCTCATCGCCAGCGGGCTGCGCGAGGCTGCGAGGATTCCGCCATTGCCGGTCGTTATGAACGCCAGCATGGCAGCTGCGGAGAGCAGTATCATTCCGCCAGGCCCCATGAACCGGCCAGCTGCGGTGCTCAGCGGGGTCAGGTCGCCGTAAGGCCCCTTGGCCATGTCCGCCCCTAACGTGCCGACGGTAACGAACACCGCCAGGACATATAACAACGAGACGACGATGAAGGCCAGGAACATTGCGCGCGGCAGGTTCCTGCCCGGGTTGCGGACTTCCTCGCCGATGCTCGCAGCCTTGGTAAGCCCGCCGAAGGATATGAAAACCAGCCCCGCTGTGGCGAAGACGCCGGAGAACCCCTTACCGAGGAAATTGTCGAAGTTTGGCGATTGGCGGACGCTGCCCATGCCCATCGCGACGAACACGCCCAGCACCAGTAAAATCCCCACGACCATCGCTATTTGAGATCGGCCTACCGCTTTGACACTGAGGCAGTTCAGCAGCCCGAAGACAACGCAGCCTGCCACCGCTACGCCTTTTATCGTCCATCCCCATTGCTGCGGGGATATGCTCGCCTCAGCCCAGAGAAGCTGAGCGAAGGCACCGATGCCAACCATGGCAAAGGCGCTTTTCAAGGCCAGGGAAAACCAGTTCGCAAAACCCGCCAGCGTGCCGGGCAAGGCTCCCAGGCTCCGCTCGATGAAAAAATAGCTCCCGCCACTTTTCGGCATAGCTGTGGCTAGTTCACTTTGGCTCAGCAGAGCGGGGATCATCAGCAGCGCCGCCAGTGCGTAAGCCAGCACCACCGCTGGCCCGGCCTGGACCGAAGCCTGACCAGGCAGGATAAACAGCCCACTGCTTATCATCGCGCCGGCAGCTATCGAAAAGACATCCCAAAAACCAAGTTTGCGTTTCAAACCCACCAGGTCAGTCTCCCGTATCCGTAGCTATGTTGCAAAAAACAGAACCACGGATAAACACTGATAACCACGGATTTTTAAAAAGATCAAAAACAATATCGGTGTTCATCCGTGTTTCGCTGTTTTTGTTTTTACTGATAACTGACAACTGACAACTGATAACTTTTCTACTCATCCACTTCAGCGTAGAACTTCACATAGTCATGTTTGTCAGGTCCAGCCATCCATTGCATCGCAGCCTGGGGGTGCTGGTTCAAAATGCCGGTTATCATATACGGAACGTGGTAGCCCCACTCGATGTTCTCCTTCAGCGGGATGATGTGCTTGCCGAGGCAATCGAGTATCGGCAGAATGTCGATGTCCGGATTTTTCAAAAAGCCTATCAGCAGTTCCAGCGGGCAGTTTCCCGCAGCCCGGCCCAGGCCATTGATCGTGCCGTCCGCCCAGGTGGCACCGTTGACAATGCCTTCCATCGTGTTGGCAAAGGCAAGCTGCTGGTTGTTATGAAAATGCACGCCGACAGCCTTGGTCTTGAGATGCATCTGATACTTGGCCACCATAAAGTGCAGCTGATCCATGTACATGTTCCCAAAACTATCGACGATATACACAGCCTGGACATTGGTTTCCTCCTCGATCTGGTCAAGGCAGTCTTCCAGCTCCGGCATGTGCGCGTGCGTGATAGCCATGATATTCATAGCGGTTTCGTAGCCCAGCTCGTCCGCAGCCTTGGCCAGGCGGATGGCTTTGTTTATGTCCTGGACATATGTCGCACAGCGGATCATGTCAGCCTGGGACTCGTTGGCGGGGAGCAGATCGTCCGGCGTGGATTTGTGGGCGTCCATCATCATAGCGACTTTCATGTCGCCCCGGTCAATGCCGTCGGTCGCTTTTTTGAGGTCTTCCTCGGCACAGAACCGCCACGCGCCGAACTTGGCTGGGTCGAACATTTCCTTGCTGTTGCGATAGCCCAGCTCGCAGACATCTATGCCGGACTCGCAGCAGGCACGAAACACCGCCCGCACCGTCTCGAGGTCAAAATGCGAATCGTTCATCAGCCCGCCGTCGCGAATGGTGCAATCGACAACCGTGGTTTTTTCGTGTTGCATAGTTACTCCTTGGTTAAGTAGAAATAGTTTCGCAGGTGCCTGGCTGCGTCACCCGTAGCTGTGGAAGTTTACCCGCAAAATAGCTGCGATACAAGCGAGCAAATTAGGCAAGTAGGCAATGGGCAAGTAGACAACAGGCCCGGTGTCGTGGTTGCGGCGTTTTTCGTAGCTGTCTTTGACATTGACGAGCTGACAGCTCTGCCGTAGACTCACCTGCCATGAATCGTCCGATATCACTTTCCGTGTTGTTGCTCTCGCTGGTGGCAATGTTACCGCTGGCTGGGTGCGTTACCGCGCATGAGGGTACGGTAACCATGAAAATTATCGAGTTCCCAGGCAGCAAGCCTATCGACAACGCCCTGCTACTGACCGTCCACTGTCAAAGCGTTGAATCGCCAGGCCGATGGTGGGTCTTCCAGGACGAAGAAGGCGGTACGATGATGCCGCAATCCGCGACGGTTCGGCATATCAGTACGGGCGACAAGCTGCATCAAAAGGGTCATGTTATTGGGCTGGTTGGGCCTTACACGAAGGGGAAAATCCATAGCTGGGAGTACTGGGTTTTTCACGAAGGCAGGCAGGGCGATGATTTTCTGGATATCCATTTCGAGCGGTCGTACGAAGACGACAAGCCCCTGCAAGTAAGCCTAGCCAAGGTTTCCCCCGGCAATAAATATTCCGACGAAAAGGTACTCGACGGAGCCAGGAAGTTCGCGGAGGTGCAGGAGCTTCTGCCCAACGACGACCCGGACGTCGAGCGCCTGCGAAAGCTGTTGACCAAACAGCTCCAAGCTATCCAACGCCAAGCCCGCGACCCACGCCATCGAAAAGACGCGAAAAACCTACTGATACAGATTAGACAAACGGGCAAAAGGCAAGATAACTCAAACCGACCGGTTTGAGTAGTTGGTTGATTGGTTAACTAGTTGACTAGTAAAGAATTACACAAATTTTTATAGCGTCGAAACCTTTGTGTTTTTCAGGTTTTATCTGGGCACGGAGCTTTGGCGTATTTGTTTTGTAATCTTTTCCCAGTTAACCAGTTAACTAATCAACCAGTCAACAGCACAGCGGTTGGGTTACTGAAAATCGGTCAGTTTGAGCAAGATAATGTGAGTATCCCGCATGAATCTGGGAGATATAGATGATGAAAAAATGTCCATTCTGTGCCGAGGATATTCAGGACGCAGCAATAAAATGCAAGCATTGTGGCGAGTTTCTGGACGGCTCTGGCCCTGGTCAGGCGGTCGTAGCCAAAGAGAAGAGGCCATGGTGGTTCCGTACATCCTTTATCATCATTGCGTTTTTCTGCGTCGGGCCTTTGGCACTGCCTCTGATATGGTGGCGCCCGCAGACAAGTCGGGCCTGGAAAATAGGCCTGACCATAGCCATCATCATAATCAGTGCGATTTTGCTCCAGGCAACGATAAAGTCCGTCGAAACCCTCGAACAATACTATAGCCAATACTATGAGTTGATGGGAAGATAATAGCCCTCCGATAGCAAATGACGAATTCCGAATAACGCAGAGCCAATTGCAAAACTATTCGGAAATGTAGCACAGTCGCCCTCGGCTGTGTTGGACCTGCTGTGTTTCCGATGTTTTTTACACAGCCTTCCCAGCCTGGGGTGGCTGGGCTGCATTTTTGCAATGGGCGCTCTTAGCAGGAGCAGGGCAGGCAAGCAGGGCAAGCCGTTGCCGACAAACGGGCCTTGCGGACATACAAAAATGTAGCGACACAGTGCGGGTTTTGACAAAACTGCAACAAATCGCAAAAGGCAGCCGGAGAGTAGCAGAGCTACAATAGCCTGCATTTTAAGTAGTTATCTTCCTAAAGCAACTTTGGCAGCACGAATTATGCGTTGGGGCAATGGTAGCTTATTCGTTTCGGATTTCGGATTTGTTTTTGACATGGATTTGCTTTTACTTGCCCGAGCGGTATTTGACGGATAGAATAGCCAGCCTGAGACGCTGGCGAAACGTGGAACAATCGGAGCGACAAAATGATGCGAGCAAACGCAAGAAAATCAGCTATCGGTGCCATCGCCGAAACCCAAGCCATTGGCGGAACCGTGAACTTTCTCGACAAGGACGTCCGGGATCTCTACTGCGAACACGTGTTCAGCGAGGCTGTTCAGCGACAAAGGCTGCCCAAGAGCGTGTACCAGGGTCTGCAGCAGACCATCAAGGCTGGGGTCGAGCTGGAGCCTAGCATCGCAGACGCTGTCGCCCTGGGCATGCGCGACTGGGCTGTCGAACACGGCGCGACGCACTTTACGCACTGGTTTCAGCCTATGACCGGCAGCACCGCGGAGAAGCACGACAGCTTTATCACACCCACCGGCGACGGCGAGGTGCTGACGCAGTTCAGCGGCAAGGACCTCGTCCGAGGCGAACCCGACGCCAGCAGCTTTCCATCCGGAGGCCTGCGGGCAACCTTCGAAGCACGAGGCTATACCGCGTGGGACCCTTCCAGCCCAGCTTTCATTTTAGACAACCCCAACGGCGCGACGCTGGTCATTCCGACCATGTTCCTTAGCTGGACCGGCGAGGCGCTGGACAAGAAAACTCCGCTGCTGCGGTCGATGCAAGCTATCAGCGACCAGGCGGTTAGGCTGCTGAGGTTGTTCGATAACACTACCGTCAAACGGGTCTTTACCACCGTCGGGGCAGAGCAGGAATACTTTCTTATCGACCGCCATTTCTACCTGGCCAGGCCTGACCTTATCAATACCGGGCGGACGCTTTTCGGCGCCAAGCCACCCAAAGGCCAAGAGCTTGACGACAATTATTTCGGCGCGATACACGAACGCGTTCTGAGTTACATGGCCGAGGTCGAGTGGGAGTTGCTCCGGCTGGGCGTGCCGATAAAGACGCGACACAACGAGGTCGCGCCGGGCCAATACGAATTGGCTCCGACGTTTGAGACCGCGAATATAGCGACCGATCACCAGATGATGGTGATGGAGACGCTCCGCAAGCTCGCGCCGCGGCACGGGTTTGCGTGTCTGCTGCACGAAAAGCCCTTTGCTGGCGTCAATGGCTCGGGCAAGCACAACAACTGGTCGCTGACGACCGATAGCGGCGAGAACCTGCTGGACCCCGGCGACACGCCACATGCCAACGCGCAATTTTTGGTCTTCTGTGCCGCGGTCTGCCGGGCCTTGCACAAGCACGCCGGGCTGTTGCGACTGTCGGCAGCCAGTGCCGGCAACGACCACAGGCTCGGAGCCAACGAAGCGCCACCCGCTATTATCAGCGTCTTCCTGGGCTCGCAACTGACGGACGTCTTCGAGCAAATCGAATCGGGCGTAGCTTCCAGCAGCACGATGGCTGAGCATATCGAGGTCGGCATTTCGATGCTGCCCAAGCTGCCACGCGACGCCGGCGACCGCAACCGCACCAGCCCGTTCGCCTTTACTGGCAGCAAGTTCGAGTTCCGGGCGGTCGGGTCGAACCAGTCCGTAGCTGGGCCAAACACGGTACTCAACGCTATGGTCAGCGAGAGTTTGGACTACATCTGCACCAAGCTCGAATCAGCTGAGGGAGACTTTAACCTGGCTGTGCAAAACCTGCTGAGGGAACTGGCCAAGGAGTTCAAGCCGATTCTCTTCGACGGCGACAATTACTCCGACGACTGGAGGGTAGAAGCTGCAAAGCGAGGCTTGCCGAACCTGGTGTCATCCCTCGATTGCATAGACCTAGCCATCTCGCCAGCTACCCTCGAGCTGATGAGCAAGTACGGCGTTTACACCGAGGTCGAGCTGCACAGCCGACACGAAATACTGCTGGAAAACTATGCTACCACCATCGCTATCGAAGCGGACACGACCTCGTCGCTAGCCAACACCATGATCCTCCCAGCCGCGGTGAAATATCAGGGTCAATTAGCCCAGGCTATAAACGCCGCCAAGACCGCGGGTGTGGAAAACGCCGCCCAAACAGAGATGCTGCGGGAGTTGGCAGAAGCGATAGGCTATTGTCGCACCGCAACGGTGGAGCTTGACCAAGCCATCGCAGCAAGCCGCGACCAGGACGCCAAAACAGAGGCAACCTACCAGCACGACGTGATTATCCCAGCGATGAATAAAGTGCGCAAATACGCCGACAAACTGGAAACAATAGTCGACGACAGCATTTGGCCATTGCCAACCTACAACGAAATGCTGTTTATACGGTAAAAAAGTTGTCAGTTATCGGTTATCAGTAAAAAGCAAAAACAGCGAAAAAAAACAGCGAACCATAGATGAACACGGAAGGGCTTGGGCATTGGGTATTCAATGGTCACCGGGTATTTGGGCATTGGGTATTTTTTTGTTATTCGTTATTCGCCCGGCGGGGTTGTTTTGTCGTTGATGTCGCATTGGTTCTTGTCGCCAGGCTTACAGCCTGGGCAGCAGGAGCACTTGGTGCTTTTGCCCGTAGCCAATC
>Ga0190284_1000363_pt1 | contig 27666 bp, 24 predicted proteins | sample 48691812_MG_FD_161668 | JGI IMG/M metagenome (GOLD analysis project Ga0190284, IMG submission 161668) | Hydrothermal vent microbial mat bacterial communities from Southern Trench, Guaymas Basin, Mexico - 4869-18-1-2_MG | ecosystem: Environmental > Aquatic > Marine > Hydrothermal vents >...
GCAGAATTCCTTCCTGGCCGAACCTCGGTCAAGCCACCAGCTTGCCCGCCCGAGGTAGATCAGAGAAGGACTCGACCAAAGGGGATCACCCGAGGTGCCTCCTTTCCGTTCACTCGTCATCGCTGCATTGAGCTACTCGGGTTTGCAACGTCGCGGGTAATCATGGTAATATTGAGCCTCTGATTCCCAAAGATCAACCGAGATGATAGGTCATTCGATTTCCGTCCACGACACCAGGAACCAAACTCGCAAGGATTTGAAGGCCTGGCGCCATAGAAAGGATGCTTTGTGATTCCACGTTATACAACTGAGAAGATGGGTGAGATCTGGGAGCCGAGAAACCGGTACCAGAAGTGGCTCGACGTTGAGATCGCGGTTTGCGAGGCCTGGACCGAGCGTGGACTGATCCCACCGGAGAGCATGCAGCGAATTCGTGAACGAGCCGACTTCGATCCCCAGCGCATCGACGAAATTGAGAAGGTGACGCGCCATGACGTCATCGCGTTCACCACTTCCGTGGCCGAGTTCGTGGGAGAGGATTCTTGCTTTATTCACCGGGGGCTCACCTCGTACGATGTGGTCGACACGGCACTGTGTATGCTGCTCAAAGAGGCGGGACAGCTGATCCGCGAAGGCATCGTGGATCTCATGGCCGCACTCCAGGAGCGGGCCATGGAGCATCGATACACGGCTATGGTTGGTAGATCGCACGGGATACACGCGGAACCCATTACCTTCGGTCTGAAGTTGGCAATCTACTATGACGAATTCGCGAGACACCTGAAACGGTGGGACGCGGCCGTGGAAACCATCTCTGTGGGCAAGATCTCGGGAGCTGTCGGGACCTATGTTCACCTGGACCCGAAGATGGAAGATGCAATCCTCACGAAATTGGGACTGAAGCCCGCTCCCGCGTCGAACCAGGTCATCCAGCGCGACCGACACGCCCAGTACTTCACAACTCTGGCCCTGTTGGCCTCGAGCATCGAGAAGATCGCGGTGGAGATCCGACATCTGCAACGGTCCGAAGTGGCTGAGGTTGAAGAGTTCTTTCATAGGGGGCAAAAGGGTTCATCAGCAATGCCCCACAAACGCAATCCCGTGCTGACCGAGAACCTTACCGGCCTTGCCCGAATCATCCGCGGGCACGCCCACGCTGCCATGGAAAACGTGCCGCTGTGGCACGAACGAGACATCTCCCACTCATCCGTAGAACGCGTCATTGCGCCGGATGCCTCCATTCTCGCTCACTTCATGTTGGCCCGTATCACCACCGTGATTCGCAATATGAAGGTGTACGAGAAGAAAATGCAGGAAAACCTTGGGTTGAGCAAGGGACTCGTCTTCTCCGAGGCGGTGCTCATAAGCCTGGTCGACAAGGGCGTGACAAGGGAGAACGCATACGTGATGGTGCAGCGCAACGCGATGAAAGCATGGGAGGACGGCCAGGATTTTCAGGAACTTCTGACCCGGGATTCGGACATCGGGCGGTACCTTACCCCGAGCGATTTGGCGGACGCGTTCAGCATGGATCACGCGTTACGCTGGGTGGATGTGATATTCGAGAGGGTATTTAATACCAATATATCGCATGATTAGGCCTAAACATTAAAGCAACATGCTTGACTATCTGGCAAAATCATTGTAAAGACAGGGATATGTTGCCACACGCACTGAATGCATCGCGTCGGCGTTTTGCCCACAGGGTCGTCGCGGGGCTTGCGGCCACGCTGGCAGTGCTCCTTATCTGCACTGCGCCGGCATGGGCCAAACGCCCTCTTTATCCTGCGGCCCTGATGAACTGGATGGTGGAAGGGAGCTTTCGCGCGTTCGTCGTTGACAAGTCTCAGCAGCGGCTGAGCGTGTGGTTGACCAAGGACGGGGCCCCTCGGATGATTGAGTCCTATCGGTGCGCCACCGGGGAGAATCCGGGTGACAAGTGGGTGCGTGGGGACATGAAAACACCGGAGGGCGTGTACTTTTTTCGTTCGCTGATTGACGGCCGCAGGCTTCCTCCCAAGTATGGTTTGTGGGCCTTCACTACCGATTACCCCAACTTTGTGGACCAACGGCGAGGCAAGAATGGTGACGGCATCTGGCTTCACGGCAGGGACAAACCGTTGGCGTCCAGGCCCGATTCCAATGGCTGCATAGCTTTGATGAATGCCGACCTGGTGAAGGTGTCACAATCTATTCGACTTCAGGGCACCCCCATAATAGTGGTTAAGCAGCTGCAGATGGCCCCCCGGAACCGCATCATCGAGCAGGAGCGGCAGATCCGGGATTTCATAGAGTCCTGGCGGCAGTCGTGGGAATTACAGGACATCGAAAGGTACATGAATCACTATTCTCCGAATTTCCAAAGTGGTTGGCTCGATTTCGCGGCATGGAAAAACAAGAAGCTCAAGCTCATCACACGCTATTCCAACATCAGGGTAAGGTTCGGTAACATCTATCTTTATCGTCAGGACGGGCTGGTCACTGCAATTTTTACCCAGAGCTATCGGTCGGAGACTTTCGCGAGCACGGGCATCAAGATTTTGTATTTGAAGAACGAAGACGGGTATCGCATATTCTCGGAAGACTACCACGAGTTAGTGGATGATTCGTTTCCAGTGCGTTCCCTGCTTGCTCAGATGGGCGCGAACACCACTGGGCGGGGGGGTAAGAAGGGGAATTTCAGTATCCGCCTGGTTTCGACTGACAAACCGGAACGTTCTTCCCGAATGGGGATCGAGGCGCCGCTTCCGTCTGCGCCCACACGGGGAGTGGTGTTGGAGAAAGTGACACCGGTGAAGCAGGTCTGTCAGCTTCCCCTGGAGATGAACGAGAAGGGTCTGAAGGAATCCAACCCGGATCGTCTGTTGGTTGCCATGCGTACCCGTGAATTGGCACTTACCGGATCGACCTGGCCGCGGCTTGCCCACCGTTCTCGCGCTCCGGCCTACTCGGTCACAGGCCTGAATAAATCCGATTCTTCACCGCACACCTGGCCGCGCACAAGGGCCGGATCGGCCGCGAGAGCGCTCCCCCAAAGTGCCGAGATACCGAGACCGACAGATAAGCCGGCCGCTCATTACGAAATTCTTCATGCCGGTAAAAGGGAATTCGACAGGGAGACGCTTGTCGCTCGGTCCGCTCCCAGAGTGGCTTTGGTGGCCAAGAGTAAAGAGAAAGAGCAGCGGGTGACCGCGTTTCTGAGCAGGTGGAAGGCAGCGTGGGAACAAAAGAGTCTTGACAGATACTCAATAATGTATCATGCCGATTTCCAACAAGGAAACTTGAGGCATGAAGGTTTCCGAAAATCCAAGAAGCGTTTCTTTAAGAAGTACCGGACCATCCGGGTAGAATTGGAAAAAGTAAGCGCCAAGAAAACAAAGAGCGGACTCAAGGTCAGATTCTTGCAGACCTTCCGGGGAGATGACTACAGTGATAAAGGTTGGAAAAGCTTGGTCCTGGCTGAGGGAAAGAATCGGGATCTCCAAATCGTCTCGGAAGAATGGCGTCCCGTACGGGGAGCTTCCACAGATTCCAACGCCAAAAGCCCGTAAGAAGGCCCGCTATTCTGCTGTGATCATAAGCGAATCCGGGACCTCTCGTCAGGTGGACCTGACGCCTTTCAGGCTTCGAGTCGGTCTTGGCGTGGTTGCGGGCCTGATCGCGCTCATTGGGGTGCTGGTCATAGTTTCCATGGGAATGTTTTCGGGAGACAATGCCGTGGACCGTGACAAGATGGCGCTGTTGGAGAAGGTGAGAGCCCTGGAAGAAGATCTCCGCAAGAAGGAGCTTGCCCTTGCCGTCCAGGCAAAGCGGTTCAGCGAAAAGGGAGACCCCTCCACCCTGGCTTCGGTCCCGCCTTCCTCTTCCCGGGACATCTCCGACCCTGCGGATACTGAGCAGCCTGAGGGGAATGAAGAAGTCGGCGCTTCCCCGCCTCCGGAATCCCCGCTTTCCGGGGAAAGCGCGGACCCGCCGGTTGCGCTTCATGAAGAATCCCGGGTTCCTCAACCGGATTCTCCGCCGAGTTCCGGTTCCGTGAAATCTTCGGATTCGGGGAAATCGGATACACCCTCGGCTTTGCACGCCGGCGGTCCTGTTGCGGCAGAAAAATCAGGTATAATAAGCTTCAACGCTCAGGAAGTGACCGCGGTTGTGAAACGCTCGGACCGGGGAATTCTAAGTTTCAGACTCGTCAAGGACTCCCCGAAGACTCTATTTTCCGGGTACCTTTTCGTGTTCGTGGAGATGGAGGACCCCAGGGGAGAGAACAAGATATATGTTTACCCCCAGCGGACCCGACTGGGAGAAGGAGATCTTCCGCGAGATTTCAAGGACGGGAAGAACATTTCCTTCAAATTCAATTCCCGAGTGGAACTCCCTTACAGGGACACTCGTCCCGGGGCATCCCTGACGAGGATTTCGATCCTGCTCTACGGAGAAAAAGGGGACATCGTATTCCAAAGAGGCTTTGAAGGCCGCGATCTGAACAAGATAACCAAGACCGCTACCAATGGCAATCACATCCAAGCCAAACCCGCCGGTAGGAGGCGCTCACTGTGAGCGCGACACAAGGGCTACCTGCACGGTCCTGAAATGTTGGCAAGTTCAAGGCACACCCCACGCGTGAATTCCCCTGCCGCGGACATCTTCGCGTCAAGTTCTCCGACTTCGGAGGAAGCGATGCGTTCGGGAACCTCGACCAACCTTTATTATCGTCTCTTATTCCTTGCCCTCACTCTCTGTCTTGCCCTCCCCTTCCCGGCACAGGCCCAGACCACCCATAAGGTTTACTGCAAAGGGACCGATCTGGAACTGGACGTGTACACCATAAGAGGTAGGTTGCCCGGGCCGACGCTCCTTCTGTTGGGCGGAATACAGGGGGATGAACCCGGTGGCTACTTGGCCGCGGACCTTTATGCGGACATATCCTTGAAAAAGGGCAACATGATTGTGGTGCCCCGGGCCAATCTTGTGTCCATCGTTGAGAACAAGAGGGGAGTTCGGGGAGACATGAACCGGAAGTTTGCCCGGACGCGCGAGGCCCGGGATCGGGACACCCGGGTCGTAGCGATCATCAAGGAATTGATGAAACAGAGCGACTTTTTTCTCAATCTCCATGACGGCTCCGGGTTCTACTTTCCCGAGTGGAAATCCCCTATGCGCAATCCTTTACGATTCGGTCAGTCGATCATTGCGGACGCTCAGCGCTACGCACGGCGCGACGGAAAAGTCATTGAACTTGGGAACATAGCCCGCCGCGTGATAGCAAGGGTGAACCCGCAGATATCCGTGGCCGAACACATCTTCCGCTTCAACAATCACGAGTCCCAGAAGAAGCACTCCAGGCACAAAGAGCAACGGCTGTCGGCCACATTTCATGCGTTGACCAAGGTGGGGATCCCCGCGTTCGGAATTGAGACCTCCAAGAGCATCCGTGACTTCAGTCTGCGTGTCCGCTATCAGACGATGATCATCAATGCGTTCCTCGAAGAGTGCGGGATTATTCCGGACAATCCCAGGATCTTCCTGGAACATCCTTACCTGAAGTACCTCCTTGTTTCCTTGAACGGCCGCACACCCATTGTTGTGAATACGAGCGACCGCATTGAGGTGCGCAAAGGGGATCGGGTAAGGATTGTCCATACGGAATCGAACTACTCCAGGGGGCTCACCGCGCGGATTGTCGGTTCCGGCGAAGCATTCAATCACATGAATCAAGAAGTGACTATCACGGAAAACACTCGCATCGAAGTGAGAAAAGATCGATTCCTGATAGCCAAGATCCCGGTGAAGATCATCCGAGGGCGTTCCGGATCTAAAGCGTCAGGTGTGCACATCGAGCCGAGGGTTCGATATTTCTGCGTCAGGGTCAACGACAAGACCTTCGTGGTTGAGCCGGGAGAAGAATTGCTGGTAACCGGCGGTGACGCTCTGTCGATACTTGATCCCAAGACCAATCTGGACGCAGAGCAGGAGAAGGCGATGAGAGTGGATCTGCGGGGATTCCAGGCGGTTTCGTCGCCTTACCCGGTGGAAGACCGCGGCCACATTATCGACACAGCCAAGGAACTCCGGCCGAAGCATGCGCGACCCCGGGGGGACTTGATGATATACAGTTTGGAAGCAAAGCTGAACAGAAAAGTCTTCGGCAGGAGCTACATCGCGGTCGCGGAGCCGCGCTTGAAATACATAGTCTTTCGCGGACCCAATGTGGCGGGATTCGTTGCCGGACCAGGGGACAAACTGGAAATTCCGGGCGGCACCCTGGTTAGGATAGATGACATACGCACCAACCTGTCTGAATCGACTCCGCTGTTCGTCACGATGTCGGGCAAGACCGTGCGGTGGCGGAAGGACGGCGAAACAGGGATCGATGCTTCCAAGCTGACAGACCGGGAAACCCCGCTCGACATAACACGCGGAGGAAAGAGTATGGGGAGAATATGGGTGAAACGAGGAACATCCTTCCGGGTATTCTCCGGTGGAAACAGGTCCCAGCCAGACCAGGCGGTGAGAGTGAAGTTCAAGTAACCGGGGTCCGGCCCGGACTCGACCTAGGCCACCTTGGCTATTCGGTTGTTCGCGTCCGCAAGGATGTTTATTCCCCTATGGCCCCGGCATTCCGCCTCTTCCAGTACTACGTATGAGCAGATTATTATGAGATCGTTGACCGCGCCTTTTCTGGCCGCGGCCCCGTTCAGGCAGATCACTCCGGACCCGGGTTCTCCATTGATGACGTACGTGCGGAACCTATCACCGGTGGCGATATTGTAGACTTCTACCTGCTCGTATTCGAGCATGTCCGCGGCATCGAGCAGGTTCTTGTCCACGGTCAAGCTGCCTTCGTACTCAAGACACGCTTCCGTGATATGGACTCTGTGGATTTTGCTCTTCAGCATGGTCCGCTGCATGTTTTTCCTCCGGCAAGGGAACTGATTCAGGGGAATATCTTCCAGCTATCTTCTTGTGTCGACGCTCCTGCGTCGACTGAAATACGATTTCCTTAAGGATGTCATCCGCGCATGAGCAGATTGTCGATGAGCCGGGTCTTGCCTATTCGCACGGCCAGCGCGGCCAGGGCCCGGCCGTCCACCCGTTCAAGATCCTCCAGCGTTTCAGGATGCACTAGACTTATGTAATCCACCATTGTGTCCGGTTCTCGATCTATCCTCTCACGCATGAGAGCCAGATAGTTCTCAGCCGCGGTCTCACCCTCATCAAACCGGCGCTTGGCTGCCAACAACGCCTGGTACAGGCATACCGCCTGTTTTCTTTCATCCGGAGAGAGGTAGTAATTTCTCGAACTCATGGCCAGCCCGTCCTCTTCCCGCACGATCTCACACGGGATCACTTCCACTTCCAGGTTCAGATCCCTGACCATGGTCTTGATCACCTGGAATTGTTGATAATCCTTTGTTCCAAAATAGGCTGTGTGGGGCAAAACCATGTTGAACAGCTTCAATACCACCGTGGCTACGCCCTGGAAATGTCCGGACCTCGACGCGCCGCACAACGGCAGCGAAACCTCGGTGACATCCACAGTTGTCTGAGCACCGGGCCCGTAAACGTCTTCCGCTTCCGGCATGAAGAGTGCGTCGACTCCCACATCGCCGCATTTGGCTGAATCGGATTCACGGTCTCTCGGATAGCTCTCAAGATCTTCATTGGGCCCGAACTGTGTGGGGTTCACGAAGATGCTGGCCACGCACACGTCGTTCTCCGCGCACGCGCGACGCATCAAACTGAGATGACCCTCATGGAGATATCCCATGGTGGGCACAAAACCGACCCGTTTCCCTTCCTCACGCCGCGCGTGTGACCATTGTCTCATGCAGTCTATGGTGGTCAACGTCTCCATTTCGGCCTACCAACTAAAAAACGCCTTCCGGGCGGAAGGCGTTTGGGCGCATTCATAGCTATTTGCCTCTCCGTCCCGGTCCTGTGGATCCAGGCGGTATGCTGAAAAACGATGGTACATCGACTTCCGGGTCGAACTCCGACTCCAGAGTCTAGTCTAGTAGTATTAAACAAATAATCCGGCCGCGTCAAGACCAAAACGCTATTTTCGAGTAATCATTCAATCATTCGGGGGGCTCTCTTGAGATGTCATTGCGAGCGCAGCGAAGCAATCTCCGTATTCGTGAGAACTTTCGAGAGCTGCTATAGAACCCCGGCAACCGCTCTTAGCATGAGTCAAGAGCAGACTTGACCACTCACTCGCCCCAAAACTTGATATTCAATTATTCAATCCTATTCAGATCTCCGTCCCAGTCGGTTGAGGATTTCAGACCTGATCTGTTTTGTAGTACGAGTATCGCAAGTCTTCTGCCTGAAGATTTCCTGAATTGACAATCCGGACCGTGCTCCGTTGTGAATACACTGACAAACCGCCTCATATCTTTCCAAGTTCGACAGAAGATCTTTCGGTACCATTTGCCGAAGTGTGCTGTTGAACATGGATCGTAGATTGGCGAGCTTCCTGTTCTTATCTGCTCCCCTTGAATGGTAATATATGTGCACCATCCTCTCCAGGTAGATCCTTAGTGGCTTGCGGAGATCAGCGCCTTTGCCGGACTGCGACGAGGGAGAAACCAGGTTACCGGGAACATGACGTTGTTGTTTGAAATCAACTCGCTTCTCTTTGATGTAATCGATGGGCTGACTATCAAGCAGTTCCAGGACCAGACCCGGCACTAGTCCGAACCTGACAAATCGCACAACGCATCTCTTGGAAGGTTGCACTGACGAGCACCGAAGTTCTGTCGGGTGGAATTTGAGCCTCTTTCGCTCGTACGTCAGGTACCCACTCTGTGCTCGATCAAAGGTGAAATTTGCGCCGGTCTTGTAATGATGGACAAATACCGGCGTCCCTGTATTGTTGTAAAGGAGGTAGGCCAGAGGCTCCGGAGTCGCAGCATTTCTCGACTCCCACAGCATGCCGGGACTCCAGGGCGCAGTAACATAGGGAATGGCTGGGGCGGGTGTAAGGAACAATAAAGCTACCGCGAAAAAGATCGGCAAACTCTTCAAAATTGTCCCTCCTGCCGAGATGGTAAGCGGACTTGTACACCGCCGGCCGCCCGCCGGTCTACGCCACTTTCCACGTCTTGATGCCAATCGTCCGTGAAGGCTGTACTGCTGAATTACGGGTCGCGTTCCGTTGATTGCGGTCTCATCAGCACCCCGCACCCTGTCCTGCATCGCTATTTTGTCCTCACCACCTTTTTTGCAAGATCTTTTCCCGTCTTAAAGAATGGAAGTTTCTTGCCTTTGATTGGTATTCGCTCACCTGTCTTGGGATTTCTTCCCGTGTAGCCCTTGTAGTCTCTGACCACGAAAGAGCCGAACCCCCGAATCTCAATCCTGTCACCCTTGACAAGAGTCTTCGACATCGTTTCAAAGACCATGTTGAGGATCTCCTCTGATTTCCGCGGAGGAAGATCGAATTCCTTGGCAAGGTCAGCAATGAGTTCTGATTTGTGCATCAACTGCTCCTGCCCTTCAACATCACTTGCCCTTCTTAACTACTTCTCTCAGTGCTTTCGCGGCTCCGAATCTGGGGACCGTGTTAGCGGGAATCTTGATCTTCTTGCCGGTCTGGGGATTGACACCGGCGCGGGCCTTCCTCTTGACGGCTTTGAAGGTCCCCAAATCCGAGATACGGATTTTCCCATTCTTTTTCTTCAGTGATTTGTGAACAGCTCCCACAAGAGCGCTCAGCGCGTCCCCAGCAGCTTTCTTGGTGATGCCGGCTTCCTCGGCCATCAGGCTGACGAGTTCAGCTTTGGTCATGACTACCACCTCCTGGAATAAAATGAGGAGTTCAACGAATTGAACCCAGTGTTAAGAACTACAACACGTTAGATTGCCGCTCTGATATTTCCAGCGCAAGCCGGACACCCCAAAAGCCCTTTCCTTGCGTTGCGCATCACTGCAAAAACAGGCGTACCGCTTCAATCGTGTGGAACTCTAGGCGGCCCCCCAAGACTTCGCACTTCATCCAGGACGCCTTTGCCAACGCGCAGGGGAAAGTTGTCACTGCCTCCATGACGCGTTTCATGTCCTCTGTCCCTGGACACCTCTTTCTTTCCTTCATGAGCCCAAGATAGTGCCGCAGCGCCATCCCAATCCGATCCGGACGAGGTCCGCGCTGCTCCCTGAGTTTGCGGCATTCCTCCTGTCTTACCGGAACGGTCACGATTTCATGCTTTTCTCTTCAATGACCCCCATGGCTTTCAACTTCTTTTGTCATGCGCCTTTCAACCGCCTGCTCCTCGTCCGTGCAGCAAGTGCAGCCAGCCCTCGCTACGCTCACCACAGCGCCACGTGAAGATGTGGCTAGACACACAGAAGCTATGATCCGCAGATCGTCTCGCACGATGGTAAAAGGCTTAAATAGGCTACAACTTTATCAAATTTCTGTCAATATGAAACAAGGCTTCTGTTTCACGGGGCAGACCCTTTCATCTATAGTGATACGCATTGACATTCAGTGCTAAGATTAGGCTTCCCCAAAATCCTCCGGTGTCCAGCGACCCGGGTTATGGGTAAAGATCAGGAACCCTGCTGGGAAAGTCAGGTGGAATAGCCGATGGTTAGATCTATGAATGTGGCGTGGTGGGTGGAACGGTGGGCCGGACTCCACCCCGACAAGGTCGCGGTAATCTTCGAAAAAGAACGGATAAGCTACGCTGAATTGGATGCGCGGGCAAGCCGGACCGCTTGTTGGTTTCAGGGTCAGGGAATAGAGAAGGGGGACCGGGTTGCTGTCCTTCTTCACAATTGCCCTGAATTCTTGGAGCTTTATCTCGCCTGCGCGCGGATGGGCGCCATCTTCGTGCCTCTCAATTTCCGACTTGCGCCTCCGGAACTCGATTACATTCTCAAGAACTGTCGCCCGAGGCTCTTCGTTTACGGGACGGATCTGCTGCCGACCGTTACTCCCATTGACGTTTCCGAATACCGTCCGCCTCTGGTCACCGCCAAAGTGGGCCCCGGTCCGGGCCTGGCCGATTCCGTAAACTATCAGACAGACACAGCGGCCTTTTGCGACCACAAGCCGTTTTTGACCGCGCTGCTCGGTCCGGCCGATCCCGAGGAACCGCAGGTGATCATGTACACCTCGGGTACCACCGGAAATCCCAAGGGAGCGGTCCTTAGCCATCGCAAAACCTTCTTCAACTGTCTCAACGCTGAGATTTTCTTCAGCCTCTCCTTTGACGATGTGATGCTGATCACGCTGCCCATGTTCCATTCGGGCGGCCTCTTCATAATGGGAACGCCTTGCCTGTACAAAGGAGCCACTCAGCTGATTCACGCCAAATTCGATCCGCTCAGCACCTATCAAGACATGGAAACATACAGGGTGACCAAATTTCTTGGGGTTCCCACGCTATTCCGGGCGCTGATCAAGGTTGATCCGACGAGCCGTGGGGATTTGTCTTCCCTCAAGGTCTGTGCGGTCGGCGGTGAGAAGGTGACCCCTGAATTTATCGCGGAATGTGCCCGAAGCGGTTTCAGACTGCGCCAGATAATGGGCCAGACCGAGACGTCAATCCTGTTGTGGGCCTCGGAAGATGAGACCCGCAAACGTCCCGGAACGGTCGGACGTCCGGTCTTTCACGCGGAGGTAAGGCTGGTTGACGCCGGCGGCGCTCCGATCGCCCACGGTCAGGTCGGCGAGCTGACTGCGCGCGGTTCGATCCTGATGAAGGAATACTTCCGAGATCCGGACAAGACCGAGGACACAATAAGAGGGAATTGGCTTTTCACCGGCGACCTTGCCCGGCAGGACGAGGACGGGTACTTCTACCTGGTGGACCGTGCCAGGGACATGTACATTACCGGTGGTGAGAACGTGTATCCAGCTGAAATAGAAAAGGTTCTGGAGGAAGATCCCCGCGTCGAAGAGGTCGCTGTGGTGGGCGTGCCTGACGAGACCTGGGGTGAAGCAGGGTGGGCTTTCGTCATCCTGAAGCAGGGGACGACAGTGACCCAAGAGGACCTGCTCGGAATATGCCGGGCGCGTCTGGCTCGGTACAAGCTACCGAAAAAGATAGTCTTCTGCGACGATTTCCCCCGAACCCCACTCGGAAAGGCCCGCAAGTTCCTGCTCCGGGAACAAATCCTATCGGACCTGGATACGTTCGGGTGATGGGCGCCAGCGCCAAAGACCGATCTTTCAGAGCGCCACCAAGCAGGAAAATGCCGCAAGGTTGCGGTGCCGGTGCGCAATCCCGACGCGCGCGCTTTAATCGTCGAGCCGTTGTCAGTGAAAAAATCGACAAAGAACAGCAAGAATTAGGCAGGCCTGCACACTTGATTCTCGTCTCCAAGTGAATTGTCGGCGAAACGCCGGCAGCCGACGTGGCTTGATCCCGAACACACCCGATGATTGGAACTATTCGTCGAAGTCTTCCGGTTCCTTTGCTGTCAGTGAGTCCCCTAAGATTGTCTTGATGTGCTCCTGGATGAGATGGGCTCTCTTGTGTAGGAACTCGCCAATATTATTAGGTTGGAACTGTGACAGAAACCCAAACTCGTCATTAACATCGCCGGGGATGAGGCTGGCGGTAAGGTGGTGTTGCAGGCCTGGAAGTGTGCCTGCCTTGCAGACCTTATCTCTCACCTCCTTGAAGTACTCAAAGGGAGGTTTGTCTCCGAGTTTCTTGTTTGATTTTTTTGAAAGCGCGATCCTGTTGGACACGCAGTCCAACAACGGCTTACTGATGTCATGCGAACGATTCATGGCTTTTGGGAATATGTGATGATATTCAATCTCAGTTCTGTCCAGGGGCTCTGTCGTGATGAGGTCCTTCGACACAGTCATTGACATCATGCATTGGAGCGCTTTGAATCGGTTGTCTTGTGACTTGTTCAGGCGGACAATCGTGTCCGGAATCAGATACACTACCGGGAACATTTCCGGCTGTGGAGCGCCGATGTCACCCAGTTGATTGAAATACCTCCTAATCTTGTAATTGGCTGCTACCCCGGCGCCCGGTTGCAGGAGGTGGCTGTAGAACCATCGCCGAAGCACCAACTGGTCCATTTCATCCTCACCTCTGGCACACCAGTGGGCAGCGAGTCCGAAGCAGCTTGCCAATTGTCGCTGAGGTAATCGGGATCCAGTTGTAGTTGTTTGCCTCGGGTTGGTTCATCCGCGCGGCGATTTTCCTCTGCGAACTTGAGCGCCAGCACTTGTAGCACGCGCTCGCCATCGACGCTGAAATCGACGAGTATCGGGTTCTCCGCGCGAGCATCCTCCCACAGAGCGCGCAAGTTCGGCTTCGGGTAGAACCGTGCAACTGCCAGGTCAAAGGTAGTCAATCGCGTGCCCGTGGAGTTGATGGTCTCAAAAACCCGGCAGACTGACTCCAATCCGGCATCGCGGTCGAGGACGACGACAGGAACCTGGTATGTTCGCATGGTCTCGAACACGCCCTTGAGTCGCGCAGCAGTCTCTCGCTTTCCGCGAATGTCGTCCGCAAGCTCCGGGAAATCATTCGAATCTTCGATATACTCGGAGACGTAGATGTCAGTCTTTTGCTGGTCGAGGGCGACGTCCGCACGAAGAAGCCTGTTGTTCTCCTTGCGTTCGGGATCCTTCTTCCCCCTCTGACGTATCTTGATCCAGGCGGTATCCTCATCCCAGAAGGAATCAATCATCTGCTTCAAATCAAAATAGTAGTTTTTCTTCGGGTCAGCGTTGATCAGAGCTCGTGCCATAGTGGTGAGGCGTTGCTGTCCATCAAGGACGTAGAATGTGTCTGCCCCAATGGGGCCTATCTCGCCCCCATCACAGTCCAGGAGTGCGTCGGACCTGATTTGGGCATCAATTCCGCGGGCTTCGAGCGTCACTTCAGGCGTTTTGGCGCGAACGAGGAGAGATCCCATTGGGTAGTTGCGAGCTATCGAGTCAATGAGTAGCTTGACCTGCGCGCCTGTCCAACGGAACTCACGCTGGAATCGTGGTATGAGATAGGTTTGCGCTCCTATCCTCTTAAGCAAATCGGGTAAAGAAAAGCTTACGGTTTGCAAGTTTCTTCTCCTTTCATTCCCCTGTGCCCCCGCAAGTGAAGATCTGTCCGAGGGCACTAGTCCTCTTCCAGCAGGGCCTGGACCTCGTTTCGTAACACAGGGAGGTGTGACTCGACGATGTCCCAGACAACTGAGTCGTCAACGGCCTCGTACCCATGTATCAACACATTCCGGAAGGCGATGATCCTCTTGCAGTGAGTTATCCGTGAGGCCACGGTCGGTTCCCCTTTGTTCAAACGGTTGAGCGCTTCACCTATGATTTCAAACTGCCGTTCTACACCGGAACGCAACAAGGGGTCGGCCGCGTAACCGGAAAGATCTTTGTGCTCGGTAAAGAGCACGATGAGCTCGGCCGCTCCTCGCACATCTTCGAGAAGTTTCTTCGCTTCAAGCCGCATAAAGAATGACCCTCGAAGCTGCGATCGCTTTCTTGAAATAGGGGTTCTTGATCGCTGTTGTCATGACCAGGTCAACCGGATAACCGAAAAGGTCTTCCAGGTCCTCCAGTAGACCGAAGTAGGCGTTCGCGTGCTCGCCGTGCGGCAACTGGCCGAACTCCACAAGGAAATCCAAATCACTGGCATCGGGCTTGAAGCCGGTGTCGGCTGCGGCGGAACCGAATAGCTCAAGGCACCGGACATCGCGCCTGACGCAAATCGCAGCGAGATGGGCAAGCTTTTCGCGAACAATGGGATTCATGGTCAGCCTAGTCGTGTTCCCATCTTCTGTCACATTCCCAGTCACGGGAGCAACCGTTGAGTATCTTGATACATAACGAACAGTTCGTCAAGCGGTCCGCCGTACGCGGAAATTCAAGCGTCCCTCCGGGACGCCCAGATTGTGTAGCTCGGTTCTCCCCGGAATGAATTTCGGAGCCACTGTTCCCGCGTTCTGCCCGGTATCCCTCCGGGACATCAGAAGCCCAACCATCTGGGGGGACCCCAATTACCGCGTGCAAGCACTGGTTCCTCCATTCTCTAACCATTCCAGTCTGATCTCGTGTATGATGGCCGTCAACCGAGGATGGCTGGTATTGATGATAAAGGTAACAACGATCTTGCTGATTCTGTGGTTCGCTGTTCCCGGAACGGGCTTGGCCCAGACCTGCTGGGAGATGTCTCAGGAACTGGCAAAATTGCGTCAGCACTATGTGGATTACGTTCATTGGGCTGCCGACGACTCGGAAACAGTGACCTTTGAAGGTCTGGTGGAAATCCTCGATGAGATCATAAAGGTCAAGAACCAAATGAGAAACGAGAACTGCAAGATACCCCCGAGGAAGAAGCCGCCGGCTAAGAAGAAAGGCTCTCGTCAATAGGCGTGTGGTTGTACCAGGACCCGAGGTGAGACCGTGAGCAGGCCGGTCGGCACGCCTCGACTGTCGAGCAGGACCACTCCGGCTAACAGAAGGGTCGGTTAATGTTCAGGGGAGGCTCAAATGGATGTTGAAAGCATAGCAACAGCCGCGCGCCTTATTCATGAATCGGAGAGAATCGTGGTGTTCACGGGCGCGGGAATATCAACCGAATCCGGGATACCGGATTTCCGTTCACCGGGCGGAATCTGGTCCCGCTACAATTCCGATGACCTAACCTATCAGAAGTTTCGATCCAGCGAAAACAACAGGAAGATATACTGGGAATATGACCGGGCAAGATATCCCGCAATGCGGGAAGCGAAACCCAACGCGGCTCACCACGCGGTAAAGGAGATTGAAACCAGTGGACGGCTCCTGGCCCTGATAACTCAAAACATTGACGGACTTCACCAGGACGCGGGAAACTCCCGCGACAAGATCTACGAGCTTCACGGGACTGTCAGGGAAGTCACCTGCCTGGATTGCAGCAAACGCGTTCCCCGTGAAGAGGTCACCGACATGATGGACCGGGAAGGGATCGAGGTCCCCTATTGCGACGACTGCGGAGGGCCGCTAAAATGCGCTACTATCGCGTTCGGGCAGTCGTTGCCGCAACATGTGCTCGAAGAGTCTTTCCTTTGTTCTCGCAACTGCGATCTCTTCATCACCGTGGGATCCTCACTGGTAGTTCAGCCCGCGAATCTGATGCCTCTTGAGGCCAAGAGATCGGGCGCCAAACTGATGCTGGTGAATCTGTCCGACACTCCCTATGACCAGATAATGGATCTGACCGTCAACGGCAAGGCCGGACCATCCATGGAAGCGATAATGACGGAATTTCGGAAACTGTAGGGGTTGCTAAGGAGTACGCGCCGCTCGCAACGAGAGAAGATTCTCCCAGATGACTCTTTAAGAAGCGAATCCATATCAATTGCCGGGCCGCGCCTTTTCAGGCGTGCCGCTCCGTCATGGCCGCATCAACGCTTGGAGAACTGGAAGCTTGCTCTGGCTCCGCGTTTTCCGTATTTCTTTCGTTCTTTGATGCGGGAATCTCGGGTGAGAAATCCCGCGCTCTTCAGGACTGGACGGTGCGCTAAATCAATTTCCAGCAGGGCTTTGCTAATCCCGTGCTTTACAGCGCCGGCCTGGCCGGAAAGCCCCCCCCCGTGAACTCTGGCAAATAGGTCGAAACGTCCCACAGTCTGAGTCAATTCAAAAGGTTGCATAACGATCATTCGAGAAGTCTGGCGTCCGAAATAGTCATCCAAGGGTCGATCGTTGACGACCATGTTTCCGGTACCGGGCTTGAGCCATACTCTGGCTATGGCGTTCTTTCTCTTACCTGTCGCGTAGAAACGGTCCTCGCTCATTGGCTATCTCCGGGTCTAGAACTGGTGATTCTCGGGTTTTTGCGCGGAATGGGGATGGGAATCGCCCGCATAGACCTTTAGTTTGCTCAACTGACGGCGACCAAGGGAGTTCTTGGGCAGCATGCCCCTGACCGCGAGTCTGAACATTCTTTCGGGTTTTTCCCGGAGCATCTTTTCAGCCGTTACGGATTTCAGGCCCCCGGGGTATTGGCTGTGTCGATAGTAGACCTTCTGCTTCAGCTTTCTTCCGGTTAGACGCACCTTTGACGCATTGACAACGATGACGAAGTCGCCGGTATCCATATGTTGGGCGAAAATCGGCTTGTGCTTGCCTCTTAGGAGTCGAGCGGCCTCAGTGGCGATCCTTCCCAGGACCTTGTCTTTGGCGTCTATTACGAGCCACTTCTTTTCTATTTCCCCGGGTTTCGGGGTCCAGGTCTTCATTGAACACCTCTCAGCGCAACTAAACTTTGATTTTTAACACCGGTTGCGCACCATGTCAAGCCCAATTCCCGAAAAACAGGAATGAAAGCCTCCGTGGAAATCTCATAGCCAAGCTTGCCCGTGCATCTCCCCCCTCCCCTTCTGAATAACCGCTTGGCCATTTAGCAACCTAATCTGTGCGGTTCTTGGTTCATCCAACGAGCAAGTACCTGAAGTATCTGTCATTGCGAGCGCAGCGAAGCAATCTCATTGGGTGGAAGAACCAAAGGCCGGCGATTGCTTCGTCACTTCGCTCCTCGCAACGACATCAGCTTGAATCGCTCAATTTGGGTAACAAGTAAGATCTCGGGGCCTGGTTTCCTTTAGTCCAAAGTGCAATTCACCAGTCCGGACCTTAACCAAAGAAAAACCCGGCCTAACAGCCGGGCTTTCCTTTGGGTTTTCCGATAGGATTCCGGGAGAATTCCCAGTTCTACCGTTGATTTGGATGGACATTCAACCTTCGGAAGGAACTCGCCGCCAGGCGGCATCCTCCTGGAATCGAATCGGTCACACCCATTTCGTTGTTAACTGATGGGGCGGCAATGACCCAAACGGCCACAGTCCCTCAGAAAGTGAGCCCTGAACTGAACATGAGGCCGTCCAAGCTGATCATGTCCTTATCTGTGGGCTTGCCGCGTCTGAGGTCCATCCAACGCCATCCGGCTTCAAGATAACCCCAGCGCCCACAGTTCATGGGTACCGCGATGCGGCATGCTGCATATCCATCCCAGCCGAAGTAATCTTCCAGGAAGTGCACTGACGCCCTGCAATTCAGGGAGGCCACTCCTCCTCCTCCGAGGTTTCGTTTCACGCGATCTATGCTCATTCCCGCAAAAGCGAGTCCGAAGCCTCTGGAGCGGGTTCGGCTCTGCGCGGGCGCGGCCGAGCTTATGACCAGTTTGTCGTCATACAGGCTGTAGCCCGCGAAAACGCTGGAAATGGCATGCGGGGCCTGGAACCAATCGTATACCAGGTCCCACCGATGGATAAGCCGATCAAATTTCGTTTTTATGGGGGCGCCTGCCGGATACAGCGCGTTGCCGAAGTAGAAGCCGCCGCCCACCGGTATGGTATAGTTCTCATCATACCACAGCGGCGTGAAAGTGTACCTCATCGCCCAATTCCCGCGAATCTGAAACCGGCCCTCAAAATCCGGGATGTAGTTGTACTTGCCGAGATCCAGATCATTGTGCAGGTCGATCTCGGTACCCGGGTTCCCCACGGGATCGGTGCCCCATAAGATGGTGCTGCTGTTCAACTTTCCGTACCAAAGTTTGGCTGAAAGCTGGAACTGTTTGTTCCCGGGTCTGGGTAGGTACGCGTTGCACCAAAACGGGCCTGTGGAAATACCCGGCAACGACAGCAGACCCAGCAACGGATTCACCGGCCTCCGCGGGGGCCCACAGAATGGGGGCGGGGGGGGCAATGCGTATCGAGGTCGAGGTGGAACATAGACGCGCACAGAGGACCTGGGCGGATTCGGGGAGACCGGCCTCAGTGCCGGCTCTGCCGAGAGCGCGTCCGCTTCTACGCCGCGCGACGCGGCAACTCTAATTCCATTGTATCCCCACGCAGGGGCTGCAATGGCAAAGGTTAAAAGAATAGCTAGACAAACCACTACCTTCAAGGGCTTTCTTATCACCGTACCCTCCTTCCTCAACTGAATGTCCTGGGATGATGTCATTATTCATACGGAATCAGATGTCAAGTAAATTCTGAGAAAGAGTTGAGGTTTTCTCAAGATAGCGTCGTAACATGCCAATTTACCACCTGTTTTTATTGGGTCGCAATACCGGCCCCCCGGCCTCGGTTTCAGCCCCCCCCCCCTCAAATTCATCGGCACGCCCTGCCCCCGCCCCCTGAATCTCCCACTTGACCGGACCGTGTGTGGGCTCTATCATCAGGGATCATGGGAGATGCCGGCGGCCGTCCGAAAATTCTCATGCCGAGGTCATCTTCAGAGGTAAGCGCATGGACACTTTGCGGGAACCCCTCACGCGACGGGAAGCGATCTTCCTGGATCGTGACGGCGTGATTAACCACAAGCTTCCGGAGAACTGCTATGTCAGCCGGATCGCACAGGTCGAGTTCCTACCGGGGGCCGTTAGAGCTCTTTCAATAATGCGAGAGATGGGCTACCTGTTGGTGGTCGTCACCAACCAGCGGGGAATAGCCAGAGACCTGATGACCGAAGAGGATCTGGAGATCGTTCATGGCTTCATGAGGTCGGAGCTTGAAGAGGCCGGCGCCGCGCTCGACGCGGTGTACCATTGTCCCCATGAGGAATACGAAAACTGCCGGTGCCGAAAACCGGCGCCTGGAATGCTCTTGGACGCGGCCAAAGACCTGAACATAGAGATGGACTCGTCTTACATGGTCGGTGACAGCAAGTCCGATGTTGAGGCCGGGAAGCGGGCCGGCACAAGAACAGTTCAGATCTGCGATGATGACGCGGGCGACGCGGACATGGTCTTTCCGAGTCTTCTAGACTTTGCTCTGTACCTGCAAGAGCGAGCCCGCGGCTGACCGCCTCTTTCTGAAGAGAATCTACCTGCAGCCGAGGCACAACGAAACATGAGACTACCGGCAAGTCGTCGCGTCCCGAGTATTGGGGCTACGCATGCGTCGCCCTCTTGGATAGTCGGTCTAAGCCGGAACGTCGACCATATCCCGGCTCACCCATTCTTGAAGAAACAGAATAGAACACAAGGAGTAGTGCATGTCAGATCATGGACCACCATTCGGACTTTCAATTGATCCGGAATTCAGACTTTCTTTGGATGACACCTTCCAGTTCGAGTGTGGGCCTGGGGTGTCCTGTTTCACCGCGTGCTGCGGAAAGCTGGAACTGCTTCTCACACCCTACGACGTGGTGAGGCTCAGGACCGGGCTGGGTCTTTCATCCAGCGAATTCCTGGAAAGATACACATTAACCCGGATGAGGACCTCGCACGGCTTCCCTGAGGTAATGATGGAGATGGACCGTGAATCCGACAAACGGTGCCCCTTTGTGACTCCCCAGGGCTGTTCCATATACGAGCACAGACCAGCCGCGTGCAGGATCTACCCCCTGGGACGCGCTTCCACAAAACACCCGTTGCACGATACCCCCCAGGAATTCTTTTTCACCGTGAGGGAAGATCACTGTCGCGGGTTCGAGGAACCCAAAGTGTGGAAAGTCCGAGACTGGCTCAAGGATCAGGATCTTGTCAATTACAACAGGATGAACGATCTACTCATGGAGATCTTCGTGCTCAAGGCGCGACGCAAGAATCTCACTCTCACGCCTCAACATGTTCAGATGTACATGATGGCCTGCTACCATACCGAAAGGTTTCGGGATTTCATCTTCAAGAGCGGATTCCTGGACAGATTCGAGATGGATGAGGATCTGGTGCAAACCCTGAAACAAGATGACACTCAACTCCTGGAATTCGCTTTTCAATGGTTGAAATTTGCTCTGTTCCAGGAACCGACTCTCAAGATCAAGAACGAGGCAGCGAACAAGGCGGAAGAACGGCTAAAGGAAAAAGAAGCGGGCATAGCGGAAGACACCATCCGTAAGAATTTCCGGGGGTAGAAGCTCGCATACGGATTCGTTTTGGGAAAGTAAGTAATATTGCTTCGCAATTGAATGCCGGAATCCTGCACTCAATCTTTCAAGAATCAGATGCTGTTTAGTTGTTATTTACCGTTCACCGCGAACCGTACAAGCTCCCGAAATTACGTATGGGGGAGGTTTGGAGGGGGAGCTACTGGGCGTAGGGCCAATTTGCGACCCGGTTGGAGTGGGAGCTTCGAGAAAGCTTTTGGGTTTATGCTTTGCACGGGGACACGGGAATATCGAGGGATGGGCCTACTTGGTCGAAGGACGGATATATCGTGGAGAACCTATTGACACCACGTCGAGTGGGCCCTCCATTCTCACCGGGCGCAGAACCGCTTCAAGCCCGGTGAACCATTACAGTTGTTATTTCTTCTATCCGCGCCCATCAGCGTCATCCGCGGTTAAAACATACTAACCGCGGATAGCGCGGATTACGCGGATAATAGGAAAGGCCCCGGGTCCGGACCGTACGGCGCGACGCATGCGTCGCCCTCTTGGATGCTCGGTCAGTGACGCATAGGCGTTAACTTACTACGACTTCAGCCCTTCGTGCGTCATTCCGGCGAACGCCGGAATCCAGGCTTTTCGATGTTCTCCGGACCCCGGCTCCTTCCCCGCACAGCGATCCAGGGTTCGGCGGCTGTAACGACACTCCCGGAATTGAGCGGTCTATTTGCGACAGCCCCCAAGCTCTGCGACGTGAGCCGCACGTTCGTTCTAATACCAAAGCGCGATCAAACATGTGATAAAGACCACTGCTGGGCAAGCCGGCAGTGGCACCCAAGAAACCGGATCTCACTCTCTTGATTGCGCATTGGTATAAGCTATGGTCTGAGCGTGAGACAGCAGAGATTCAAGGTGCTGTTCGATGGCCTCTCGGATGTTGCGTTTGGCCTCCTCGATGGTCTTGCCGTTGCTGAAACACCCGGGGACCGTTGGGCTGTAAGCGAAGTAACCTTCTTCCTGTTCTTCCTTTTCGATCTTGATTTGAAATGAGTAATACTTCATTGGAATTGTTCCTCGCCTGGGGTGAATCCCCTCGAAAGCCGCAGAAAGCCTCTGCCATTGATTATGCACCGTTCTATGCTGCTCGCGCAAGTGGAAAAGAACGTAGCTGGTGGGCCTTGAGTTTCGGGGGGCTTCGAAGGCGAGAGCAGACACATAGAGCCTGCCCCTGGCTTGAACAGGGGTCTGCCCGTACGTCTGGGCCCAGACCAGTTGTGGGACCGAGTGTAGGGGCGCACCTGTGTGTGCGCCCTCTTACCACCCGTTAAACTCGAGAACGTTTTCGTTTCCGTCGCCCCCAGAAACACTCAATGATTACCGACTCTTCGCCGTAGGTTGGAGAATTCCAATGTTTCGAGGTTCGTGGGATTCATATACCCATAAACTACACCTTGACAACGGACTCATGGAGTGCTGTAATCACAAGACTCTGTTGTCGCCCTGCGGTTTAGAAAGACACTGTCTGAGGCCGTGTTGCCTTGGATGCTTCTGAATCCCATTGGCGACAGTGGGCCAAAGACATGGACCAAGCACATCTGAAATCTGTTACCAGGCTGTCATCCGTTGGGCTTGATTCCCGCGGGAGCGCTGGAATGAGTTGTGTTTTCGGGACATGAACAGTGATTCAGCCCTCTAGCGAGCAAATTTGAGCCAAGACCATTTTGGACCCCTTTCGCACAAGAGACATTCAGAGTCCCCAGAGTAACGGGAGGGGTAAAGGTTGTTGCGAGTGTATATCACGGTGGGAGGCGAAGTATGATTCGTATTCATCTAGCACAGATCCTGTCTAATCCGGCCTACTTCCATGGCCACATAGACTATCTGAAAGAACCGTGCGGCCGGGCTGACCTTTCCTTTCCCCTGGGAACCCTTGATTCATGCGATCAAATGAACGCTTTTCTATCGGATACCAAGAACAGGTATCTTGATCACATCCATACCAAGCTGGCCGGCATTGCCGCTTGGAGCGCCACACGAAAGCCCCATTTGCTGGTTTTCCCAGAGTATTCAGTTCCCCACCATGCGCTGGGCATGCTCAGGGAGATTGCGATTGAGCAAGAAATGATCATCGTTGCGGGAACCCATAGAGTATCGCTCACAGGACGGGCGCCAAAGACTTACGAGGAGTTGGGGATCACGCCGACCGATGCTCCGCAGGGATCCGCTTTTTCTCCTGTGATGATGCCCGACGGAACCGTGGCGGTAGCTGGTAAACAGACGAGATCGCTGTTGGAACCGGACCTAGTACTTCCTTATACGGAGACTTACACCACCATGGCGTCTTGTCGCGGAAAAAAGTTTGGACTAGCCGTAATTCCTTGCATTGATTGCCTGGACCCTGCGATTCTAGGTCAAGCCGTAAGTAACGTGGGCCGTCACGGCCTCGTTGTGGTATGTCCTGCACGCACCCCGACCACGGCGAACTTTGAAGAGATGGGCGGTCCGGCATTGGGCAAAGAGGCGCTTCTGGCCTTTTTGAACTGCTCTTCCACGGGTGGAACGACATTTAATTTGCCGAAAGAATGGCACCCATATTGGCAGGGTACAGTGTGGGACGACTATCCCCTCCTAAAAGGGTGGGAAGCCATCCTGGAGTGGGATATTAATCCTGCCCGATATTTTAGGAACCGCGGTTCCACAAATTCCGCCCCGGAGGGCTATCACCCGGTCTGTTTTCCCATCGTGTACGCGAGGGAAGCGTCATGGATTCCAAAGTTCTTGGGCATGAGATCCCGACTCGTGGATCAATTGACGAATGACAACATGGGAATAGAGAAGGCGAAAGACATAGTCAACATGTATCTTGTGACCGAAGCAACGGCTCTCCCTGATCTGGTACGCAACAAAATTGACAAGGTGAATAGACGCGTGCTCCCACATTACCACGGTGAGATTGACGCGGTTCAAGCGGGACTGGAATTCGTGCTCGTTGGCGAAGATTGTGATTCCACGGAGCAGTTGTGGGCTGATCACGTGGACCGGGCTCTTGAAGTCTTGGGTGTCTGCCTTAGAACACTGCCGCCGGAAGAGATGGCCCATTTGTCGGAATGTGCAACGGCACTCGCGGAATGCAAGCGGAATCTCCCCCGTGCTCGTGAGGATCGCCCGCAGGAAGAGGTGGTGGCGGACCGTACCATCCAAGAGAAGACTCGAACTGAGGAGAGTTCTGATCACGATGATTACGGGGAACTGCTGGAAGGTTTTCAGGATAGAGGTGACGCATTCAACAAGCTTCTGGCCATAATTGACACGAAGAGCGCCCCGTTGATCGAGCTGAGCGGTATGATCGGCGTCGGCAAGACAGCCTTTGTCAAAGCCATGCACAGGAAAAAGCTTGGAGACTGGACCTTCCTCTACGTTTCCATTGATGCGGAAAGCACTTTTGCCGCTGTCCTGGCAAAGATGGCAGATACAATCGGGCTTGATCTCGAAATTGATCCGTTGGCGCGTTTGAATCGCCGTGATTTTACCGATATTGCTCAAATTGTTCTGGAGGCTTTCTACAGTGAACCAAAAAGGATACTGGTTCTTGACGATTTTCACCATCTTTTGCGAGAGGCCTGCCGGCGCGAGCACAAGCAAATTCGCATATTCCTGGACGGGGCCTCGAATCCACACGGTTTTCAAGGAGGCCGCATAGTCTTGGTTACGAGCAGGACTCTACCACCGAGATGGATTCCGGGGAAAGGCTTGGCAAAGGTCGAACTGGGGAAACTGGAAGACAAACACATTGAAAGGCTCCTGGACCAGCGATTGAGGAAGACCGGACGCGTGAAAGGTGAACACAGGCCGAAATTCGCCAGAGCTCTCATCGACTTCATTGGGGGCTTTCCCCTACTGGCCGTGTTGGCAGTGGATGACGCCTTGAGCAACAAAGAATTTCCACATAATCACCCTGAAATCCAGCTTCCTCAGAAAGAAGTTCTGAGGCTCGCGGAACGATTGCTTGAGCGTATGGAAATCAGAGAAGACGATGAAGAAATGCTCAAACGCCTCAGTGTTTTTCGAAAACCGGTAAATGCAGACAAGCTCATGCAGCAAGCCAAGCATTTTCGAAGGGATAAGATTGACGACTTCATAAGAAGATGTATCGTTGGCCATGATGGGCAATTCCTTCAGATGCATGAAGCAGTTCGGATTTATTTCTACGAAAAGCTGCGCGATGCCGAAGAGTTACTCAGCCTCCACACATTTGCCGCCAACTACTACGATCGTCTATACGGTTCGTCGAGACACGCAAAAAGATTAGATCCTGAACTCCTAGTTGAGCTGATCTACCACAGAACCCTGAGTGGTAGGTTTGACCACGGCGAAAGCGGCAAGGTGATGATAGTGGAAGAAGCGAAAATGGCCATTCGGTCACTCTACAGAAAACGATTTTTCGAGCGGGCCTTGGGACTCTATGAACAACTCACATCATTTGCGCCTGACGATCCTGAGATCTCCATTTTCATTGGAAGATGCCTGTATAGGCTGAAAAGTCGTGAGGAAGCCGACCGGATACTGGAAGATACGGTGAAACTTGCAGAGGCCGCGGGTCGGTCCGCGTGGTGGGTCTATCGCGATTGGGGTCATCTCTTGATCGGAGACCAATCCTATGATAATGCAGAAAAAAAATTGGAGCAAGCTCGGACATGCTACCCACACTATATCAGTGAGCAACGGGAGAAACCATGGGAGGATGCCAGAGTGCTCACATCACTTGCTCGAACCCATTGGTTAACTGAGGATCGGAAAACCGCAGAGTTTCTTTTCCGGCAATCTCTGAAGGTCGAGGAAAATCACCCGTACACATGCAGACACTACGCGGCCTTTCTAGTGGAAACAGGAAACTCGGAATTTGCCGGCAGGCTGAAGAAACGGTTCGCTGAAGTGGAGTCGGGCAAGACATACGTGGAACCGGGCGAATATGAAATGAACGTAGACGACGACATCTAGGCTGCGCTGGAACACGTCCCGGCAAGATTGAGCATAGCTCTCACCTTGTGGCATTTCAGATTGAATGGACAGAAATGGGTGATTCTTTCAGATTAGATTGACATTTCGCCTCAGAGAGTTACCCCCCAGCCCTATTCCCAGCGTTCGGGAAGCCGGAAATTATCATAACCGGTCCTTTCAGTAGTCACGACATCTCAATGCGGGCATGGGGTCAGGCTTGGCATATGTGTATTTGGTTAACCCCTTCCTGGGGGTGGCTCACGTCTGCTCTTGACTCATACTAGGGCCTGTTGTCAGTGTTCCAGAGTTTCAGCACGAGTCTTTCGGCCGCGTGGCAATTGATCAAGGGCGCAAAACATGCTGGAAGTCCGATCTTCGGCAAGAGCAGTTACCGGATCTTCCTCGATTTCTTGGAGCAGTCCGGTGAGGCGGTCCGCCGGCAGGGCACTTTGGTCCATGATTCCCGATCAATATGAGTCAAAATCATATTTGACGCCTGTTTGACCCTGTTAATGTTACTTGCCTCCCTTCGCGGTCGTGGGCATATTGAGTAGTGAGCGAAGAGCACCGAAGGAGGAAGGGCGCATGACGGACGAAGAGAAACGGCAGGCAGACGAAAAAGTTTCGAAAGTAACCGACGTCACTGAGCCCGAATCAGCAGAATTGTCTGATGAAGAGATGGAGGAGGTGGCGGGAGGAATTAGGATCGCGGTATACAAGAAGCCTTATCCGGGATCAGGCGATCAACAGTGAATCGTTCAGCCCGTGAATCCATGAGCGCCAGGCCGCGGGCAGAGCACTCAGGCGGACAATCCCCGAGCAATGCGAGCCGAAAGCAGTTTCTTCCCCTTTCACCGGCATCACAGCCAAGGCGCTTGGCAGCGTGTTTCAATGAGTCGAGGCCTCGTCCTATTTATCCGCGTGATCTGCGTAATCCGCGGTTAATATGTTTTGACCGCGGATTACGCGGATGGGCGCGGATAAAAAAGATGACAGATGCTCTCGGGCCGGCGTAAGGAAGAGCCCCGGCAATGATCACCGATAAGGCTCCGGATAATGGGTGTGGGGCTGGGGATCTGCGTGATATCCGGCATAAAGAGGGCGTAGCATGCTACGCCCCTACGCTGGTACCCGGCGCCTTTCCGACATTTTCATGCTTCGTGGCGCCTCAATCAGAACCTCTGAGTAAGCAACACCTTCGGCGCCCGCTACCAGTTTCTAATGAAGCTCCCACTCCTACCGGCCCGTAAATTGGGAGCCACTCGGCGTGGGGCCAATTAGCCTGCACGGGGTATCCGTGCTTCGAGCAAATAGAACCAGTCCTCAAGGTGGCCATATCGCCCTGCGCGGAGCAGCCACTCGGCGTGGGGCCAATTAGCCTGCACGGGGTATCCGTGCTTCGAGCAAATAGAACCAGTCCTCAAGGTGGCCATATCGCCCTGTGCGGAGCAGCCACTCGGCGTGGGTGTGTCACGGAATAAACCTTGCAGTTGCTGACGCAATTGTAGGGGCAGACCCCGGATCGGTGTCCGGGGCAGGCTCTACGTGGCTGCCCCAATGTCAGGGTGTGCACGCGGGAAAGGGCGGACACACAGGTCCGCCCCTACAGGAAAACGCCACCATTATTTCGTGACAGGCCCTAAGTGAGCAACCACGTTTCGCGGCCGCTACCAGTTTCAAATTAAGCTCCCACACCTATCGGACCGTAAATTGGGAGTTTTTAGGAGGGGGTCCCGGGGGAGCTATAGTTTCGCCAATATTGTAAGGTATTGACGTTTTGTTCCGCGGAAACTACTTGAAAAATATAGGCGTTCCATCCATATCCGTTTATTGAAACCAAGCGGGGGAGGAACGCCATGCCG
>Ga0190284_1000364_pt1 | contig 27593 bp, 21 predicted proteins | sample 48691812_MG_FD_161668 | JGI IMG/M metagenome (GOLD analysis project Ga0190284, IMG submission 161668) | Hydrothermal vent microbial mat bacterial communities from Southern Trench, Guaymas Basin, Mexico - 4869-18-1-2_MG | ecosystem: Environmental > Aquatic > Marine > Hydrothermal vents >...
TGCCTCGACCGTCTTTGCCGTCCCTGGCCGCATGGCTCATTGCATACCAGCGCAAGGAACAATGCGCAAATCCCCTATCTTAACATTCTCCAGCCCCGTGATGCATTGCAAACGGCTGACGTGTTACAGCGGCGCTTGGCCGACCGCGTGACTGATTCGCTGTAAGCGCATCCAAGAGCGTGGTTTTTCTTGCGGCTCCGAGTCCTTCTTGTCTAGCCGGCGCGGATGTTGAGTTCATTCTGGATCGCAGCACGCCGCCGGCGAATACGGTCTACGTCGATCGGATAGGTTCCGTACTCATGCACGGTGCGATACAGGGTGGCCCCGTTCTCGGCGGGTACGCTGTCGTGAAGTTCGCTCGACGAGCCGATGAAGACCCCCCCGTCCGGCCCCAGACGTTCGATGATTTCGAGCGTCTCGTCTTCCACATCGTACTTGTTGCCCTGCGGCAGGGTGACGGCGCAGCAGACGTTGCCGAACAGAAACTTGTCCGGGTATTGCGCGTGAATCTCAAAGATGTCGTTGCACCCGTTGCGCTCCACGGGGTGTAGGCCGTCGGCGTTGAAGTCTTTGAGGATAAGCGGCAAGGCGGGGCCGTACCGACCGTCGGTGTGATACAGAAACGAGTAGCCCTTGGCCTTGATCGGCGCCTGGATCCAGCGCCACCGGGGAAGGGCGTTTTCGCGAAGCCAGTCGGGGCTGAGAATCGGCCCGTTGCATCCGCAGATGTCCTCACCCATGAACATCAGGGGCGAGGTAGCGTGTTCCGCGTAGATTTGCGCGATGTACGCGGAGAATTTTCCCGTGCAGTCTATTATATGGGCCACCAACTCTGGCGCGTCGTACAGGGCGGTCATGAAGAGTTCCATGTCGGTGTAGGTGTACGCATCGCAGACCGGCCCTTCCACCCCACCGACCCATACCAAGTCATGCGCGTCGAAGACTTCCTTGATACGTTTGATGAACGGCTCGAACCACGCGCGTACCTCGTCGAGTTTCGGAGGGCTGGGCATGTTCTTTTCGAGCCCCTTGAGATCGTCGAACGGGCGTTTCGAGATCCACGCCGTACCGCCGGTCTGTTCGACCGCCCACTGGCCGGGGTCCACGCCGAAGAAGCGGATCCAGTTTTCGATCTTGCCGCCCATCCAGTGATTCACCGGGTCGTGGATGCCACGCGTCATGTCGAGCCCGATGTTCCTGAAGGCCCTGGCGTTAACCTCGATGAGTTCGTCGAACGTGTACCGTCGGGAGCGATCGTAACCGCCGTACTCGACCAGGATCTCTTCGTTGTCCATGTAGTCCCAGGTGAGAATACACTCCACCGGTTCTCTATTGAGAGTCTTAGCGAGGATCTCTACTTTCCGCATCGTACCGCTCCTCCCGGACCGAGTTTGGGAACACGTCAGCGACAAGTGACGTAGGCCCATGTCACGATCCTGTCATGCACTTCAAGTCACCAACCTTATCACATCGACGTCCTTCATGCAGTGCGTGTCGTATTGCGGGATCGGGAACGCGGATCTTCCATTGGGCCGCCCCGGTCACCTCAGCGCAGTTTCCGGGACTCCTGTCGGTAAGCGCCGGGCGTTGATCCCGTTCGCGCGCGAAACATCGTCGTCAAATAGGAGGCGGAGCGAAACGCGGTCAACTCCGCGATGCGCTCCAGCTTGTAATCGGTTTCGACGAGCAGGCGTCGGACCCGTTCGAGACGGACGCGCTCGATTTCGCTGCGCGGAGTTCGCCCCAGATACTGGGCGAACCTACGTTCCAGCGTTGCCCGTGACACCCCGGCTTCCCGGACCACGTCTTCGACCCCGATGCTCTCGCACGCATGTTCCCGAATAAACCGGATAGCACGGACAATCTGTCTGTCATCGATCGCCACTGCTTCGGTCGAGCGTCGCGGTACGACGCCGACGGGCGGCACTAGCACCGGCTTCGGCGGAGCGGGCTCTCCGGCAATCATGCGGCTGAGGATCTCGGCGCCGGTATACCCGATCCGGCGCGTGTCCGGCTCGATGCTGCTTAACGAAGGGTGCGACAGATCGCAAATAACCATGTCGTTGTCCACGCCCACTACGGAGACTTCGTCCGGCACGTGCACGCCGACCAGGTTCGCGGCCTGCAAGACCTGTCTGCCACGCACGTCGTTACACGCGAACACGCCGACCGGCTTGGGCAACGACTGCAGCCAGGGCGTCAGTTCCGCCACATGTGTTTCACCGTACGCTTCGCGGCTGGCAGTGTCGGCACGTCCGCTGGGTTTCCGGCGACGTTCAAAGATGGCGGGCGGTCCCGCGACCGCGCGGGCGCAGGCCTCGAACTGCTGGCACCGCTTGTCAGAGAAGTCCAGCCCCGGGAACCCGCAGAAAGCGAGATTGCTAAATCCACGCTCCAGCAAGTGATCGGCAGCCAGTGACGCGCAAGCGGCAGGGTCCGTATCGAGCACGGCCATGCCGGGGAAATCCTGCGCTCCGCGCAGATCGACGGTAGGGAACCTCATCGTGCGGATAGCTCGCGCCGTTTTCGGCGTCTCGATCCGCGCGAGAATACCGTCTCCGCGCCACCGCCGGACCTCTGACGGAAGTTCGTCGCGCAGACTCCGCTCCAGATGTAGAATCTCCCAAGGCTCGTGGGCGCGGACGTACGCCGCGATCCCCGACAGGCAACCGCGGCCGTAGGCGCGGGAGGACTCGATAACCAGCAGAACACGTCGGCGTTTCGCCATCGAAAACCACCTTATCGGGCTTGCGGCAAACACAAAAGCGAGAAATCAGTATACGACCTTTCTGGTCCGCCAGTCAAGTAAATCTGGCAGCACGAAGCGCCATCAAGGGAGTTGGTATCGAACGCTTGACGGAAATCTGCAATTCGTTGGCGGAAGACCGCAATGACATCGACCCCACGACCTTGCTAAGATAATAATGAAGGGGTGTGCCTGAGTGCGCGGCGCGAGTATTTCAGAGCGAAGATATACGAGGCCATGTCCACCAATACTGTTCGAGCTTGGCGCAAAACCGTCACTATCCCGACGTATGGCATCGGCGCTCCCGACCGTAACCCGATGTTCCTCGAAAAGCGCGTTTACCAAGGGTCGAGCGGCGCGGTATACCCGCTGCCGGTGATCGACCGCATCGAGGACGCGCCGAAGGACCATCATTGGGAAGCGGTTTTCCTTGAGAACGCGTACCTCAAGATCATGATTCTGCCGGAGCTCGGCGGTCGCGTGCAGATGGCGCTCGACAAAACCAACGGCTATCATTTCGTGTACTACAACCGCGTGATCAAGCCGGCTCTGGTCGGACTTGCGGGACCGTGGATCAGCGGCGGGATCGAGTTCAACTGGCCCCAACACCATCGGCCCAGTACGTTCATGCCTGTCGAGCATTCGATCGAAGAACATCCGAACGGTGCCCGTACCGTCTGGTGTAACGAAATCGATCGCATGCAGCGCACCAAGGGGATGCACGGCTTTCGGCTTTACCCGGACAAAGCCTACCTCGAAATCGACGTCAGGCTCTACAATCGGACCGACTTACCGCAGACGTTTCTCTGGTGGGCCAACCCGGCTGTTCACGTTGACGAGCATCACCAATCGATCTTCCCTCCGGATGTGCACGCGGTGATGGATCACGGCAAGCGCGACGTGTCGAGCTTTCCCATCGCGACGGGTGAATACTACAAGGTGGATTACGCTCCGGGCACGGACATCTCGCGGTACGCAAATATCCCCGTGCCCACGTCGTACATGGCCTACAAGAGTAATTACGACTTCGTAGGCAGCTACGACCACCGCCGGCGAGCTGGCCTGCTGCACGTCGCCAACCGGCACGTCTCCCCCGGGAAAAAGCAATGGACCTGGGGCAACGGTGACTTCGGCCAGCGTTGGGACCACCATCTCACGGACAACGACGGGCCATACATCGAACTCATGTGCGGCGTGTATACCGACAATCAACCGGATTTCTGTTGGCTCGCGGCGGGCGAGGAGAAGGCGTTTACGCAGGTGTTCATGCCGTACAAAGGCGTGGGCCGAATCGACAACGCGACCCGCGACGCCGTCGTCGGGCTGGAAGTCGAAGGTGGAACAGCCACGGTGCGCGCCTACGCGCCCGCCCGTCACAAGGCGGCCCGCATTCAACTTTGCCTCGGCGAAACGCCGCTGCTCGACGAGCGCACCGATCTTGCGCCGGAAATGTTTTTCGAGCGTGCGGTCGCCCTGCCAGCCGGCGCATCGGCGGACGATCTTCATGTCGCCGTGTACGCCGCGGCCAGCCAGGCGTTGGTCGCTTATCATCGGCGCACCGAACACAACGACGACATCCCGGATCCCGCGCGGGCGATCGCCCAACCCGAAGAGCTCGACTCGATCGAGTCGTTGTACTTAGCCGGCATGCATCTGGAACAGTATCGCCATGCCACGCGTGAACCGGCGGACTACTACCGCGAGGGACTCCGCCGCGAACCAGGCGATGTGCGGTGCAACAACGCGCTCGGCCTGTTGCTGCTGCGCCGCGGTCGATTCGCCGAAGCCGAGGCGCTGCTGCGCCGCGCAGTCGAACGCCTCCTGCAGCATAACCCCAATCCATACGACGGGGAGCCGCTCTACAATCTCGGCTTGGCCTTGGAATACCAGGGGCGCTTTGACGAAGCGGAGGACTCGCTGTGGAAAGCGACCTGGAGTGCGTCGTGGCAGGAGGCAGGCTACTTCGCACTGGCGCGATTGGCTTGTCAACGCGCTGCGTGGGACGAGGCACTGGCGCTGGCTGAGCGCTGCTTGCGCCGCAACATTGATCATCATCGGGCGGTTCACCTGCGCATCTATCTGCTCACGCGGATCGAGCAGGTTGCAGAGGCCGGCGCACTCGCGGTAGAGGAATTGGCGCGTGACCGATTCAACATGGGCGTACTGTTCGAACAGACGCTGCTTTCGGGTGATTGGGCGGTATTCGACGAACGTATGCGCGACGATGCGCGCAACTACCTCGAATTGTCTTTGGATTACTCGTCCTGCGGGGCGTACGATCGCGCCACGTCCGTGCTTGTACGATACCTCGGTCGCACTGACGACCGCCCCGAGACACCGATGGCGGAATACTACCTTGCCCACTTCGCCCGCCGCTTGGGTCGAGCGGACGAGGCGGAGTCCTACGCGCGCCGATCCAAGGAACGTCGGACCGACTTATGCTTCCCGAATCGGCTGGAGGAAATCGAAATCCTCGAATCGGCGCGGCGCGCCGATCGGACCGATGCGCGCGCCCCGTACTACCTGGGCAATCTCTGGTACGACAAACGACAGCACGACAAGGCGATCGTCTGTTGGGAGGCGTCGCGCGAGTTGGATCCCGAGTTTCCTACCGTATGGCGTAACTTGGGCTTGGCGTACTTCAATCAGCGCGGTGACGGTGCTGCGGCCTGGCGGGCATACGAAACCGCTTTTCAACTGGACACGAGCGACGCCCGCGTGCTCTTCGAACTCGACCAACTCGCCAAACGCCTGGGGCATGACTCGTCGGCACGGCTCGATCGACTCGAAGCGCATGCCGACCTCGTCGAGCAGCGCGACGACCTCTACCTGGAGTGCATCACGCTGCTCAACCAGCTTGGTCGGCACGAAGAGGCCCGTGCGGCGTTGCTCGCTCACAACTTCCATCCTTGGGAAGGTGGCGAAGGCAAGGTGCCGGCGCAGTTCGTGCTAGCGACGACGGAGTTGGCCCGCCGGGCGATCGACGCCGGTCGATTCGCCGATGCCCTCGAACGGTTGCGCCAAACGGAAGTCTGGCCTGAATGTCTGGGCGAAGGCAAACTAGCCGGCATTCAGGAGAACAACATCAACTACCTTCGCGGGTGCGCCCTGTCGGGATTGGGCAAGAGCGAGGCTGCGCCCGAAGCCTTCGAGAAGGCAGCCGACGGACTCAGCGAGCCGACCTCGTCCATGTTCTACAACGACCAGCCGCCGGACATGATCTTCTACCAGGGGCTCGCCCAGCGCGCGTTGGGGCGCGAGGACGCCGCTCGGCTCCGTTTTCAGAAGCTCATCGGGCACGGCAAGACCCACCTCCGAGACCACGTGGAGATCGACTACTTCGCCGTGTCGCTGCCGGACTTCCTGATCTTCGGGGACGATTTGAATCTCCGCAACGAGGCTCACTGCCGGTACATGATCGCGTTGGGCCGGTTTGGCTTGGGCGAACTGCAGGCCGCCGCTGACGAATTCGCCCGCGTGCTGGACCTCGATTGCAACCACCTCGGCGCTCTGGTACACCGGGCGCTGGCGGATACGCGACTTCGCCAACCGGCGTAAGCGCGCCGGCGCGGCGCGCTCGCGGACAACGGCACCGTTTTCTCCACGAACGGAGCGGGCACGACCCATGAACGAAGCACAAAGCGGTCGAACGCAGTACCGGATGGGTTTTCTCTGGCGGATCTGCGTGGTCGCAGCCATGGGCGGATTGCTGTTCGGTTACGACTGGGTCGTCATCGGTGGGGCCGAGCCGTTCTACGAGCCGTTCTTTGGAATATCCGACATGCCGATGATGCAAGGCTGGGCGATGAGCAGCGCCCTGATCGGCTGTTTGGCTGGGGCTTTGATCTCCGGTGCGCTAACGGATCGCTTCGGTCGCAAGCGACTGTTGATCCTGGCGGGCCTCCTATTCACGCTGTCCGCCGTGGGCACCGCGGCGGCATGGAGTTTCACTTGGTTCAATGTTTTTCGCGTGATCGGCGGGATCGGCATTGGCCTGGCATCCACTTGCTCTCCCATGTTCATTGCGGAGATTGCCCCAGCTTCTATGCGCGGGCGGTTCGTCTCCATCAACCAGTTAACGATAGTTATCGGGATTCTCGCCGCGCAGATCGTCAACTGGCTAATCGCCGCGTCGGTTCCGGACGACGCCACGATCGAGTTCATCCGCGAGTCGTGGAACGGCCAAACCGGCTGGCGCTGGATGTTCGGCGCGGAAACGATCCCCGCCAGTGCTTTCTTCCTCTTGATGTTCTTCGTTCCGGAAAGTCCGCGATGGCTGCTGAAGTACGGGCGGGCGAAGGAGGCCCATCGGATCCTCGCTCGCGTGGGCGGCGAGGAGTACGCACGCTTTGAGGTTCAGGACATTCAGGGCACGCTGGCGCAGGACGAAATCGCCCAAGTGCACTTCCGGGATTTGCTGGAGCCCAAACTGCTCAGAATCGTCGGGCTCGGCGTGTTCCTGGCGGTTTTCCAGCAGTGGTGCGGAATCAACACGATCTTCAACTACGCCCAGGAGATATTCTCTGCGGCGGGGTATGGCGTAAGCGGGATTATGTTCAATATCGTGATTACGGGGATCGTCAATCTGCTCTTCACCTTCGTGGCCATCGCTACGGTTGATCGCTACGGACGTCGCGGCCTGATGCTGATCGGCGCCGGCGGGCTAACGCTCATCTACGCGATTCTCGGGACATGCTTCTTCTACCGGAGTCAGGGCGTCCACATGCTCGTACTCGTCGTTGCGGCGATCGCCTGTTACGCGATGTCGCTGGCGCCGGTAACGTGGGTCGTGATTTCCGAGCTTTTCCCCAACCGGATTAGAGGGGCGGCGCTGTCGGTCGCCGTCACGAGTCTGTGGATCGGCTGCACGGCGCTGACCTTCCTGTTCCCCATCCTGAACAAGACGCTGGGGGCGCACGGAACGTTCTGGGTTTACGGCGCCATCTGCGTGTTCGGTTTCGTGGTGATCCTGCGGAAGTTGCCGGAAACTAAGGGCAAGTCTCTGGAGGACATCGAGCGTGAACTGGTGGATTGATCTCCGTCTCGTTCACGATGTTGGCCGGTGTTGAGAAAACGAAGATGAAAACGAATCACTTGCTGGCGATTTATCTGCTTCAGTTGACCACCGCCGCGACTTTTGCCGCGGACGAAATCGACTTGGCCGGAACGTGGCGCTTCCAACTGGACGTCAAGGACGAGGGCGGCACGCAGCGCTGGTACGCCACGACGTTCGTGAATGAACTGCGTCTTCCCGGTTCGCTGCAGCATCAAGGCTTCGGCGAGCGTCCTTCGCGGCAAAGCGACTGGACCGGCGGGATCGGCGTGGGTCTGCTCGACGACCCGCGGTTCCACCGCTACGTCCAGAGCGAGGATTTCCAGTGTCCGTTCTGGCTGACGCCGCGGCGGCACTACGTCGGCGCCGCCTGGTACCAGCGCGACGTCGAGATTCCCGATGACTGGGCAAATCGCAGAATCGTGTTGCATCTGGAGCGGCCCCACTGGCAAACAACGCTTTGGATCGATGACCGAAAAGCCGGCGTTCGCGACGGTTTGGGCATTCCCCACGAATACGATCTGACCGACATCCTCAAGCCGGGCAGGCGCAGAATCACACTCCGCGTGGACAACCGCGTCATTATCCCCGTCGGTGCCGACGCGCACAGCGTGAGCGACCAGACGCAGGGCAATTGGAACGGGATCGTCGGCACTCTCAAGCTGGTGTCCACCAACAAGGTGTGGATTGACGATGTCCAGGTTTTCCCGGATGTGGCCCAGCGCCAGGTTCGTCTGCGGGTCAAGCTGGGCAATCGCGCGGGGGCTGCCGGCGATGGCATGCTCGCGGTCCGCGCCAAGACCACCAACGCCGACGAAGCCCATGTCGCCCCGGCGAAGTCGTGGCCTGTAAAATGGACTTCTGAAGGTGCGGAATTGGAGGTTGTCTATCCCCTCGGGCCCGGTGCACTGTTGTGGGATGAGTTTGACCCCAATGTCTACCACCTGACGCTCGAACTGCGCGACGGAAACGGCACGCTGGCCGAAAAGAGCACTTCGTTCGGACTGCGCGAACTCGGAATCGAAGGCACGCAGTTCACGCTGAACGGTCGGATTATCTTCCTGCGCGGAACGCTCGAATGTTGTGTTTTCCCAGAAAACGGCTATCCAGCGACCGACGTCGCCAGTTGGAAACGTATCATCCGCGTTTGCCAGGTACACGGCCTCAACCATATTCGATTTCACTCCTGGTGCCCTCCGGAAGCAGCCTTTATCGCCGCGGACGAGTTGGGCGTGTTCCTGCAGGCGGAGTGCTCCGCCTGGGCCGTCTTTGGTGACGGAACGGCAGTCGACGCGTGGATCTACGAGGAATCGGCGCGCATGCTCAAGGCGTACGGCAACCATCCGTCCTTCATCCTGATGGCGGCCAGCAACGAACCTCACGGCAAGAATCGCGCCGCTGTGCTCGAACCGCTCATCCGTTCCTGGGCAACCAAAGACTCCCGTCGCTATTACACGTGCGGCGCAGGCTGGCCGCACTTGCCGGCCAATCAGTTTCACATCAACCAGGAAGCACGTTTGCAGCGGTTCGTCCCCTTGAAACTCGATTCCCCGCCGCAGACCGCCGCCGACTATCGCGAGCTCATCGCGGACAACGATATTCCGGTAGTTACCCACGAGATCGGCCAGTGGTGTGTGTATCCCGACATCGCGGAGCGTCTGAAATACACCGGCTTCCTCAAGGCCGAGAACCTGGACGTCTTCCGCGATCTGCTCGATCGGGCCGGCATGGTCGACCAAGCCGGCGACTTCCTGCTCGCTTCGGGGCGATTCCAGGCCATGCTCTACAAGCACGAAATTGAAGCGACGCTGCGCACGCCTGGGCAAGCCGGGTTTCAGCTGCTCGCGCTGCAAGATTTCCCCGGGCAAGGCACCGCTCCGGTCGGCGTACTCGACGCCCTGTGGGGGCCGAAGGGCTACATCACCGCCGAAGAGTACCGTCGCTTCTGCAATCACACCGTCGCTCTGGCACGGCTCCCGCGGTTTGTGTGGACAGCGAACGAGGATATCGAAGTTGATATCGATGTCGCTCACTATGGTCCGACGGATGTACCGGATTCCGTCGTTCGGTGGCGCCTGTCGGACCCGGGGGGGCGAGTGTACGCCGGCGGCGAACTGCCGGCCACGACGCTGCGCACAGGCTACGTCAATTCGATCGGCACTGTGAAAGCGCCGCTGCAGAATCTGCCGACGCCGTCACGGGCGGTCTTTTCGCTCAGCATCGCCGATACGGCGATCGAAAACGAGTGGCCAATCTGGGTCTATCCCCCTGAACTGGACACGTCCGTGCCGGACAACATTCGGGTGACGGCGCTGCTGGACGACGCCCTCAGCGCCTTGCGGCGCGGCGAGCGTGTGCTGTTCTTGCCCAAGAACCACGCCGTTCGCGGGAACACGCTGGGGACTTTCCGACCGATTTTTTGGAACCGCATCACTTTCTCGAGCCAAACCGAACACACGCTCGGCATGCTGTGCAAGCCGGATCATCCGGCCCTTGCCGCATTTCCCACGAGTTTCCACAGCGAATGGCAGTGGTGGGAACTGTTCGAGCGTTCCAGGCCCATTGTGCTCGACGGCTTGCCGGGCGCCCTTCGTCCGATCGTGCAACCGATCGACGACTGGAACGACTGCCGCCGCTTGGGCCTGCTCTTTGAAGCCAAGGTCGGAGCGGGCCGGCTCATGATATGCTCGATGGGCGTGGAGAACGAACTCGCCGAGCGTCCCGTCGCCCGACAACTTCGCCACAGCCTGCTCACCTACGTCGGCGGTGATCGGTTCGAGCCTGCCGTGACCCTAACCCCGGATCAGGTTCGCAACCTGTTCAAGGAGCCGACGGCCGTGCAACGTTTGGGCGCCACCATCGTCGCAGACAGCCAGGAGCCGCTGCACGAGGCGAAACAAGCGCTCGACGACAACCCCAAGACCATTTGGCACACGGCATGGCTGCCGAGTCCGGCGTCCATGCCGCACTATCTGTTGCTCGACCTACAGCAGTCGGTCACGCTGCGGGGCTTGACCTACTTACCGCGACAGGATCAAGGTAACGGTAGGATTTCCGAGTATGAGGTGCTCGTCAGCAAGGACGGTGCCACGTGGTCCACGCCCGTCGCTCAGGGCGTCTGGCCAGACAACGCTGAATTGAAAACGGTGCGGTTCAGCGAGCCGCAGCAGGCCCGCTACGTCAAGCTGATCGCTAAGCGCGAGGTGTATGGCCAGGCATATGCATCGGCGGCCGAGGTCTGCGTGTTGCTCGAACCTTGATCGGATCTGGGTGGGAGCAAGCCAATGAGCTCAACAGAAGACGCCGTTCGGCGGATCGGAACGTGCCCTGGGTACCTCGTGACGTTGGTCTTGGCCGTAGCGTCTTTCAGTTCTCCGACTTCTGCCGAGGAGACGGTCATCGTTGATGCCCGCAAGCGCCTGCAGACGTTCGAGGGCTGGGGTACCTCGCTCTGCTGGTGGGCTGACCGTGTCGGCGACTGGCCCGACGACAAGCTCGACCCGCTGCTCAAGCTGGTTACAGATTCCGAAGAGGGGCTCGGCTACACGATCTTCCGCTACAACATCGGCGGCGGAGACGCGCCGGGCCACGCGCACATGCGGGCCGGCGCCGCAGTCCCCGGCTACAGACCGACCGAGAACGGGCCGTACGACTGGTCCGCCGATGCCCGGCAGCGTCGCGTTCTCAACAAGCTACTCGCCCAGACCGACGGGGCCATTCTCGAAGCCTTCGCCCTCAGCGCCCCGTACTGGATGACCCGGAGCGGCTGTTCCGCTGGGGCCGCCGACGGCTCGAGCAATCTCGAGGACGAGTACTACGACGACTTCGCCGACTACCTCACTGAAGTCGTCAAGCACTTCCGCGACGAATGGGGCATCAAGTTCCGCACCCTGGAGCCGATGAACGAACCCAACGCAGACTGGTGGAAGGCCGAAACTCCCCAGGAGGGTTGTCACTACGGCGTTGCGGAGCAGGAGCGGCTTATCCAGGAAATCGCCAAACACATGCGTCGCAAAGGCCTGACCGGAACCGCGGTCAGTGCTCCCGACACCAACTCGCTCGATACCTGTGTCGATAACCTCAAGGTCTATGGTCCAGCGACGATCGAGGCTCTGGGGCAGATCAACGCACACTCCTATTACGGCGAGAGACGCCGCGAGCTCCGTGATCTTGCCCGCCGCCATCAGAAGCGCTTTTGGCAATCCGAATCCGGGCCATTATTCTTCAAAGGGGATGCGCTGGCGACCCAGCTTTTCATGGCCGAACGCATCGTCCGCGACATTCGCGACATGCAGGTCGTCGCCTGGGTGGATTGGCAGTTCATGGCCGGCCTGAACTGGGGCTGCACAGACTGGCTAAAAAAGCCGCATACGTTCCGGATCAACAAGAAGCTGTACGTCTATGCCCAGTTCACGCGCTTCATCCGTCCGGGCGACAAGGTCCTCGCTCTCGACACACCGCACCTGCTGGCGGCCGTTTCCGAAAAGCACCACCGGCTCGTGCTCGTCGTGGTGAATTCGGGCGACGCCGCGCGTTCGTACCGCGTCGAGGTCAAAGGGCTGGTCGGACACCGCCACGACGCTGGCGCATACCGTACCTCTGAGGACGAGGATTGTGTCCGCCTGCCCACCCTCGTGTTCGAGGGCGATACCCTGCGTTTGGAGGCCAAGCCACGGTCGGTAACGACATTGTCCGTCTTCGAGGAGAAACCAGAATGACCTTTTTTCGCGACGCGGCGACAGGTGAGAACCCGGTCTTGCGGATCGGGCAGCCGGTCTTTGCGACGCGTTGCGGGACGGACTCGCGGCTGCTGTGATTACGCAACACCACGGGGCCCAAGTGCTGCGATCGGGGGACTCCAATCCGCCCCGTGACGACGCGGTAAAGTGTGAGCATCTCGGAACGTAGATTCGATGGACGCTTATCGGCAGTCGGCGTCAGCACGGCGTTTCGGCCTGCGGCAAACCTGCAATATGAAGCCGCAAAATCGGAACCGAAAGCGGCAAAAACGACTTGAACCCGATCCGCGCAGGCAGGTAGAATTATGCTATGAGTTTGTTGCGGTCCTGCGGACGGGGGCCAACTGACGTGATGTTTATATCAGCACGAGCGGATGGGTTGTGCCCTGCTTGCCGCATCGACGTTCGGGCGGTGTTTACGCATTGCAGGATCAGCAGTCAGGCGGATCGTTGAATCGCACTGGCCCTTCCGCAAATCAAGACACTCGGAGACGCGTGAAAGGAGAATCGCATGTTTGCACGAAAGTTACTCTGGTCAGCATTGCTCTTGGCGATCGTTCTGGGGACGCCGGCGTTTGCCAACCACCTTGCTGATGAGGGGTTCGATGCCACGGTGGCCGATCTCGGCACAAACGGTCCTTGGTACCAGTGGGGCTGGGCCGGATTCCACCCGTTTGGGGGCAACAATCCCGAATGGTGGGGTGATTCGGCGGCAGTGTACGCCGGCACAACCAACGGCGTCCCGGATACGAGCGGCGTCTTTCAGCCCAACTTTGGCACGCACCAGGGCCTGTCGATGGAAGGCGTGGAATTCGAGCTGCAGGTAGACCTTTATCCGATGTTGAACTATGCGGCGCTGCTTACCGTTGGCATCCAATGGCGCGACGAAGGGGGCGGGGATGTGGACGTGATCTCTGAGGACACCGTCTCGTTCGATCTGACGGATCCGCTTGTCGATCCGCCCGGCGTCGCGCGCGGCCAGTACAACACCGTGACGTTCACGGCGACGGCGCCCGCCGGGGCTTATTTCGCGGTCCCGTTCGTCCAGTCGTCGGACGTCGTCGAGACGGAGATTACGGAACACTGGTGCTATATCGACAACGGGATACTCAACGTCGTTGACAACCTCGCCGAGAACCCGGGTTTCGAAGCAGACGACGCGGTGGTCGACCCATGGGTGATGGTGGGCTCGAACAGCTTGGCGAACTGGCACGGCAACCCGAATAATCACATGTTCTGGTGGGCTGACCAGCTTACCGCATCGGGCATGATCTATCAGCCCGGCATCTGTGCGGCTCCGGGCAACACCTACGAAATCTCGATCACCAACAGCTTCCAGACTGACTGGTTCGCAGACCTCGAGTTCGGGTTCAAGTGGATGGCGGCGGACGACGAGACCGAGATCGCCGAGAACGCCACGCTACTGGAGCCGCTCGGCTTTCCGCCAATTCCGTACGAACGCTACACGTTTTCGGCCACGGCACCACCCGCCGGTACGACGTACGTGCGACCGTTCGTTCGCTACAGCAATGTTACGTACGTGCCTGACCCGATCGAGGACAACTCGGCGCCTACCGACAACATTGTCGTGTTGCTCACAAGCGGCTCCCCGCCGGATGAGGATGGCGACGGCGTGACGGATTGTTATGACGTCTGTCCCGGGACGGTCCTCGGCGCTCCGGTGGATGAGACCGGACGGCCGCTGGCCGATCTGGACGGGGACTGTGACGTGGACTTGGCGGATTACGCCATTTTCGCGCAGAGCTTCAGCGGACCGCAGTAGGAAGGAGCCATGTACGGATCTGGGGCAAGGCAGGCGAGCGGCGCTGCCCACAAGATAAGCAGGCTGCTGCCGATCTTAACCGCGTCGGAGGAGTGACGGCTCAAGGAGGTGCGACATGAATCGTTTTCACGGCGATAGACGGCCACGCGCGTTCACCCTGGTTGAGTTGCTCGTGGTTGTATCCATCATCGCGCTGCTGATTTCGATTCTGTTGCCAACGCTTAAGGGGGCGCGCGAGCAGGCCAGGATGGTCAAGTGCGCAGCGATGCAAAAACAAATAGGCAATGCGACAACCTACTACCTCGTCGAGTCCGTTAATTCGTATTTGCCGCATTCCATGCCGCTGGGTGATCCGCCCGGAACGAGCGAGGAACTGCCTTACCTCCACCAGATGCTGTGGTTCTTCAACCCGGGTTTTCGTATCGGTGTCGGCCTGCCCGCGGACAGGAATCGCGCGGATCGCTTCTTCGAGCATAATGTACCCCAGGATTACGTGTGTCCCAAGGCGACCCTGGCCCATCATGAAACCTCTCTCTGGGGCGGCGACGACATTCTCTACAGTTCGGCGGTCAAGAATCTGCACTCGGTCAATTATTCTTATGGGTACAACAGCACGCACTTGAGGAACCACACTGAGCTCGGCGAAAACTATCGCGGCTATCGGGAGCATAACATCAAGCGGCCCAGCGAGAAACTCGCCTTCGCGGACGCTGTTGACTGGAACATCTTTGGAAGCCATCGATACAACGACAGATACGGCGAGAATGGGGAGAATTACGACTATACCTACAGCACAGGCAAGGGATCGGGTGTCGCATGGCGCCATCAACCACGCGGCAAACACGGCGTCATCAACGTCAGTTTCTTCGACGGCCACGTGGTAGGCCTCAGTGACGAAAAGGTAGTGGTGCCGACGGATAAACCAGCGGCCGAACTTGTACAAACCCCGCAGTGGCGCCTTTGGAGCGTGCTGGATGAAGCCAAATGGCCGATGACCATTCTCGACAACTAGGTTCGGCCTCGATTTCGGTGGGCTTGACGGAGGCTGTGGACAATACGGATTAATGAGTCCGCTGTGGGCGGACAAACTTGGCTCTCTCAAAGGTAGGCTCTCTCAATTGGAGGAAAAGGAAATGAGGAAATGGAAGACCGTGTTTCTTGTCGTGTGCGCCGTTGCGCTGTGGCCCGTTGCCGCTGCGCAAGGTGCGGAGTTGGTGGACAATTGGGACCTCGATGACCTGGATGGTGACAGCGGCAGCCCGGAGACCTTGGCTGGCTGGTCGAGCTCAGGTTGGGGCGACTGGTACGATTACACCGATGGTAGCGGCGACTCACTTTTCTCGTGGGGTTGGTGGGGCGACCAGCAGATCTGGCAGAACACCACGGCGACGTTCGAGGCTGATACCATCTATACGATGACGGCCAAGGCCCGGAAGGGTGATGTAAACATGTATGGCTTTAAGCTCCAGCTCATCGACATCACTGACGGCTGGGTCAATGTGGTTGACCAAGAGAACGCGTTTGTCCTGCCTACCTTTGGCGACAACAGCCCGTGGGAAGAGTTCTCCTTCGATTTCGATACCGCAATCAATCCGGGCGTTGTTGGTCATACCATTGGTGTCGCGGTGACGGCTATGACTGATGCCAGCGGGCATCCCGTGGCTTGGATCCAAGTCGATAGCGTCAGCTTGGTTCCCGAGCCGACGACGGTCGCGCTGCTCGGCATCGGGGGACTTTGCTGTCTGCGCCGCCGCCGTTGAGCGCCGGCGCATGAAGGAATCGTTGCTGGCGGCTGCACGCGGAACGCCGGCGCGCAGTAGTCGCTCGCAAACTCCCGAGTGCTGACGGTAGGGGTGTGCAAGGGAGTGTCCAGAGGCTCTGGAGGCGCGCGGGCCGTGTTTGCCTTCTCAACATGCCCAGTGGATGAGGGGGCGGGCACGGCCGGGCGGCTTGAAAGGCTCACGGCGCCCGCCCACACGTGAGCGGAGAATGGTGTCGAGCCTCACGGTTGCCGGTGGAGGATGACTTGGTGTTGCGCACGAGCAGAAACAAGCTACCGTTTGGCGTGCCGGTATTTGCCGCGCTGGTTGCAATGCTTTCGGCCCATTTGGCGGCTGCGCCACGGGCATATGCCGAATTGGTGAACAATTGGGATTGCGACAGTTACGCGGGTTGGTCTCAAAACGGCTGGGGGACCTATTACTCGTACACCGATGGTGCTGGTGACTCCATCTTCTCGTGGGGTTGGTGGAGCGACCAGGCCATCTGGCAGAACACGACCGCGACGTTCGAGGCTGACACGGTCTATACCATGACGGTAGTGGCCCGCAAGGGCGATGCGGACGACGTCGGGGTGCAATTGGAACTCATCGATGTCACCGACGGTTGGGCCCTGCTCGCGTCCCAGGCGTGGGATTTCGCCCTTACGACCTATGGCGATAACGCTCCCTGGGAGTTGTTTCAGCTCTCGCTTGATACCACACTGAATCCAGGTATCGTCGGCCATGAGATCGGGGTCGCGGTGCGAAACCAGAATGGGGGCGGTAGTGGGTGGATTCACGTTGACAGCGTCAGCCTGGTGCCCGACGGGGTCGCCGGGACGATGTTGGTTGTGGATCCCGCGGCCAGCCAACAACGGCTGGACTACTGGGGCACATCCTTGTCCTGGTGGGCCAACGGCATCGGCGACTGGACGAACGCCGTCAAGCGCGATCTCCTTTTGGATCTGATTTTCGACAGCTCGTTCGGGCTTGGCCTGAACTACGCGCGGTACCATATCGGCGGCGGGGAAGACCCGGATTCGACGATCTGGTTCCGGCCTGGAGCGGACATACCCGGCTTCCAGCCCGAACCCGGCGTGTGGGATTGGACCGCGGACCCCTACCAGCGCTTCGTGATGCAGGAGGCAATCGCCCGTGGTGTCGAACGCGTCGATGCGTTCTCCTGTTCCCCTCCGTGGTGGATGACGATTAGTGGGAGCGTAACCGGCGCAGTCGATGGCGGGAACAACCTGCAGAGCACGATGTACGACGACTTCGCCGATTACCTCGCCGAGGTGACTCGTTTCTATCGCAATACGCACGGTATCCGCTTCGAGATGGTCAGCCCGCTGAACGAGCCCATGGGGACGTGGTGGGTCTACGGGAACTGGAATGAGGGCTGCCATTTCGACCGACCTCAACAGAACCTGCTTATCAAGGAGTTTGGCCAGGCGCTCCTCGACAAACACGCATACGATACGAAGGTCAGTGCCCCGGAAGAGATTTGGATTAACACATCGCTCGACTCTCTGACGTCCTACGACAGCGAAGCCCTGTCGTATATCGGCCAGGCAAACACGCACACTTACGGCGGCGCGAACCGCGCCGGACTGGCAAGCTGGGCGGAATCCGCCGGCGTACCGCTGTTTATGTCGGAGTATGGCGACGGCACGGACAGCAACTTCGAGGCCATGTTCGTCACCGCCCAGCAGATCGCCCTCGACGTGAACGTCATGCGTGTGCCCTGCTGGACCGCCTGGGCCCTGGTGTCAGCCACGAGCATGGGCGACGCCGCCGAGCGCTGGTGCATGATTCTCGCGAACTTCGACGGCGCGGAGGATTTCACCGTTTACACGAAGTACTACGGGTTCAAGCAGTTCACCGCCAACGTGGCACCGGGCTCGATGATTATCGATCCGGGCAGCGGCAGGGAATACCGGTTCCTGATTGGCTTGCATCCGACGACAGGCCGAATGGCAATCATCGCGATCAATCCTTATGACGTTGCAGACGAGTTGACGATCGATCTAGGCAACATGCCATTTCCGGTCGCCAGCGCGGATCGCATCCGCACTTCCGCGACGCAGAACTACTCGATCCTGACGCCCCTGACCGTATCGAGCGGCTTGCTCATCGACACCCTGCCCGCCAAGAGCATCACCTCATACACGATGGACACGATGCCGAATCCGGCCCAGCGTTGGCTGGCAACGACGGAAGCGGAAGGCTGGTCGACAAATGGCGCTGAGATGCTCGAAACGCCGGCCGATTCGGGCTCGCACGTGCGGACGCTGAATCTCGCGGCGCCGCCGGTGTCGCCCGAATCGTGGCACGTTCAGCACGTGGTTCTGCCGGCTCTCAGCTACCCGGCGTCGACGATCCATGCGTGGTACAAGCACCCGAGCGCCACCTTGATCGACCTGTATTTCGACGACAACGTCCATGGCGACGGTTGGCTGCCGAACGATAACCTGCTATACCAGGATCCGCCGTATGTCGCCGACACCTACGTCGTAGTCGGCACGTTCCAGAGCGAAATCGGGGACGCCGGCGATTGGGATGCCGGTTCCTCGCAGACGGTGATGCGTGACGATGGCCAAGGTGGGGATGCCGTTGCCAGCGACGGGATCTACACGCTGCGGCTGGCGATTCCCGCAGCCGGAACCTACTCGATGATTACGCTCGCCGATCGCAGTTGGAGCACGCGGATCACGGCGATTGGACCGATCGGCGATCCGGACAACAGCCTGGACTTTGAGATCGAGTTCCCCGGTCAAATGGTCACGTTCCACTGCGATGTGAATCTCAATCGTATCAAGGCCGCGCCTCGGCCGACGGGGAATTGGCCTGGACTGATCGCCGCACTCGGCGGTCCCAACGTATTGCCACCGGCAGAGGCGCCTCTCACCCCGCAGGATATACTCGATCTCTACGACGTGGACGACGACAACGACGTCGATCTCGCCGATGTGGCCGTGTATTTTGCGCTCCCGTGATGTCCAAAACTTCAATCGCGCACCGTCCCCAACGGCAAGAGCCATGCGCTGGCGGCCGTCGGTCTCTCGAAGTACGGTTTCCTTGAGTACTGACCTGAAGACGGTCCACGCGGAAAGGAAGAGGAAACGATGTCAGAGTCAACAGACGCCCAAAAAGCAATTCTCCAACATATCGCAGAATGCGTGCAGACGGGAAAAGCAGACGCAAGCACGAACATTCCGTCCGGGTCCAAGGGCAAGCCGGGCGTCGCGGAATGGGTGGAGAAGGCCCTGGTGGAAGGCGTTCCTGCGAACGTTGTCATCGAACTCGGCTTGCTCTGCGGCATGCAACCGATCGGCAAGAAGTTTGCAGCCAACGAGATCTTCGTCCCCGAAGTTCTTATCGCCGCGCGAGCTATGCACGCGGGTATGAGCAAACTCAAACCGTACCTTGCCGAATCCGACTCGGCGGGCCGGGGCGTGTTCGTGATCGGAACGGTCAAGGGTGACCTGCACGATATCGGCAAGAACCTCGTGTCCCTGATCCTTGAGGGGGCGGGCTGGAAGATTGTCGATCTCGGCGCCGATTGCAGCAACGAGAAGTTCACCGCGGCGGTCAAAGAGCATCCCGGCTGCGCCGTAGGTCTTTCCGCGCTCCTGACGACGACGATGGTGGCGATGCGCGAAGCTGTGCAAGCGATTCGCGAAGTGAGCCCCGACACGGTGATTCTCATCGGCGGCGCGCCGGTCACCGAAGCGTTCGCACAGGACATAGGCGCGACGGCCTACGCGGCCGGTCCCGCGGCTGCGGTTGACATCCTGGATCGTCTCAAGCCAGCGGCGCGAGACGGTAAGGATGCAGTGAACAACGTGGAGCAACACGGGACGGACTACCACACGCGTCCGGTACTCACATAGCCCGCCCCGCCGGTCACAAGCACTTGCATCGTGGCCGTATCCCCTTCCTCGAGTCACACTCTGAATCGGGAACTTGTTGGACAACGCCGCGGGTGTCAAGGCCGGTCACTAACGGCCGCGCCGGCGGAGGGTGCGACGGTGAAGGCACGTTCGCAGAGCCCGTGTGGCGTGTGGTAGCACGACTGGATTGTCTTCTGCACCTGCTCCAGGCGAGCCTCCTGCACGATAGCCAGGACGATTCCGCCGAATCCGCCTCCCACCATCCGCGCACCGAGTACGCCGTCCTGGCGACGCAGAAGATCGATGAGTTCGTCGATCTCGCCGCAGGAGACCTCGTAGTCGTTGCGCAACGAATCCTGCGTCTGCCAGAGCAAACGGCCGATGCCCCACCAGTCCCCGTCCTTGAGGGCCTCCACTGCATCCGCCACGCGCGCCAACTCTGTGACGACGTGCCGGGCGCGCTTGAAGGACTCTTCGTCAAGGCGAACGCGATGGGCTTCGAGCATGTCAACGGATACGTCGCGAAGGGCCGTCACTTCCGGATGCGTTTGGGCGATCTCGGCGACGGCCTTACGGCAGGCGCGCACGCGCCGCTCATAAGCCCCGTCGGCGAGAGCGTGTTTGACCCCGCTGGGGATAACCAGAAACTGCGCACCGTCCGGCTGGCAGGGCACGTCCTCGTGGGAAAGGTCGCGACAGTCAAGTAGCAAAGCATGACCCGCGCGCCCGAAGCAGGCCGCCATTTGATCCATCATGCCGCAGGGCGTGCCGGCGAATTCGTGCTCGGCGGCTTGGGCGATCCTGGCCAGACGCTCGCGCGACACGTCCACACCGCCCAGTCTCGCCATCGCCATCCCAACGGACACACACAGCGCGGCGGAACTGCTCATCCCGCTCCCAGGGGCGAGATCGCCACCGATCCAGAGCCTTGCGCCGCGCAGATGGACACCTTCCGCGCGCAGACCATGCACCATCCCGCGCACGTAGTTCTCCCAGGCGGGCGGATCGGTCGGCGTAGCCACACCTACGGCGAAGCGCGCATCGGCATCCAGCGGTGCCGAGTGGACGGTCACAAAGCCGGAATCATCACGACCAGCGGCCACCACGATGCGTTGGGAAACCGCGAACGGAAGCACGAGCCCGTCATTGTAGTCCACGTGCTCGCCGATGATGTTCACGCGTCCCGGTGCATGGGCGACGACCTCCGGCTCGCCGCCGTACGTCCGGTGATAATGTTGTGCGATGTCCGTCATGTCCACGTCGTGCCCCTCCGACGCCAATAGGCGCCTGTGTCCCGCCCCGTGGGTGAATCACCGGAAGATAACATATAGCGGCGATGGTCAGCGCATCTACGATACCCATCTTCCTCCTGGAGCCTGCCTGTCAGAACAGAACTTTATCGGCCAAGTGCGTAATGCACAAACCACTGTCGCGTTTCACGCGGCGAGATGACAGCGGCTGGAGACCGCTCCGGATCGATGGCTGTCGCGTCGTCGTTGTCGACGTTACACGGTTCGATGGCGAAATGATGAAAACCGTTCCATCCGCCGCGTGTGATCCACACACCCAAGTACGGCAGTACTTCCGGCGGACCGTATCGGCAACGCAGGGTCGTGCCATCACGGTCGTTCACGATTGCGAACGAACCCGCGGGGGCCGTTCGCAGGTAGAGCTTGACGCATGCAGGTTCGCGGCCCAAGGCAAACGTGTCGAGTTCGACGTTTGGCAGTGGACTGGGCCACGCGCATGTGCCGTCCGCTTCGAGTCCGCCGAGCCCCATGGCGGAATCCACGCGCCCCTCGGCGGGCGCATCTGCGATCTCCAGGTGATCGCCTTGGCGCATGGCAAACAAAGGGTGCAACGCCCACGCATACGGAATTGGTGCGAAACCCAGGTGCTGCAGCGTGTAATCAATCCGCACGCGGGCGTCTTCCACGGTAATGCGCCGCACCAAGCGGAGCGGACATGTGGATAGCATGAGCGACGTGACGATCGCACAGTCGTCCAGGGCTTGATCGTCCAGTTCCCACGTGCGCATCCAAGCTTCACCGTGGTCCGGAAACTCGACCTCTCCCGAGCGGCACGGGGCTATTGTGGGTATACACTCGTCGATACCGATCAGGGGGCTGCGTTCGAAGTCGTCGCCGATCTTGTTCCGGTGCAAGGTGCGCTCTGTCCTGGCGGACCAGGTCCACTCGCGGTCGGCGTGGCGATCGTGCAGCCGAACAATCTTCGAACCCAACGCCGGCACTACCGCGATGTCTACTAGGTCAGAACATAGGCCGACAACCTCAAGATCCCCCGTCGGTTCGCGGAATACGTTGCATTTTTGCCTCGGTTTCATCAGATCGCTCTTTCTTCGTTGCCCGCTCCGTGCTGCAACACCCTGACCTGCAACGCCATTGCGCTACTCAGCCTGGCAACCGGTGATCCCCAGGTTGGCGACAGATCGCGCGGGTAGTGTACGACCCATTCCCGGACAGGGCCGTAGTTGGGATCATCCGGGGGAACGACCTCGAGATCCTGCAACGCCACGACGCCCTGCTCACCCTGGCATTCCGCATCGACCACGACGCCTTCGAAGTCCGGGGCTATATCGTCGTTGATCATTGAAAGTCCGGTGACTGTCACGATTGATCCGAGGCTGAACGGCGACGCGGTTTTCGCGGCTATTCCCCGTTGCTCGTCCGCATCGTCCTGCAGCCAGCCTTGCTCTTCCTCCATGCGTTGGGCCCGGAAGGGCAATCGCAGATGCTGTTTGAGCCACGCCAGCCATGCACGGTTCTCCCATACGTCGAAAATGGCCGTATCCTCGTCGGCATCATCGCTGTCCCATCGGTACATGTAACCATTGACGGTAACGCAATGTCCCGACGGCCTGGGCACGGCAGTAGCTCCTTCTTGGGTCAAGATGGCCTCCCTCAAGCATTGTCCTTGAAGAGTATACCTGTGCCCTGGCAGGTTTTCCATGAGTGTCGGGAGGTGCGGAAGGGCGGGCAACAGACAGACCCCGCCTAAACCACCGCGCCATATCTCGATTCTACCCGAAAACCGCGCCATACAGGGGCTTGTCACCTACTTGCAGCCCTCGTTCTTGGGCAAGAAAACGCGCGGTCACCCCTTGTGGGACCAGGGCTTGCGCGCCGCCCACCGAATTCCCAAGCCGGCATTCGTCCGCACTCTCGGCGGGGAATAGGACTCCCGCCCCGTGAAACCGTGCTGCGGACAGCTCGCCGGATATAGACCCCGACGACCGCGTACACGGTGAGGAGACGCTGTCTCAAGGTGCAGCTAATCAAGAATGAGGCCCCCTCCGGTGAGGGGGCCCGGTGTCTGATCCAGCCGGACTGCGGGGTAGAGCAGAGGCGGCCAGGATCAGGGTTTCCCGGCCGCCGGGACCGTCCCGACGTCCTGTCTGTCCATCCCCTGGGCGAGGTGACCAACCTGACTTGGTCGGATGTGGACTTCGAGAAGCATCAGTTGCGGGTCGTTCGGAAGACCGGTTCGGAATCCCGGGCGGCTTGGACGCCGAAGGACAAGGATATGCGAACTGTTCCGTTGCCGAAGGCGGCGGTCAATATCCTGGCAGGACCTCAACTCTCTGCCAACGACGGGCAAGAGTACGTGTTCGTCATCTCGAGAGGTCCGACATCAGGCGGCCGGGTGAAGCAGTCGAATCTCTGGCGCGACTTCCAGGCAATCCGTGAGAAGGCCGGCCTTCCGAAGTGTTCGTTCCACGACCTTCGGAAGAGCTACTGCACGAATCTCGCGGACGCTGTCCCGTTGCACGTCGTGCAGGAGTTGGCTGGACACGCGGACATTCGCACGACCCGCAAGCACTACCTGAAGGTGCGCGAAGAGCAGATTGGCTCTGCCCGACGCGCGCTTGAGGAGATGATGCGATCGTGAGTTTGGCCCGGAGTTCGCTGAATTGAATGTGATCCGTCCACAGGCCGCGGATGCGGCCATCGGGCGTGATTCGTAACTCGATCATCGGGTGCCCTCCATTTGGTGGTTTGCCTGCGGCGGCAGGCGCTGGGCCTCAGGTTTGAGATGCTCCTCGACCACCTGCCCGTTCAGCGCCTGCAGAATCTGTCGCGTTGCGTGCGTGCAGGTCGCGTCCGTGAAGTTGATCGCGTCGACGCTGCACGTGCCATCGGCGTGGATGATCATCTTGACGCATTTCCCTTGAATCATGAGCGTGCTTCCTCATATAGTGCAGTCTCTGACTGCACTATATGAGGCGATAGGCAAGAGAACCGAACCGCGACCGTAAGGGAGCGGACGCCGAACTGCCTGCCGACCGTCAGGGGAGTGGCGGTTGCGCGCTCCGCTCGGCGTAGCCGGTCATCCGACCTTGGGCGATACGCCGTTGGCGACCCCGTTGCCGTTTCGGCTTTCAAGAATCGTGCGGGCGGTGAGCAGGCGCTCGCGCAGGTCGCGCATGTCAGCCGGGCGCTTCTTGGAATCGGGATGGCAGGCATCCTGGATGAGCCGGATGAAACAGACCGGCAAGTCTTCCATGGTGGGCGCGACCAATTCCTCGACGCGTTTGCCCAGATTGCCCGGGGTGTGAATGCTGACGATTTTGTTCATGTCCGTCACGATAGGCTTGCCCGTGACGACGCGGTGCAGCGCCGCCCCCAGCCCGAAAACATCGGTTCGCTGATCGAGGACCTCGCGCGCCACCTGCTCGGGAGCCATGTAATCAACGGTCCCCTGCACACGGCTCTTGGCGGTGTGCATGCGGCAACTCTGCCCGAAATCGATCAGCTTCACCTCCCCCTCGGGGGTGAGCAGCATGTTGTGCGGCTTGATGTCCGCGTGGACGAACCCGCCCTTGTGCATCACCTGGAGTCCCTCTGCGGCACGGGCGAACAACAGCAGGAGCTCGGGCAGCGAACTGCCGAAACCCGGATCCCGGAAGGTGACTCCCTCCACGTGCTCCATGAACAACAGGGCGCCATGAACGCGGAGGCGGCGCCGGATGTACCTCAGCTCGAACACCTTCCGCAAGACGGGGTGGTCCAACGACGATCCGGTCGTGTATTCGTCCTTGAGCTGGTCGAGAAAGCCCTGATCTTCGGGCGTACGCACCTTGACGTGCTTGATGGCGTACAGCAAGCCCGTGCGCATGCATTTGGCTCTGTAGATCATGCTACCCGCGCCAGGGCCGATCTTCTCGAGAATCCGATAGTTTGGAATGCTCAGGGCCATTGTTCCGCTCTCCTCCCCCGCCCCCGGTGGCGTTGCTTCCGACTTCCGCCCGCGTTTGGCGCACTGACACCTGAACCGCGTACCCGGCCACGCCGCTTCAGACGAAGCGGGCGCCTGCGCAGTGTTCACGCTACCGCGATACCTTCCCCCGAGGCGACGCGCCAGGGCGACGCGGCAAGGCCCCTCGTTGGGCCGTGCTCGGAACAAAGGACCTATCGCGCTGAGCTGCGGGTCTTCTGAGTGTCGAAACACACTCCGTGAGAGAGACGGCGAATGGAATACGAATCCCGATCTATGTCAAAGTGGGATCTGTGAGGTGTTTGTTCTTCAATTAGAATAGAATAACCACAAGAATACCGTGCAAACCCAACAACACCTCTTACCCATACTGTTATGGACAATCATAGCAGCGCAACTCTGAGCGGTCAAGGGACTTGCGTTCGCCCAATCGCGTGTACGGCGTTACACGGTCTCCCGCCCGCCTGCGTTCTCCACTCCCTCACCGTCGCGGCTCGGTTCTCTTGCCTATTGCCTCTTGCCTTTCCTGTCCTCGTTGCCTTTTTCCACTCCCTTACGGTCGCGGCTCGATTTTTCTTCCTTCCGTCGCTTTGTCCCTACGTCCCATCGCTCATTGCGGGTTATCGAACGCAAACGCCGGCACGTGCCTATCCACCTGACTTCGCCGGCGAACGCTACGGTCTACTTTGCAGAGTTCCAACACGGTGATCTCCGGCGGACACAGCAGCCTGGCACGAAGGGGGGAGGAGAACCCGATCCCCGGATTGACGTGCAGCCACGTCTTGCCGACCCGGTGCAGCCCGCGCGCCATCCCGCGCGGCAGGCGGTCGTTGGTCCACAAGGCGCCGAGCAGTGGGAGACGTATCTGCCCGCCGTGCGTGTGCCCGGAGAGCTGCAATTGCACCCGCCCCGCGGGAAGGTCGTAGGCGGTGGATGGGTAGTGTGCCAGCAGAATCACCGCTTGATCCTCCTCGGCACCGGCGAGGGCGTGCTCGATTCCGCCGCCGCCGCCGAAAGCGTCCTGGCGAACACCAGCCACGCGAAGGTAGTGGTCGGGGATCGTCGTGCTCTCGTCGTTGAGCCAAGTCAGCGGCAGGTCGGTCACGTGCCCCAGGCGCGGATCATCATGATTGCCCAGCACGCCGTACGTGCCCAGCGGAGGTTTCAACGGCTCGAAGAAGCGGCGGCAATGATCGGCGGTTTCGCGCCAGCGCTCGGGATGGTGGGAGAAGTCTCCGGTGACTGCCAGCAGATCGTATCGAAGGCCAATGAGCAGTTGCTGGGCCTGCGTATACACCGGATGCCACGCGCGAAAGTGCATGTCGGATACATGCGCGATCTTCAGGCCTGCAAGTTCAGACGGCAATCCCCATATCGGCACGGGCCGGTGTTTGACGAAGATTCTTGAACGCATGGAAGCTCGCCCCCCCCCCAAAAAAAACGTCGTGTTCCCCAATCCAGTCCGTTGGTGTCCCAAGGCACCTCGCTTGGAATATACAATACGGGTTACCCAGATGTCGGGTTGTTGGATCAAAGCATGTCACGCTCGGCCCACCGCCGGTAACTCGGGCGTCAGAGGTCGCACACGCCCCCATGCGTTCGATAACCCGTCGGCGTACTCACTGCGAGGGTTGCCGGGACGCGGCATCGTGGCTGTCGAACAAGGGCAGCGAATGGTATCATCGCCGGCTGCCGGTCACCCGGGATTCGGTCTGGAGTCGGCCGTCCGGAGTTCCAGGCGAGATCCGGGTCGCGATCTACCGAGTGGACGCACCGCACGCCGTGCAGGGAGTCAGTTGTGAAGCACAAGACATTGTTCCGGCTGATGCTCAAGGTTATCGGGGTGTTGCTCTTCGCACAGGGTCTAGCCTACCTGGTCGCCCAGAGTGGGTGGGTGGTGAGCATGCTCCTTCAAAGCGGCGGCCCGGGACCGTCTGGATGGGCAGCCCTGTTGATGCCTCTGGGCCACGCGCTTCAGATCGGTTTGGGTCTCTACCTGTTCTTCGGCGGCCGGTGGGTGGTGGACAGAGCCATCCCCGGTAATCGTCCCTATTGTCATGAGTGTGGGTACGACCTGACTGGGGCAGCCAGGCAGCGGTGCCCTGAATGTGACACGCCGTTTCAGCGTGAGGACGTACGACCTTCAGGCACCCTGGAGCAGGGTCCGCTCCGCGGACCAACCGAGCCGCGACCGTAAGGGAGTGGGAGAAGGCAACTAGGCAACGAGGGCAGGAAAGGCAAGAGGCAAGAGGCAAGAGAACCGAGCCGCGACCGTAAGAAACTATGAAAGCCGGGTCCCGAAGTCGGTCGGTTTACGGGATCATGGTCCCAATTGACAAACGGCCTGATCGCGTGGATCGGCCAAGGACCTAACCACGGAGACC
>Ga0190284_1000366_pt1 | contig 27505 bp, 16 predicted proteins | sample 48691812_MG_FD_161668 | JGI IMG/M metagenome (GOLD analysis project Ga0190284, IMG submission 161668) | Hydrothermal vent microbial mat bacterial communities from Southern Trench, Guaymas Basin, Mexico - 4869-18-1-2_MG | ecosystem: Environmental > Aquatic > Marine > Hydrothermal vents >...
GTCGTCGTCGGCAGGCTTGTGCTGCCGCGACTCCTACGCGCATCGCTCAGGGGACGTTCTCTGGAAGTGATGCTGACCATCGGCGTAGCCGCGGCACTGGGGGCGGCGGTTATTACGCAGGCGATCGGATTCAGCCTCGAGATGGGAGCGTTTCTGGCCGGGTTCCTTCTCGCGGCGACGCCCTTCCGGCATCAACTGAGCGGCCAAATCGGCCCGCTGCGCGATCTGTTTATTGCCGTGTTCTTCGCGACCCTCGGCATGAGACTCGACTTGGGAACGGTCATCGACTGGTGGCTGGTCATCGTTGTGGGAGTGGTGGTCTTGGCGGCACTCAAAGCCACGCTGATTTCCGGAGTCTGCTGGGCGTCGGGTGCTACCGCGGGTATCGCCGTCGCGGTGGGATTGTCGCTCGCTCAAGCGGGTGAGTTTAGCCTCATTCTTCTCGGGGCCGCACACGACCAGAGGATCATCACCGACGATGTACTGGCAATCGCCATTGCCGTCGTGGTGATATCGCTCATTCTGACACCGGGAATGGTGAGCCTTGGAAGTCGACTCGGGCAAGCCGTGTCCGGACTCGGATCCGCCCCATGGATCGCATCATCGCTTGCTCTGGGTGGGCGGCAACACAACGAACAGCGGCCGAAACACTCGAGATACGTGGTCGTTGCCGGCTACGGTCCGATGGGGCGGCGCATTGCCGACAAACTTGACGAAATGGACATCCCCTTCACGATCGTTGAGCTCAATCCGGCCACGGTTCAAGAGCAATCTCACCATGGTATGCCGATCATCTTCGGCGATGTGGGCAACGTGCATGTACTCGAGTCGGCCGGAATTGCCGACGCCGACGCGCTCATTCTAACCATCCCGGACGAAGAAGCGGCTCTGCGTGCTTGCGCCGCGGCCCGACGGCGGGTGCCGGACATTTTCATCGCGACAAGGACCAGAGTCGTCAGCAAGCAGGCTGGCCTCGTGGAGATTGGCGCCGATCACGTCACCGTCGACGAGATGGCCGCCGCCGAGGCGATGTTGCACGCGGTCGTGGACCGCATCGGTATCGGAAAGGAAAGCCGGCCTGTGGTTCGCGAGCGAGGCCCCCGGCGCCGCTGAGCTTGAAGTTCCGCTAATTGAACCCCGGCATGCCGGCGCTCGCTAGGTTCGAGGTCAGGCGGGGCGGACGCCGGAAAGCTGATCACCAAAAACCGGCGCCCGCCCACACACCATGACACTAGGTACTCCAATCAGAACTCGTTGAGACTCTTGTCGTCGCCCATCGACATGAAGTCGTCGGACGGTCCGCCCGCAGTCTTCGGTTTCGTCTCTCCGTGGACGCCAGTTGGGGCACCCACCGGTACAGGTTTGCGCGGCGAAGCGGACCTCTCGGTCTGCTTACTTGCTCCGCCGACCATGACCGAAAGTTCATCGACCATGCTCTTGACCGTGGCCGCCTGAGCACTGAGTTCCTCAGCCGCGGAAGCCGACTCCTCGGCCCCGGCGGCGTTCTGCTGGGTGACTTTGTCCATTTGAGACACGGCCGTATTGACCTGATCCACGCCCTGGGCTTGCTCCTCGGATGCCTTGGTGATGCCACTGATCAGGTCGGTCACCTTGGTCACGTCCCCGACGATGGTACCCAGCGCTTTGCCGACCTCGCCGGAGACTTCCGTGCCTTCCCGTGCCGCATTGACCGAACTCTCGATCAACTCGGTGGTCTCCTTGGCCGCCGTAGCCGAGCGCTGGGCCAGGTTGCGGACTTCGTCGGCTACCACGGCGAATCCCTTGCCATGCTCGCCGGCGCGGGCAGCTTCCACTGCCGCGTTAAGGGCCAGCAGGTTGGTCTGGAAGGCGATTTCTTCGATGACCTTTATGACCTTGCTGATCTGCCCGGAGGAATCATTGATGGCCGTCATGGCGGCGCCAAGTTGCTCCATCGTCTGGTCGCCGTTTTGGGCGGCGTTCCTCGCCTGACCACTGAGGGTGTTGGCCTCTTTGGCGTTCTCGGCGTTGGTACGCGTCATGGCGGCCATCTCCTCCAAGGCGCTGGACGTCTCTTCCAGCGACGAAGCCTGTTCGCTGGCGCCCTCGGCCAGTTGCTGGCTGGCGGTGGACACCTGCCCCGCCGCATCGTTGACCTGGTCCGCGCCTTCGTTGAGGCCTTCGATGATCCGCGTTAGCGCCTTGACGATCCCGCGGGTGATGAGAAGGGCTAGAACCGCCCCAAGCACTACGCCGACAATTGCCAGTGTAATCATGATGAAATTGGAACTGGCGGCAACTGATTCCATTTCTTCCTTCTTGGCCCCCCGGAGTTTGTTTGCATTTTCGGTAAGCTTACGGGCGGCGGCTACCATCTCTGCTTCGCACACCCTTTGCTCGCCCTTATAGTTGACGACATCGGCAAACGCTTTTTTGTATGTAACGCAGGCGTTAATAGCTTGCTGGACCTGGTCCTTGTTCACCTGCTGCTGAAAACGGGACTTGAGGTCTTCGGCCAAAGCAATGGCGCTGTCAGCCTCGTCATTCGCCTTCTTGACGTATTCATCCCCGCCACGCAGGAAATAGTTCTTTTCCTGTTGCCTGGCCGCAAGTAACAACTCGATAATCCGCTTGGCGTCGTTGGCATTCGCCAGCCTTTGGCTCACCTTGTTTTTGAGGATATCTTCGGCTCTTTCAAATTCACCGAGAATAAACTCCAGTATCGGAGCAGCCTCCTGCTGATAAACCTGCAATGAGGTGTCGGTCTCACCGCTGCGCGCAGCGGCAATCTCTGTCGCGCTGCTATGCAGTTCCAGGTGTTTTTGTTTTGCGCCGTCTATTAGATCCCTGAATTCCTGTCCGCAATAAGTGGCCTGTTCGGCAAACTCGCTGCTGTCAAGCCATTGGCCGAAGGCACACTTATGCCCGTCGGTCTGTACGTTCAGGGTCGCATCCTTGTCCGCCAGAAAGTCCTTGACCGCTCCGGCCCATTGCAGGTGAGCACGGCTGCCGTCCGCGATACTAGCCTGGACATCCATGACTGCGGCAAGTTTCATCTCCTGGTCCTGGCCCATCTCGACCGCGAGTGTCTGAGTGTTCCGGGCGGATTGCACAATGGGGCCTGACTCGGCGGTCAGTTCGGCAACCTTTTTGTCCAGTTCAACATACTGCTTCGCCTGATCGATGTATGTACCCGCTTCGGTGTGCATCTCCGCCACCTGTTGTTTGTCGGCGGCGATTTTCATCTTGGCGGTAATTCCTTTCACCAGCGCGTCGAATTGTTCCTTCTGGCCCAGCATTTCCTGGGCGAACTTTTCATCGCCGCGCATCATAAAATTCTTTTCCGCTATTCGGGCATTATTGATGATCTTGACGAACTGGTTGGCGTCATCGCCGATAACCACCTTGTGCTCGACGCTGCCCAGGCTGGACCATCCCATGTAGCCCAGCACGGCGGTGATGGCCACCATGATTGCAAAGCCACTGTACAGTTTGCTGGCGAGTTTCATGTTCTTGAACATTTCGGTTACTCCCGTTCCGAGGGTTTGCTTTGAAGTCCGCGCAGCGCCACCGGTTGAACAACAGCTTTGCTAAACCGCACGACCAAACCCTCAACGCCGACTTGCCCTGACGCCACGGCGGCGTACGCCCGAGGGGCGTTACTGCCCATTGGTTCGTCGAAGAAGTGCCGCGGATCGAGCAAGAATGGGAATAAAATGCTCCCGGTCACTCTCCCCCCATAATGGCCCAATCGAGCGGACTTTATCGGAGGTGGGCAGGCATCGCTAAGAGGGAATCGAGGGCTGACGCGCCGCTGGGACTATGATTTGATGGTTATTCCGCGCGGCGCTGACTTCCGCGAGCAGGACCGAGGCGGTCCCATCCAGGCACACACGCTCTGTCGCGGTCGGCTTCGATGCCGTGCGCCACGACCGCGGTGCCCATGATATTGAAATGCGAGTAGTCGACCGGATAGGTCTTCTCCGAGGCAGTCGTGATCACACCGAAGGGCTGCGGGTAGATGACCTCGTGGCCCCGGTAGGCGGACTTGCCGATTCCCGAACAAGCGAGTCGTAGTGGCGTTTCCGCCGAAGCGGTTTTCAAGCGATCTTCAGGCGGCAGCTCATGCCTCTTTCGCGATTTGGCCCAAGACGCTGGCGAAAAGCCAGTTCCCGGTAGAAGTTGTGAAACCAGATGGGCACAAACTCATGCGACATGGCGAGTGGAAGTAAGTAAGATTTAGGATACCCCCCCTTACCGCGTGGGGCTCTCTGCGCGCCTCGGAACAACGGCCGATAAAGGCTGCATTTCAGAGAACAGGACGGGGCAAAGAGGGGTAACCGCCGCGGCGTCTGCTCAGCCCCGCATTCGAACCTGCTTCGGGACGAGCATCGTTCACGGATTTGACTGCAAAGATGCGCGAACCTATCCTTCAGCCCGTGGCACGTATCTGCCGGATCGCTCGTGACGGAGAAGCCTGTGGAAACCAGCGGCTCGCAAGCACCGCGCCTCCGCGGTGGTCAGTGCCCACGCCTCGGCTGCCTTGTCGGTGTCGCGGCGTTGTTGGCGGTTGCCTTAGCGACGGGGTGCGACTCGCCGCTGCGGGCACCGAAGTTTCAACTCAGCACAGCCGAGTGGAGCTACCACGACGCCGTCGGGCAAGTGCTAACCACGGACCATTTCGAGATCTACACGACGATCCAGGACGAGGGTCTGCGCGAGGTATTGCCGCTGTTTCTGGAATCGGCCTACCGGCTTTACAGCAAACTGCTGGCGCCGTCAGACGCGGATAATCCGCGGATGCAGACGTATCTGTTCAACACGCGTTTTGAATGGGATCGCTTCGTGCGGGAGAACTTTCCGCAGCGTTATCCGGTGTACCGTCTCATCCAGAGCGGCGGATTCGCCGAAGGACGCAAGTGTGTCGCGTACTACTTGCGGCGTTCCTACACCCTGTCGATCATCGCCCACGAGGGGATGCACCAGTACTTCGGCAGTCACTTCGACGTGAAGATCCCACCGTGGCTCAACGAGGGGTTGGCCACCTACTGCGAGGGGTTCGACTTCCGCGGCGACTTGCCCGTCTTCCTGCCGCGGCAGAACACGTTTCGACTCAATCCTCTGCGCCGGACCTTGACCACCGATGGTGTGCTTCCGCTGCGCCAGATTCTCACGACCCACGCCGGCGAGGTGGTCGGCGAAGGGCATAGCGGCCTGACCTCCGCCTACTACGCCCAGGTCTGGGCGTTGACCGTCTTCCTGCGCCACGGCAAGCTCGGCAAGTACGCCGGCGGCTTCGCCGAGATGCTCGAAGACATCCGCAACGGCTCGCTACACACCAAAGCCCGCGCCGCCAGGCTCGCCTCCGGCGACCCCAGTCGGATGGGCCTGGGAGAAGCCGTCTTTCGGGCCTACATCACCCACGACCTGGACGACTTCGAGCGGGAATACCGCGACTACATGGTCGAGCTGGCGGGATTCAAGTAAGGGCCGCTGCGCGGTGCTTGTCTGGCGGGAAACGAATCTGGAGCGTATGCAACGGTTGGGGGAGAGCAGCGCGCAGTCCATCGCCTGCCCCGCGTGCGGGTACAACATGACGGGTCTGCAACAGGCCCGCTGCCCCGAGTGCGGTACGCAAACACGCTGGACGAACTGTTTGGCTTCCTGCGCGGCCAGGCGGCTGATTGGGAAAGCGAACAGTCCGGCAAGGACGAAAAATAGCTAGTGCATTGTCACACCTGAATTGACGGGTACGAGCCGATTGGGTGCCACTGGTGGCTTGCCCACCAGTGCCTTCCTCATTGATGTTGCGTGCGTAACACTGGCGGACAAGCCGCCAGTGGCACCCGTCAATTAAGGCGTGACGGAGCACTAGAGCCTATCCAAAAACTGTGGGGCAGGCTTTCTAATCTGTCTTAACCGGCTGGAAAGCCGGTCCCACAAGGGTTTTGGGATAGGCTCTAATGAAAACCCACACCGCCTTGGCTGGTCGGGGTTCCCTTAAGGGCGCCAAGAACGGTGTGGGCTGTTCGCACATCTCCAGTCCATACGGGTGTTTCCTCGGGATGAGCGTTTTCCAACACCCCCACAAAGCATATGTCGCTTCTGATTGCACGAAGAATCTCGTCGCGTAACGAAGACCGTCACCTTGCGGGGCACAAGTTACCTATCTTCTCTCCAGGACTCAGCCAAGTGTAACTTGGGAGCTATTCATCGTCGGAACAAGCTCTACGGACAGCGAGTAAGGACCATGTGCGTCCTTCGCAAAACCGCCGCTGAGCCCTGCTTCGGCCTACCGTGCGGGGCGCTCGGATTGTTGGGCTGACGCCGTGGTCGCTACGCCCGGTCACTGCGTGACTGTCTCCGTCACGATCCATGCTGTACAATCCACGCAGTCTCGGGCGAGCCCGGACGGGGAAAGATATCCGCGTGTCCACCGTGGGAACCCGGCGCGGATGTTGCGCTTGGCGCCTACGGACGCGAGATGCTCCTGCCGACAACGGCAGGGACGGAATGGTCCGATCGGGTCGGGAAACGTGTCATGCCTTATCGGAATATGAGCCTGGAGGAATTCGCAGCCCATGTGGGCATGGACGCACGCGACGTGCGCAAGCTGGCGGACCGGGGTCGCCTGCCCGGCCGGAAGATCGGGGGGCAATGGCGTTTCAACCGTGCACGGGTCACCGAGTGGTTTCAACAGGAGATGCACGGTCTCGAAGAGAAGCGTCTCATCGAAGTGGAACGGGCGATGGCGAGCGGCGACACCGAGGATGAACAGACCTTGGTCGTGACGGACCTGATGGGTGTCGAGGGCATCGACCTGAACCTGCACGCCAAGACAAGAGGCTCGGTGCTGCGCGAGTTGGTACGGTTGGTGGGGCGAACCGGTCTGCTGTGGGACGAGAAGGGGCTCGTTGACGCAGTGCAGGAGCGCGAGGGAATGCAATCGACGGCGTTGCCCAATGGGGTCGCCATCCCGCACCCGCGCCAACCGCTGCCCTACGCCACTGCGGACCCCGTCATCTGTCTCGCACGCGTTCCGGCGGGGATCGGTTTCGGCTCGCCCGACCGGGGCCTCACCGACCTTTTCTTCCTCATCTGCAACCACGACGACCGGTACCATCTGCACGTTCTTGCCCGGTTGATGCGCATCGTGGATGAGGAGACGCTTGACGGTCTCCGCGCGGCGGAATCGAGCGAAGAGGCCCTCGCAACGCTGCTGGCGAAAGAGCGGCAAGTCGTCGAGCGCGGGTGCAAGTAGGCCTTACGCCGCACGTCCTTCACCGTTCGGTGCGGTTATCCTTTCTTCTGCAATTCCAGAACGGATTCTCGGGGCGCGACGCTTCTGAGGTAGCCCAGCTTGCGCCCGGCATCGTTGAGGCGGCGGGCAAAACGCACACGGACCACGGTCAGTCCGAACGATGAGGCCAATTCCGCCAGGATCAGGTCCGCGGGAACATACACCCGCTTAAGCCGTGTGCCACCGATGACGATCCAGCAAGGGGCTCCGGGTCGCAGTGTCCGGCTGCATTGCGCCAAGACCTCGCACAGGTCCGCTATGTACGCCCTGACGAGCGCTGTGAGCTTCCGCTCGTCGCGTGCCGTCAAGGACGTGCAGACCTCCTCCGCGGCTTCGGGCAGCGTGTCCGCGGGGGTCCGGCGGGTCAATGCCGCGGGATGAGCGGCGATCTGGTCGAGCTTCCGCTGGGCCGCGCTACGGGACTCGTACCAGTACGCGTAGACCGTCTCATACGGCTTGAGGATCGCCGTGTAATCGTGGCGCGATAGATACGGTGGTGAGGTGAGGATGCCGCCAATCGAACCGGCGTCGATCCCGTCGAGCTTGCGGGCATCGCCCTGTCGCACTGGATTTGTCACGGGCAAGGGTTTACGCAGGTCATCGCGCATCATCCGCACGGTCTGGTCCAGGACGTCCAGGAGGGCGGGCGCGTTGGCGTTGAGCCTGCCCGCCGACGTATGCCGCGCCCCCACGGCATAGATCAAAGCCGCTCGGTGAACGGCGAGTTCCAGACGTTCGGCGGCCTGTTCCCACGTGGTGACGCCGCGCAGGTCGGGCAATGGGGGCACATCCCTCGCGCCCGCAACCGACGTGAGAAACACCAGCGACGGCATGGCTTCCACGCCGAGCGCACGGACACCACGACGGGCGCACTCGACGACCAGCGTTCCCGATCCGGAAAAAGGATCGAGCAGCGGTGGGTCGGCGCGTCTACGCTGCAAACCATCAGCCTGGCGCAGGAACAGGCGTACCAGGTCCGGCGAAAACCCCTGGCAGTAGGCCATCCAACGGTGGTAGGGTTCCCGCTGCCCCCCTTTGGCCGTCACCATGCTGCCCAGCCGCGGCTCGTAGACCAGGCGCCGAGCCCAACGGTTTTCAAGGGCCTCACGGGCAGTGGTCAAGACCCCCGTGGATGCGCAAGACTGTCGTCGCCCGCGTCGTCCCATAGTGGTTTCGGGCTCCGCTTGATCGGGAGGGCTTCAAGCGTGCGTACTATACAACAGGCGTGCCATCCGAACGAGCCGTGTGTCGAAAACTGGCGGCCGGAATGAGCGGACCCGGGAGGACCGGCGGACGTCCTTGGCCGAGCGGCGTTTCTGCAATATACTTCCGCTGTCGGCGATACCCTCTGTAGGCAATGCCGATACCCTCTGATTCTCCCCGTGGAGGGGAGAGGGGAAACCAGACGTGCGAAACGTCCGGCACCGGCCGGCGCCTTGAGGGTACGGGTTCGCCGACGTGACTGATGATGCTCACGCATCGGCCGAATGTTCGGTACGCGGAGGTAGTCGCGTCCCCCATGGCTAAAGGGGCTGTCGATTTAATCTGTAGCGTCGCCCCTTGTGGGCGGCGCACCTCGATTTTTCGTCACCCACAAGGGGTGACGCTACATCGGAGATCGCCACGGACGATTAAACCGACAAGCCCTAAAGCCATGGGCCACCCGTCCTGTGGTCGGCCAAGCATGTTCGCTGCCTTTCTGGAATGCTCTGTTTGGCGATGAACCGATGACGATGCCCGTAGCGATCCACGTTCAGAGCGGAGGTTGGTTCTTCTGCTTCGTGTTCGTGGTGGCTGGTGGATTCCTGCTCGCGTCACTGCGCAGGTCGAAGCGTCGTTGTCCGCGCTGCGCGGAGATCAATCCGCGACACGCGCGTTTCTGCGCGCACTGCGGCGCCATGCTGGACCGCTAAGCGAAGCTCGTACGGTTGCGTGCGATGGGGGCCGATGGGGGCTACAATACGCAACGACCTGTCGTCTTTCTCTGCTAACGACAGGTCGTCGCAACGGATTGAGTTGGTGAACCAAACGACTTCCGTTCTATACTACGTATCGACCGAAAGGCAGTATCGGTGTCAGCAGATTGGCGAAATGGGGTGAATACGGAACGGTTCGTCCCCAGGCAAGGGCGCCTATGGGGTGATGAGTGTGGTGACTGCCGATGATCGTCGCGTATTTTGACTGCTTCAGCGGGGTTTCGGGAGATATGATCCTCGGAGCACTCGTGGACGCGGGTTTTCCCATTGAGGTGCTGCGCGAACGGTTGGGCACGTTGGCAGTGAGTGGATACACATTAACGGCCGAGAAAGTCGTCAAGCAGGGTTTCGCCGCTACACAGGTGTGCGTGGAACTCGATACCAGCAACAAGGCGCCTCACCGCAACCTCCAGGACGTTAAGTCGATAATCGAATCCGGCGACTTAGCGGACGATGTCCGGCACCGGGCGATCGCGATCTTCTCGCGCCTGGCCGAGGCGGAGGCCCGTGTCCACGGCACGGCGGTCGAGAACGTGCACTTTCACGAAGTCGGTGCGGTCGATGCCATCATCGACGTGGTGGGCGCTGTTGTGGGATTGCATGAGTTGAAGGTGTCTCGCGTGCTCAGCTCGCCTCTGCCCACCGGGTCGGGGACCGTGACGTGTGCTCACGGCGTGATCCCGGTTCCGGCGCCGGGGACGACGGCGTTGTTGGAAGGGGTGCCGTTGCTCGCCACCGACGAACCCGGAGAGCTGACCACTCCGACCGGGACCGCCATTCTGACGACGCTGGCCGAATCCTTTGGGCCATTACCGGGAATGATCCTTCGCCGCTGCGGGAGTGGGGCGGGCCGGCGTGAGGGGCTCGGTCGGCCCAACCTGCTGCGGGTTCTGTTGGGCGAGTTGTCCGACGATTCCACGGCGGACGAGGTTGTGGTGCTGGAGACCAACCTCGATGACGTGTCCTCCGAGGCCGTTGCCTTCTGCATGCAGAAACTGCTGGACGCGGGTGCATTGGATGCGTATGCGGTGCCGATAACCATGAAGAAGTCGCGCCCCGGGGTCATGCTCGGCGCGCTCGCCCGCCCGAGCGATGCCGTGCAGTTGGAGGAGATCATCTTCCGCGAGACCACGACGTTCGGCATTCGTCGGCATTGGGCGCGGCGCGAGAAGCTGGAGCGGCGTTACGAAACGGTTGAGACGAGCTTCGGCCCGATTCGGGTCAAGATTGGGTCTCGGCACGGCGTGATCCAGAGTGTTTCGCCGGAGTACGAGGACTGTCGCCGGGCGGCGAATGCCGGCGGCGCCCCGCTCAAAGAGGTGATGCGTGCCGCCATCAAGGCGCGTGAGGCACCGGGCAAGTGAATTGCCAGTCGGCATGGATGCGACCGGCTTGGCGAGGGAATCTGGGACATGGAAGTCATCGTCGCATTGGGGTTCACCGCACCCCCACGATTGGCGCCGCTTCTGGCGGCAGCGCCGCTGGCCAACAGCCAGATCCTCCTGATCATCGTAATCGTGGGCGTGTCCGTGACGATGATGATCGCAGCCCGGCGACGGCGAACTCAGGGTGCCAATTCTCCCAGGGCCTACGTCCGAGAACAGGTCTCCAAGTTGCGCGAAGGGGCGCGGGTGAACGGGGACCTTGACGCCTTGCTGGCGCAGGCTCAGGAGATCACGCGGCAGATGAACGCTCAGTTGGACACGCGGTTCTGCAAGCTCGAACGTGTGATTCGGGACGCCGACGAACGAATCACCCGGCTGGACCGTCTGGCTCGTGCGGCGGAGGGCCGCTCTGTGTGCGACGTGACCGTGGGGGACGAAGGCGGCGAAGGGGCGGGTGTAGAGCCGAATCAGGCCTCGGGCGGGCAAAACGATCGCTACAGCGACGTTTACCGGCTGGCCGAGGCGGGCCTGACCACGGTTCAGATTGCCGAGGATACGGGGCAAACGACCGGCGAGATCGAGTTGATCCTGGCTTTGCCGCGTAAGGCTCCCACGCCCGGAGGTGTTTGACCTCCGCGAGCGTCGTTGGCTGGCGCGGGGGTCGGTGCCGAAACGAGGGTGTTCCGCTCCCATTTCAGGCGATTTTCGGCCTACCAGACCAAAACCGAGTGGTCTCGGCCAATTCGCGGGCCTAGAATACAGGGTAGGCGTCTGCAGACCCATCAGTTGTCCCGAAACGCGTGTCGTTGCACATGGGCTTGGCCGTTACGCTGTTGAGTGGTCCCCGCCGATCGGGGAAGAGCATGGTCGCAAGCCTCCTCATTGACGAGGTTCTCGACCAGAGGGTGCATTATGTGCGCCTGACATCCGTGAATGGGGGCAAACGTCCACCGGTGGGGATCGCCCCGCCGCAGCACGGGTGCGCGGTGGCCAGCGCCAGGTGGGTTTGCTATGAGTGCGAGCGGATCTTCGAAACCCTGCCCGAGACGCTGGCCGCGATACACAAAGAGGATCGGCGTGCTTGCGTGCTCATCGAAGCCGATGCGGACCCCGTTCTCCGCCACGCCTACCCTTACGATCAACAACTCTTCGTGATGCCGGCGGCGGCAGCGCTGGGCAGCGTGTTTCGCTCCTCTACCCAAGCCGCGCGGGTGCTGCAAGACGCCTTGGACGACACGGCTGAGTTTGCAGCGGAGGTGTTTGGGGTGTCCTACGGCGATGGCTACCTCGACGACGATAGCCGTACGGAGCGCGAGTTGCTGAGCGGATCACAGATCCGCCGGTTTTTGGCATCTCCACTTGGCAACCATCTGGCAACGCGGATCCAGTTGCGCCCCGAATACCATGGGCTGTTCGAGAGCGATATGGTGCTCATTAACACCGCGGGAGACGGGGCATCGGCGGCTGTAAACGGTTGTCACCGGCGTCTGGAATCCTTGCTGTCTCGCATCGGGGCGCCGGCCGCAAATCGCGGGGCCGTTTTCCATTGCAACCCTACAGATCGACAGGACCCGCAGCGATGCACATTCGTCGAGTCGCTCAGGACTCTCTGCTCTGGGCAAAGCTAAAACAAGTTCTATTCTGATGTAGCGTCCGAACCCCGAAGTTTCCCCGGAGGTTCTTGGCCATCGGACGCTACGACACCTTATCATCGAAACCGACGTTTGCGGCGGACTTGTCAAACGTTCCCGCAGGCGGACCGGGCGCTGCGGGATCAATGTCGCGGTCCACGAAGGGCATCGTCACTGTGGTCATCCCGTCCTCGACTCTGCTCTGAATCGGGAACCCGAGCTTCTCGAGCGAGCTTATCACGTGGGTTTCCTCGGGCGGGAGGACCGCGCTGAGCCCCTTGACGCCGCGTCTACGCGCCACCCGAGCGAGGTGCCCCATCAAGAGGCTGCCGTTTCCCCGCCCGCGAGCAGACGGAACGACGCCGAAGGCCAGATCGGCGAACCCCGTGGCTCGATCCACACGGTAGCCGGCCATGCCTATGATTTCGGCGTGGGTGGGATCGTCGCCCACGCAGGCGATGATGCCCATCCGGTTGTCGTAGTCGACGTTGCACAGATCGTGAATCTGGGCGCGGAGGTCGCCCTCCATAGCTGACCGCAGTGCTTGGGGAATGGCGCCCAGCTCGAGGTCGTGGAAGAGGTCGTGAAGCTTGGACTCGTCGGTTGGGCGAACGGCGCGGAGCAAAACGTTCTCGCCGGCCCGGTTGACCGCGCGCCGCTTGATATCGTCGGGGTACTCGGGAATGTGGACCGGAATCTCCTTCTGATCGCGGAAGATGTAGCGGCGCTGCTTGGCCTCGGCCAGAAGCCAGGGGCGGAACTTGGGATGGGCGATCTGAATCAAAGCCAGGGCGCGCTCGCGGATCTTCTTCCCGTGCAAGTGGGCCACGCCGTATTCGGTCACCACATAGTGGACGTCGCCGCGGGTGGTGACGACGCCGGCCCCTTTGGTCAGCGAGGGGACGATGCGCGAGACCACGCTCTCCTGTGCGGTGGAAGGCAGGGCGATAATCGGTTTTCCACCCTTGCTGCGGGCCGCCCCGCGAATGAAATCCACCTGCCCGCCGATTCCGCTGTAGAACTTGGCCCCGATGGAGTCCGAGCAGACCTGCCCGGTCAGATCGACCTCCAGGCTGGTGTTGACGGCGATCATCTTCTCGTTCTTGGCGATCACGAAGGGGTCGTTGGTGTAGTCGCAGGGATGAAATTCGATGGCGGCGTTGTCGGCGACGAAGTCGTACAGGCGCTTGGTGCCCATCACGAAGCTGACGACGGCCTTGCCTCGCTGCAGCGTCTTGCGGCGGTTGTTGATGACACCCTTTTCCATCAGCTCGATCACGCCGTCGCTGAACATCTCGCTGTGGATGCCCAGGTCCTTCTTGTCACCCAGACAGGCGAGCACGGCGTCGGGGATGGCGCCGATGCCAAGTTGCAGCGTGGAACCGTCCTCAATCAAGTCGGCTACGTATTGGCCGATTTTCATGGCGACCTCGCCACCACCCCGCGGGGGCATCTCGTGCAGCGGTCGGTCGGTCTCGACCATCGCGCTGATCCGGTCGGCATGGATGAAGGTATCGCCGTGGGTGCGCGGCATCTGGGCGTTGACCTCCACGATCAGGTCCCTGGCGGCGGCGATGCCGGCCCGGGTGGGGCCGATGTCCACCCCAAGGCTGCAAAACCCGTGGCGGTCGGGCCGGCTGACCTGGACCAGGGCCACATCCACCGGAATTCGCCCGCTACGCAACATTCCGGGAATCTCGGAGAGGAAGATCGGCGTGTAGTCGGCGTATCCGTCCTGCACTGCCTGCCGCACGTTGCTTCCAATGAAGAGGGCGTTGTGGTGGAAAACCGAGGTCAGATCGGGGGCAACGTGCGGAGCGTCGCCCAGCAGCAGAATGTGGACCACCTCGTGGTCCAGGAGTTCTTCACGATGCTGCACCAACCCCTCGAGCAGGGGTGTTGGCGCGCCGGCCCCTCCGCTCACGAAGAGATGATCGCCACGCCGAATCAGCGAGACCGCGGTTTTCAGATCGACAATCTTGTGTCCCCATTGGGCACGCCAATCATATTCCATGCGTGGTTCCTTCGCATCAGGTTTGCCGCTGCCGACTCCCGCCGTCAGGGCTCGCTGTCCGTGCGGACGTCCCGCCCATGTCCTCGGATAGCTTCGTGAGCAAAGAGCGTGCCAGATGCCCGGTGCGAAGCCGGTGGGTGGACACGGCGGATGATGTGTGGAAAAACTCGCAGCATCTGAGACAATCCTGCCTGGACGCCGTCGGCATCCGTGAGGCGATCCATCGGAGGTTCGCATGGCAGAGTCCTTTTTCGAAGAGATGATGCGACACGTTGCTTTCGGCGACGACGACGCTGCCGGCGTCCACGCGTTGGGCGAAGTGCTGGAGCCCGTGTTTGATACCCTTGCCGAGCGCTTCTGCCGGCGCCTTGCGGGGAACGCGGGCGCCACAAGCATCTTGAAGGGCATCGGGACACAGACTGCCAAGTTCAAGCGCGGCCTGCGGGGCTGGTTGGAGAGTGTCTTCGCCGGACCCTACGACAGCGCCCACTTTGACCGCGCCTCGGAAATCGGACGTACTCAAGCCCGCGCGGGTCTTTGCGAGCAGTATATGGTCATCGCGATGAATGGGGTGCGCGCCGAAGCGACCGATGCCGTCCATCGCCTCCAAACGTCGAACTTCACTGAATCGGTGCGCTCGGTGAACAAAATCCTGGACATCGAGTTAGCGGTCATGCTGCGTGCATGCCACGAGGGGTATTCCCAACAGGTGCGCCGGGCCGAACGGGAACGCATGGAGCGCCGTATCGAGGAAGTGTCGCATCTGGCCAACGTGGGCGAATTGGCCGCGTCGTTGGCCCACGAGATCAAGAACCCTCTGGCAGGGATCAGCGGGGCGATTCAGGTGATCCGGACCGCTCTGGAACCCGACGATCCGCGGCGCGAAATCATCACCGAAATCCTGTCGCAGATCGACCGCTTGGACCGCACGGTCCGTGATTTGCTCGTCTATGCCAGACCGCAACCGCCGGCGCGCGCGCCGAAAAACCTGGGAATGGTGATCGGGCGAAGCCTGAAGTTCCTGCGCCAACAACCGACGTTGCGTGATATGCGGATACGTTGCCAGAGCCTGGATCGCGAGGTGATCCTGCCGCTGGACGAATCGCAGATCGAGCAGGTGATCACCAACTTGGTTCTCAACGCGGCCCACGCCTGTGAACAAGGCGGGGAGGTGTCGGTGGTGCTCTCGGAGGAGCACGAGGGCGTGTGCATCCGGATTGTCGATACCGGCCAGGGCATGACCCGTGAATCCGTGGAACGCGCTTTTGAGCCCTTCTTCACCACCAAAGCCAAGGGCACGGGGCTGGGTCTGGCAATCTGCAAGCGCATCGTGGAAGCTCATGACGGGCGCATCACCATCGACAGCCTCGAGGGAAAGGGAACCGAAGTGCGCATTCGGTTGCCGAAGTAGCTCCCCGCGGTCAACCGGCGTAAATCGCCGAGTTGACAGAGGATAGCGGATCGCTGAAAACTGAGAGTTGCTATGAGCAAAACACGAGTCTTGATCATCGAGGACGAGAAGTTGATCCGTTGGTCACTGTGCCAGCGGTTCGTGGAGGAGGGCTACATCGCCGACGAGGCTGAAACCGGCGGCGATGGACTCCGAAAGCTGCGCGATGCCTCCTACGATTTGATCACGCTGGACTACAAGCTTCCGGACATCACCGGGCTGGACGTGCTCCGTGAGGTCCGCAAGATCGACGCGGACATTGTGGTGGTCATGCTCACGGCGTACAGCAACGTGGAAGACGCGGTCACCGCCATGCGCCTGGGGGCGTTCGATTACGTCAGCAAGCCGTTCAAAATGGATGAACTGATGCTGACCATCGAGCACGGTCTCGAGACCACCCTGCTCAAACGGCAGGTGCGCGATTTCCGCGCCCAGATGAAATCCCGCTTTGGAATCGAGGGCATCATCGGAGAGTGCTCGGCGATGCTCGATCTGTTCATGACCATCCGGGACGTGGCTTCCAGCGGCGCCTCCACGGTCTTCATCACCGGTGAGAGCGGCACCGGCAAAGACCTGGTGGCCAAGACGATCCACTACAACTCAGACCGGGCCGACCACCCGTTCATGAACATCACCTGCACGGCCATGGCCGAGACGCTGTTGGAGAGCGAACTGTTCGGGTACGAGCGGGGAGCGTTTACCGACGCAAAGTCGCTCAAGAAGGGCTTGCTGGAAGTGGCCCACGGGGGAACGGTGTTTCTGGACGAGGTGGGTGACATGCCTCTGCCTCTCCAGCCGAAGCTGCTGCGGTTTCTGGAGGAGCGCACGTTCCGTCGGGTGGGCGGTGTCCACGATATCGAGGTGGACGTGCGGGTCATCGGCGCCACCAACCGGAACATCGACAAGCTCGTGGAGGAGGGCAAGTTCCGCGAGGACTTGTACTATCGGCTCAACATCATTCCGGTTCATCTGTCGGCCTTGCGGCAGCGCAGCGGGGACATCATGCTGTTGGCCAAGCATTTCGTGGCGCTGTTCTCCAGCGAGTTTCGCAAGCCCATCACGGAGATCCGTCACGACGCGGAACAGAAGCTGATGTCGTACACGTGGCCCGGGAACGTGCGCGAGCTGCGCAACGCCATCGAGCGGGCCGTGCTGCTCTGTAAGCATGAGTACCTCGATGCGGACGACTTCGTGCTCGGACGGGCCACGGACCAGCCCGGAGAAGCCATCGCCGGACTGCAACTGCCCCCGGGAGGCGTCAACTTGGCGAAGGTTGAGGAGCAGTTGGTGCGACAGGCCTTGGATCGCACGCACGGAAACCAAACCCACGCCGCCTCACTGCTCGGTCTTTCCCGTGATCAGCTACGCTACCGCCTGCAGAAATACGGGCTTCTGTAGCCCTGTCCGGCTGCGTTATCTGGGGACCTTCTCGCCGCGTTCGATCTCCGGCTTGGTGGGCTTGTCCTCTTCTTGCTGCGTCTCCTCGCGGAACTCCTCCATGCCCGGCGGTTTGCGGAAGACTTCATTGAGGTCCAGCGGGGGAACGTTTTTGTCACACAGGCGGGTCATATACGGCAAGATACTGTCGTACGTGTAGTGGCGGCTCCGAAGGTCCAGGCGCCGCCAGAGGCGAACTTTGTTGAGTAGCGGAACGTCCGAGCGCCGCAGGTAATCCATCGTCGCTCGACGGCGCATCAGCTCCAACGGCGGGATCCGGCGCCGCTCGACGATGTCGTTGCTCTTGTCGGACATGTAGTATTCCCAGCTCTGCCGGGCGACGTCGAGATACCCCTGGGCCGCCTGCAAATCGCCGATGGCCAACTGATCGAGCGATTGCCGCAGAAAGTTGTTGACGAGCGTCTGGGCGTTCTTGAAGCTGGTCAGTCCCTGGTAGATGTCGGCGATGACCATGCGGTCGATCGGTTGTTCGTAAAAGACCTTGACCCGGCCGTCGGGCTCGCGATCGTACTTCCGCAGCCAAGCATAGTACTCGCGGGCTTCGGCGCGGGCCTCGGGCGTGCCCAACCACCACAACTGCCGAATCGAGGAGCGCAGAAAGCTCACGTGCCCGGGGCGAAAGTTGACCAGGATGGGGTAGCCGTCTGCTCTCGCGAGGTTGGGATCGTCGATTTGCTCCTCACCGTACTTGAGCATCGCCTCCTGCGTGTGACGGATGAAACGATGGTCGGGCAGCAACTGGAAGAAAGAGGCATTGGGCTTGTCGAAGTTCGGCTCCAACACCAATCGCCCGCGCCGCACCATGTTGTCCAGCGAGAAGAAAATCAACCGCACGGTATTCATCGACTCGTTCGGGTTGAGACTGATCTGCCCCTTGGTGACCTTGTCTCCCAGGGCCGACCAATACAGGCTCATGCTCGATGCCAGACGCCAGTCAAGGGGCCCATACTCTTCCATCAGTTCGAGCATGTACTCCGGGTCCATGTGGTAGCGCGTGCGTAGCACGTTGGCGCGCAACACAGCCAGCAGGCGATCGAGCGCCGCGGCGCAGGCGGGATCGGTCACCACTCGGGCACGCTCCAGCAACCGTTGCTGCACGGTGTCGTTCTCGTCGATCTTCAGCAGCGAAACGATCTGGATGTCGTTCCGCGTGTATCGGGCAACGAACTCCAGCAGCGCGTCATCCGCTTCGAGCCCCACCGTGTGCAGTTTCCGTACCAGCGCCGCGGCCTCCGCGTCCTCGCGCAGCAAGGCGTCGAGATCCCGCGGCGCTTCGGCGATCTTACGGAAAGCGTCGAGGGTCTCCGCCTCGGTCAACGCCACCTCCGGCGCCCCCAGCACACGCTCCATCTCCACCGCCAACTCCATTTTGTATTCCCAGTGGTGGTCGTCCAGGAAATCGCCGATCTTGTGCCAGTAGGTCCACGCAAGTTCCTTGTAGAGACCGATGGACTTGGGATTGTACTGAATCCCCTGGTCGCGAAGGATGTGGATGCCGTTGTTCACCCATTTCCAGCGCGCTTCCGGCGCGTACTGGGCCACCGAAATGTTGTAGGCCTGGTTCCAGGCGGCATACTGCCAGATCGACGGATAGCGCGGAGCGAGCTTGCACAACCACTCGGACAATTGCATCAGCTCGAAGAACTTGTCCTCTTGCTTCAACCGCTCCAGGCGGATGAACGCGATGTCGATGGCCAAAGCCCGAAACGTGCCCATCTTGGTCAGCAGCTCGATGTCCGGCGGGATGTTCTGCAGGCTGTCAGGATCGATGACCAGTTGATGTTCCTTGCGAGCTTCGTTGATGGACGGGACAAGCAGCGCCGCTCCCACAAGACAAAGCACCGCAACCGATCCGCAGACGAGTTGAATGATCCTGTCCGTGCGTTTGGCGGCCTCGCGCTCGAGGATGTGTCGGGGAATGTCAAAACGAATCGCTCGCGACAAGAGCCCGATCCTCCTCTAAACGGACACCTCAGAGACCTCGCGCCGCTCGAACAGCAGGCACGTCAGACCCACCAACACCAGAGAGGCCAGACCCAGCTTGCCGAATCCGAGGAATACCCACAGCAGGGTCACGTTGCGCCCGTCGGCGAACAACTCCAGGGCATTGGTCTTCTGCCAATCGGGCACGAAACGGTATACCTGGGTGAGCACCCAGCCGATACCCGTGAAGAAACCGCCGATGATGCCCGGCTCATTCATGTACTCGAACGCGTCCAGAATGAAGCCGCGCAGCGCAATAAGCCCATAGAAGACCATCGTCGAGATGCACGCGATCGGAAACGAGAACACGCTGGCGGCCAGAACGGCGACGCTCGCCAGGAACAACAGGCGGCAGAACAGCAGCGCCAAGGTACGGACCAGGTTGCCACCGAAGGTGCCCACAGTAAACAGGATCTCCAGCGTCTTGGGTTCTTCGAAGTGAAACACGGGCATGCTGTTGAGATTCTCCCCGAAGGGATCGATGTTCTCAAAGCGGACGGTCAACATGCCGTCGGGCCCCACCGCGTCGCTGGGTACCTGGACCGTGTGGATGCGCTCCTTCACGTACCGACGCCGGATCGGTGGATACTCGACCGAGCCTTCACGGCCATCGCCGAAGCGCCAGACGCATGACACTACGTCGTTGATCGGCGGATTGTACACGGTGATGTTGAAGCGGAGCTGCAGGAACTTGTCCGGGGCACGCTCGCACAGCAAGTTGCGGAAGGTGAACAATCGACCCGCAAACGGGGGAACGATGCGCCAGTCGGTTTCGATCGCCTTGCGCAGCTTCTTCTTTTCTTCGGCGGCGTTGACGCCCGGACGGTCCGCGTAGTAGCCTTCTTCGCGGCGGCGCTCGAACACGCGGACCGCCTCCGCGGTGAAGTCCGGCACGTGAACCTGCGATACGTGACGGGCCACCAACACTTCCGACCCAATCTTGAGATGATCACCCTCGATTCGCTCGGGGAGCGCCGCCATATACCGCGTCATTCCGTAAACACCCAAACCCGCCCCGGTCAGCAGCGCCAGGTCAAGCAGGACAATCCCCAGCCATTTGCCGACGATATACTGCCAACGGGCCACGGGCTTGGCCATCAGAATGAGAATCTGACGCTGGACCAGTTCCTCCGACAGCGTCCAGGAGAGGAGAATGGTCTGCAAGCTCAGCAGCAGACCGATGAGCACCAGCACGTACGTCAGATACGACTGAATCGCCCCGGCGAGCGAACCGTCCCCTTCCAACACGAGCGGCAACCCCAGCACACTCAGTGCGATCAGGAAGACGAAGAACAACGCCACCTTCATGCGGATGCCGGCGGCAATCGTATGACGGGAGACGGCCCAGAGCTTACTCACCGCGACCACCTTCTTTGGAACCACTCCCCGAGCCACTGGAAGTGGACGGACCCTCATCCGGGTCCTTGACGAGCCTCTCGATCACCGAGCGATCCACATCCGCTGGAGCGCGCCGCTCCTGGGGCGCGGACTCGGCGGGGCTCGGCTCGGCCGGTGATGCCTCCGGTTTGCTCGTGAGCTGTTGGAGAACGGCTTTCGAAGGCCCGCCGTTCGCCTGCGGCGGCAGTGCGGGTTCGACGGTTTCGGGAACCACCGGCGACCGTCGCCCGGCCTCGACCAACGACTCGATTACCACACCGCCCTCGTCCTCGTCCTTGGAGGTCCCCAGAAAAGAGGGCAACTCACCGGAGGCGCGGGCGCCGGAGGTCTCGATGTTGCTGGCTTGGGCTTCCCGCACAATCCGCAGGAAGAGGTCCTCCAGCTTGTCGCACGGCGCGGTGACGTTGAGCAGCTCCTTGCCTTCCAGCCGGTGGATCAGGTCGCGGACCTGCTCGATGGTGTTCTCCGAGAGCTTCTCCGTGGTGAGTTGCGTGAGGTTTTCGCGAGTGAGCAATTGGGAGATGTCTCCGGCTTTGCGCTGCCTCCCGCCGTACAGAATCGTCACCCGGTCGCACACGTCTTCCACGTCCGCCAAGAGATGGCTGGAGAGCAGGATGGTCTTGCCCATGCGGGCCAGTTCGCGGATCACGTCTTTGATCTGGCGTGTGCCGATGGGATCCATGCCGGCCGTCGGCTCGTCCAGGATGAGGAACTCGGGATCGTTGATGAGCGCCTGGGCGAGTCCGATGCGTCGGGCCATCCCCTTGGAGTACTCGCCGATCCGCCGCTTGGCCTCGTGTTGCAGGCCGACCATCTCGAGCAGGCGGTCGATGCGGTCGCGGCGGACGCGTCCGTGCTGGTCGAAGAGCCGTCCGTAGTAGTCCAGCGTCTCACGGGCGTCCAGAAAACGGTAGAGGTAGGTCTCTTCGGGAAGAAAACCAATGCGTTTCTTGGTCTGCACGTCGGTGGGCGGCCTACCGAATACGGCGATGCGTCCCTTGGTGGCGTACAAGAGCCCCAGGATCATCTTGATCGCGGTGCTCTTGCCGGACCCGTTGGGTCCCAACAGGCCGAACACCTCGCCGCGGTGGATTTCCAGATCCAGGTCCTTGACCGCCTCCACGCGCGCCCGCCACCAGAAATCGCGGAAGATCTTGGTCAAACCGACCGTTTGCAGAACCGGAATCGTACCCGTGACCATAAGCTCAACCCAGCGGTCAGAAGGACCTAGGAGTCATCATGTGCTTTACACCGCCGGCGAGTACCGTTTTCGGCCAGACGGTCTCACGCACACGTGTAACCGCGAAACTCCGTCAGCGAAAACAGCACCAGGCTCACTCGCCCCTCCCGCGTTTCTTGCGCTCGATCTCTTTCATCTCGTCGATCATCCGCTGTTTCGGGTCCGATCCGATCTCGATCCGGAGCTCCTTCTGCCCCGGAGGCAGCACCCATTTGTGCACCTGCTCGTAGGCGAAGATCTTACGCTTGGTGTCGGCCCACAATCGGGCGAATAGCAACTCCGGAGCCCGGAGGTATTCGTCCAACAAGGCGTTGTACTCCTCTTCGTCGGCCTCGATGCCCTGGACCGCCTCGGTGTAGTACGACTTGGCTTCGAAAACCTCGGCCCGCGCCTCACCGCCGGCCGCGAATTCGATCAGGCGATCCAACTCCGCGCAGTGCTGAACCACTGTCTCGGCGTCACCCGCCGCTTTCGCCGACTCCCAGGCATCCAACGCCGCCAGAATCTGCGGATAGGCTTCACCGGCACAGGCATTGAGGATGTCGTCACGTTCCCGCTGGGCTTCGCGGATGCGCTTCTGTTTTTTGTTCTCGGCTGAACTGACCGCCTGAAACGCGCGCAGGGTCGCGACCGGAACCGTCGTGTCCGGCTCCAGCGTCACCACGGTGATGCCCGTGCCCAACTCTTCCAGCCGCTCGTTCACCATCGCCCTGATGAGGCTGGCCATTTCATTGGCCTTGTTCCGCGTGATCTCCTCGGCGGTGTACTCTGCGGCAGCCACGTGAATCGCCGCGTTGTCCAGGACGGCCTTGAGCAGCGCCTCGGCATCGGTTGTCCCGCCATCGGCAACCCGGGTAACGAAATCGACGAGGTTCTCGATTCGGTACACCAACCGCCACCTCACGTGGACCAACCCGTTATCGCGGGTCATCAGGGCGCCGTCTTTGGTGGGGTCCAACGTGGACCGGCGCACTTCACTGAGCGGTTTGTCTCTTTCCCTTTCTTTGAGGGCGAGGAAATGGTCCTCGATCTTTACCTCGTTGTCCTGGCGAACGGGCACGCGTAGCGTTTCGTCGATCGGATAAGGAAGAGCCAGTGACGGTCCCGGCGGTCGCGTATGCCTACCGTCAACGAAGTCTCCGAAGCGCAGCACGACCGCCTCTTCGCGGTCGTCGATGAACTGCACGCCACTCAGGAGGAACAGAACCACCAGCACAAACATGATGAGCTTGAGCACGTTGAAGCTGGCCCGCAGCGCATCCGCCAGGGACTGATTGGCTACGTCCAGTGGGGCGTCCGTCGCCTGCGGGTCGCGACTCGCGTGGGAATGATGATGATGATTCGCCATCGTTCAGCAACTCTCAGCCGTCTGGACCGATTGGTCCAAAGTCCAAGGTTCAAAGCCGTAGGGTCCGCTGTGACCAACACGGCTGCGGTCAATCCTTCTCCAAAACGTCCCGCGCCGCGTCCACCGGATCTCCGCTCGCCGCCGGCGCGGGAGCGGACAGGTTGCCCTGCTTGAACAGATCGATCGGCGCTATCTCCGTATCCAGAATGAGCGTAATGCGCTCCTTACACAGTTCTTCCAACGCTTCGAGCTTGTCCAGGAAGATTCGCAGGTCCTGGTGCGCCTCGAAGGCCGCGTAGATCTCACCCACTCGGCGCTGTCCGTCGTTGCGAATTTCGTCCGCTCTGCGCTTGGCGACCGCCATGATTCGCTCGCGCGCGGCGATCGCCTCGGCGACGATTTCAGCCGCCTTCGCATCGCCTTCGCTCTTGTAGTTCGCCGCCTTGTTCTCCTCCATCTTCTTCATGTTCTCGAAGATGTCCTTGGTCACCGCCTTCGGCAGGCCGAGACGCTTGATTCCGAAGATGTGGATCTTGACGCCGAACTGGTCCAACGCTTCTGCGGCGAAGGCCTCCTTCATCTCCTGCTCGATCTTGGGCAAGTGGCGCTCGGTCGGGTCGGTGGAGATGAACTCGGAGAAATCGTGCTTGCCCACCACGGCCTTCTTATGAGAGCGAATCTTGGAGCGCAGCGCCGCCTCGCCGTCCCTCACCGCGGGGTAGGCGACGTGAAACTTGTAGGGATCATCGATGGTCCACCCGGTAAACGTCGTCACGACCAGGTTCTTGCTGTCCTTGGTGGGGGTCTCTTCGATGGTGTCTTCCAGAATGCGGATGCGCGTGTCGAACTTCTCGACGCTCTGGATCGGCCAGGGCCAGCGAAGGTACAAGCCCGCCTCCCGCTTGACTTCCTTGATCCGATCGCCATTGCCGCCGTCGAGACCTTCTACCGAGGCGACCTTGCCGAAGGTCTTCACGATCGCGACTTCGCTGAAGCGCACCTGAAACGTGCACATATAGAGCAACAGGACGGCAAACAAAGCCATGGCGGCCACTATGGACGGCAGATTCCTCATGATGGTTTGACTCCAGGGCCCTACGGCAACTCCTCGGGTTCCGGCAGGTCGAACTCGCTCTTCTTCTCGGTCTGGATGATGACGACGAGCTCCGTGTTTTGCGTCGTATTCAGGATCTTGCGAACCGACTGGAGGCTGTCCTGCAGAACTTCCAGATAGCGTCGCATCTTGTACAGGCGCGGCGTCGCCTGATAGGCGATCAACTCGTTTTGAAACACGCGCTGCTTCGATTCGGCCTCGCTGACGCGCCGGCTAACCTCCGCACGGGCGTCGGCGATCTCGGCCGCCGCATTGCCGCTCATCGGCGGGATGTTCCGCACTGCGTTGCCAAGCATCAGCTCGTCAACCCGTGCCCGCGCCGCTACCAGCGCTTCCGCGTTCGCATCCGGGTCTTCGGACAACCGATCCATCTCGCGGATGGCCTCGTCCAACTCCATCGCCCGTTGCCAACTTCCGGCGATTTGGGTCAGCATGCGCTCGGCCTCACCCGTCGCCGCCTGGATGGTCGCCTCTTTACGACTTTTGGCTGCGATCACATCCTGGAACGTTTTGGCAACCTCGTCCTCCGTCGGTGGATGGGCGTTTTGCAGCCCGACGAAAGTCAAATCGACGCCCAAGTCCAGTCCCAACTCGTTGAACCTCTGCTGCAACAGCGTGCGCAGCTCGCGGCTGATTTGCTCGCGCTTCGGACCCATGAAGCTCGTCACGTCGATGCCGGCGGCGTGATCCGCCAGCACCTGGTAGGCCACATTCTGCATCACCGACTCGACGTCGACATACGCGTACAGGTACTTGTAGAGATCGCTGATGCGGTACTCCAGTTCGACCGAAGCCATGATCAGGCTCACCGCCACCGACCGCCCCTCACTGGGCGACACGTCTTCCTCATCGGGCTGTTCGGTACGCCTCGCTGTCTCTTCGTCCAAGTTGGTCAGCCGCGGGGTAGCCACCAGGAGCATCAACTCCGGTAGATAATCGTGTTTCTCCGTCCACAGCACCGCATCCGGCTCTTGCTCGCCGTGCTCGTCCTCTTTGACCTTCTTCGCCTCGCCCACGATCATGCGCCGCACCTGCCCGACGCGCTCGCGTTGCACGGAGTCCACGGGCCAAGGGCACTTGAGGTGCAGCCCCGGCTCCAGCGGAGCGTCCCGCGGCTGAACGACCCTCCCAAACCGTTCGACGAAGGCCTGCTCGTCCGCGTCGACGATGTCGATGCCCGACAACGCGATCAGCACCAGGACCGCGAACAGCACCAACGGCAGCAGAGACCGCTTGAGCAACTGGTAGAACCATGTCCCGCTGACCTCGAACCCGAACTGATAGTTGATCGCCTCCTGAATCGAACGCGCGATCCCGCCCGGTTCGCTGATCAGCCCCAGCAGCCGACTGTCGAAGGCCGGACGATGCGCCTCCCCCGGCACGCGTGGACGGTAGAAGTCCATCACGTAGTTCAGCAGGAACTCGATGCCGAGAATCAGCGTCCCCAGGCGGATGATGTAGGTAACCACGGCCTCGGCATAGGGCACCTCGTAGATGAGCAAGGCCATTCCCACGACAGCGACCAGGCTCAAAAACGCGTTACCCGCCATGTAGCTCGAGGCACTTCGGAGCAGGCGCCACTCCGAGTTGCGGGCCATACCGCTCACGTAACGCGAGTAGAGGAAGCAGAAGAACGCCGCCCCAACGAGGAAGGGCAACGCGAACTGCGGGTTCTTGCATGCCGTCCAGCTTTCGTCCTTGATCGGCAGCGCGGTCACGTACCACCAGCCGGCCCACAGGATGTGGCCAAGCGCCAGCACCAAGGCCGCTCCCGGCAGGAACCAACGATACATCGCGTTCAGCCGCCGGCGCTGCACCAGCATCACGTCATCTTCGAGGTCGAAGATGCCGGTGTCCTGCGCCGCCTCGCGTGTGCGCTTGAGTTGCTCGGTTTCCAGGCCCTCGACGCCCGCCCTTCGTCGTTGCGTGTACAGAAGCACCAACACCAGCCAGATGTAGATGCCGAATTGGAGGTGGATGGCTTCGGATTGAATGGCGGGAGAATCAAACTCACTCCTGATGCCGACGATCAGCAGCACCACAAACATCAGGGTCTGGATCGCCAGCCCCACCAGCGCAGCAATCTGCGCCCGGTGATCCTTGGAGGTGTCAGATTCGGTTTTCATTGGACCCGGGTTCATTTCGGTTCTATTCTTCCAGGCGAACCAGTACGCCCTCGAAAACGTCTATTAGATCAGGGCACCCATGCCCTTGACAATGTTGTTCCTTACGCGTGTCATGGGTAAGATGGTGTGGGAGCTTACAACAAACGTGGACGGCTGCCAAGTCATCGGGCTGCGGTCGCAGGTTCTTCTAACTAGCCTATGCACAGATAGTTACCGCCATGTTCTCCAGATTCTGCACAATCGCCGGAAACACCTTTGTCGAGACCATCCGACAGCCCATCTACGGGGCCGTTCTCATTGTCACGGCCCTGCTGATGATCGCCAATGTCGGTCTCACCGGGTTCACTCTGGACGACGACGACAAGCTTCTTCGCGATCTGGGACTCAGTACGATGCTGCTGAGCGGTTTGTTCTTGGCAGCCTTCTCGGCGACGGGTGTTCTGACCCGCGAGATTGAGAACAAGACCGCCCTCACCGTGCTGAGCAAACCCGTGGGGCGCCCCATTTTCATACTGGGTAAGTATGCGGGGCTTATCGGAGCCTTGCTGCTGGCCTTGTATATCGGCTTCCTCGCTTTCGCTATGTGCTTGCGCCACAGTGTGTTACAGACGAGTGCGGACCCGTGGGATATGCCCGTCATCGTGTTCGGACTCGGTGGTGCGATCGCCTCCCTGCTCGTCGCCGCACTGCTCAATTACCTGAACAACAACGAGTTCATGGGCACCGCCCTTGCCATCGTGACGCCCGTGCTCACGCTTGGGCTCATCATCGCGTCTTTTTTCGACGCGGAGTGGAACACCCAGTCGTTCGCCCAGGGGTTTATGACGCGACACACCAACTTCGGCGGGGGGAACGTGGCTGGCCAGGTGATCCTGGCTGCCGGCCTGGTGATGACCGCGGTGATGGTGTTGGCTGCGGTGGCGCTGGCGGCCTCCACGCGCCTCGGACAGATGATGACGCTGGTGGTCTGCGTTCTCGTGTTGGTCATCGGTTTGATCTCCGACGTTGTCCTCGGCGGGTACGCCGAGACGTCAGTGATCGCCGAGGCGGTTTACCGGATCTTTCCCAACTTGGGCATTTTCTGGGTCATTGACGCACTCAAC
>Ga0190284_1000368_pt1 | contig 27466 bp, 11 predicted proteins | sample 48691812_MG_FD_161668 | JGI IMG/M metagenome (GOLD analysis project Ga0190284, IMG submission 161668) | Hydrothermal vent microbial mat bacterial communities from Southern Trench, Guaymas Basin, Mexico - 4869-18-1-2_MG | ecosystem: Environmental > Aquatic > Marine > Hydrothermal vents >...
TCCTCGTGCATGCCTGCGGTGAAGTGCTTGGGTGCGCCGGATGCGGGAAATCCGCACGTCCGGTGCGATGAGGGGGGAGGAGCCTTCTGAAAAGGAAGGCCCTCTCCTACTCTACTGATTCCGTGAGAGTCGATTCTTCCCGTCACGAGCGCAGTGAGTTAGGTAAAAGCCTTCTTCGAGAGATCAATGATTGGTCGCAAAGAGCGATCATCTCCGATCGGAACTCATGATGATGGGCCGCAGTCCTTCGGTGGCGCGAAAGCTGAGCCCTTCGCTGACGCAACGCAGCGCCGTCTGCGGGTCATCGACCAGAGATCCGCAGACGGCCGATACGCCGGCGTCGAAGAGCACGGGGGTCAGGGGGGTGCTCGGCCCTAGCACGATCACGTAGCGGCCGCGAGCGAGCTCCATGAGATCATCGAAGGTGTGATTGATCAGCGTCGAGCCGGTGATCACCACAACCCGGGAGCGTGGTATCACGTTGGCCGCTTCGCTCACGGGAAGGCAGCCTTCCCGCGGATCGAGCTCCAGAACCCACAGCTTGCCCACCTCCTCGCGCAGGCGCTTGAGAAAGGGAAAGTACCCGACCACGGTGACGTTTTGGCCGCGGCCTCGGGAGGCGATCAGATCATAGGCATTGCCCGCGACGAAGAGGTCCGGCTGCGGATCCAGCAGGGAGTTGATGGCCGCCATTCCGAGCGCTGCGTCGAGCAGGATCTCGGAGCGGGCGAGGTCGGCGACGCGGCGCGCGCTCATCTGCGCGAGCTTCCGGGCTCGAGGTCTCTCGTCGTCGTCATGATCGCAGCGTGTGCGCGGAAAGGAATAGGCCAGCCCGAGCCGGCGGCTCCAGACGGCAGCGGCCCGTACGCAGAGGCGCAGCTCACGGATCGGAGCGTCCTCCTGCAATGAGCTCAATATCTCGTCGATGACTGTCATGCTTCTTCGTGTTTCCTTTCGGTGTTCGAAATAGGCCGGGAATCCACTCATAGATGTTTTTCTGCGAACTCTCAGCGGGCGCCGAGCACGCTGTCGTAGCGGTAGAAGACCTCCAGGCAGAGCGTGTTGAGCGCGGACGCGTAGATCCGGCCGCCGTTGTCGCCCCAGGGATCGACCTGCGGGTCCCAGGACCCTCGCGCACAGTCCTCGAGGACCTGATGCTCCACGATGGCCGTCTCCATGGCCTTTTTCCAGCCCTGCCAGTCCTTGCCCGCCATCTGGTACATGGCGTAGGAACCATAGTACCAGTAGTAAAAATCGATGCTGCCTTTTTCCTCGTTCCACTCCGGTAGCCTGTGCCGGAGTAGCTTTGCTCCCGCGTCGAGGGGGGCGATCTGCCGGTCCATACAACCGAGCATGTTGCCGGCAAAAACGCGGCAGAGCATGGCGACGGCGGTCATGGCCTCGGTCTCCTCGAAAGGCCAGATCCGGTCATCGCCGGCTTCACGTGACGAGTAAGACCCCCGCTCCTTGTAGCCGGTGCGGCCGGTCGCCCTGTCGGTCATGTCATCGATGTAGTCGAGCGCAGCGATCATGTCCTCCCGGTAGTATCGCAGTTCGAAATCCTTGGCGGAAGCCAGGCACATGACCATCCATCCCGTCACCGAGACATCGTTCCGGTCGACAGGGTCGGCTTCGCCGTTGTTGTAGCGCCAGGCGCGCCCGGGATTGCGGGAGGCGTGGACGAAATCGACGGCGCGCTGGGCGTGTTTTTTGAGAATGGTCCATTTCGAGAGGCCGTACGCCTCTGTCAGCGCCAGGGTCGCAATCGCGTGGTTGTACATCCAATGCGTTCCCTCCTTCGGTGCGAGACAGCCGTCGTCCGGGTTTTGGATGTCGCAGAGATAGTGGACGCCTCTTTTGACGACGTCTCTATAGGGCCCAGAAAAGACGGTGTTGCCGGCGCCGAGGAAGGCGAGCAGCGCCAGTCCCGTCACTCCCGGATCGTTGAGAGCCTGCCCCTTGCCGGTGCAGCGGACCTCCACGCACTGCGCATCAAAACCGTCGGCGTCCCAGAATCCTTCCGGGTCCTGGTGGCGCCTGAGCCAATCGAGGCCCAACTCCACGGCTTGCTGAGTGGCGCGCGCGCTGCCCTTGTGAGCCGCCCTGCGCCGGTACTTGCCACCGAACCGCGATCGGCCGCCGCCGCCACCGCCGATGCCGATCACGTCGTTGACGCTGCTCCCTTCGAAGGGCGCAGCGAGAGGCAGCTCGCTGTCATCCAAAAGTTCCTCGGTGACGATATCGGCGTATTCGTCGGATACGACCGGATCCTCGAGCACCTCGTCGATCTCTTCGAACTCTTTTTCAGTCACCTCCTCGAGCTGCTCCTCGGGCAGAGGTTCGATCTCGTCATGCTCGTAGGATGCTTCGAGGATCAGATTATCTTTCATCTCGTACGTGCGCCATTCGAGATTCATGAGGATGAGAGCGATGACGGCATGAAAAACGATGGAGACGGCGAGCCAGGGCGCCGTCTCGAGCCACTCGTGCATTTCATCGGCGAAGGTCACCGTTTCGATGCCGACGGTATGGTGAGGGTATTGGGCTGAATAGGTTGATTGGCCGGTTTGTCGAGTCGCCATTTTCGTGTCCTCCTCGAGTGTTTCTTCCGATCGTCGCCGATCGGTTCGGACCGGATCGGACCGTCTACCCCCGAAAGACGTCGCATTACCACCTGTCGTGGTGAACTCTAGCCGCAAGAAAGCGGTTGCCGTGTTCCCACCACGTCGTGGGATGGCCCACCACGATCAGGGAGAACGGAACGACGTGTTCGGGAATTCGCAAGAGCTCGCGGAAGTGCTGTATCCGCCCCTCGATCGGGTACATTCCGAGCCAGATCGCGGCGAGCTTCATCCGCCGTGCCCGGATCAGAATGTTTTCCGTCGCGGCGGCGCAGTCGAGCGGCCAGCAGCCGATATGCTTCTGCAGGCTCGTGTCTCCGCATAAAACAATGGAAACCGGGGTCTGGGTCACCATGAACGCCTCCGGGATCGCCATCCGGATCGTGTCGCGGATGGTGTGATCGCGCAAAACGATGAAGTGCCAGGGGCGCTCGTCTCCGGCGGAGGGAGCTTCCATGGCCGCTCTCAGGAGAGCCTGCAACGCCTCGTTTTCCACACGCTGATCGGTGAATTTCGATATGGTCCGCCCAGACATCACGGGAATCATCGTACCTGCTCCTCTTGTTCTCTTCTCGTTGGATCGTGCATTTCAACGATCGGTGACATCGGGATGAGATGGATGCAAGAAGCATGCCGCGATGCGTCTCGAGGCTCATGATTCGGATTCTTCAAAAACGGCGTAGCGTGATCGTGCAGGCGTTCATGAAGAGTCCGGGCTGAAACCACCTCGATCAGACTCGGTCATGGATAAAATTATTTTTTGACAACCAATATCATAGGGACTATCGTTTTGAGACAGGAGTGTCTCATTTTGAGAGGGAGTGGAATGCGCGCTGAAGATCTGTGCCTCGATGAGCTGATTCAGTTTTCCGAGGGCCAAATCGACATCAAGGGCCGGCGGATGATCCTCCACGATCTGCATGCCGTGGGACAGTTCAGAACCGATATCATCGACATGGTAGGCCTTGCTCAGGCGCGGCGGATTTTCACGCGTTTCGGTTACTTCTGGGGGCAGGCCGATGCGGCGGCGATGAAGCGCATATTCAGGTGGAGCTCGGTCGCGGAATGGATCAAGGCCGGATCGGTGCTTCACGCGCTGCAGGGCCTTGCCCGGACGGAACTGCATCTGCTCGAGGTCGACGAGGCAAAAGGTACCTGCACGATCGACTGCACCTGGCACGAGTCTGGCGAGGCTCGAGTGTATCTCGAAGAGCGCGGCCGTTCCAAGGAGTCGTCCTGCTGGATTCAGATCGGCTACATCAGCGGATACGCTTCGTACTGCCTGCACAAGAGCGTTTATTTCATAGAGCAGACCTGCCGGGCCAAAGGGGACGACTCATGCCGGGTCATCGGAAAGGACATCGATTCCTGGGGTAAGGAGATCGATATCCATCTCCAATACTTCCACGCCGAAGACATCCAGGGCAAGATCCGCCAGCTCTCGAACCAACTGCGCAAAAAGAGCCTTCAACTCGCGCGGCAGCAGGAGAAACTGGAAAAAGCGTTGCATGGTCCGAGCCCTTACCTGGCTTCTACCGAGGTGCGCAGCAGGTCGTTTCAGCGCATACTGGATGTTGCCGAGAGAGCATCGAAGTTCGATTCGTCGGTGCTGATCACGGGCGAGACCGGAGTGGGCAAGGAGGTTCTGGCACGCCATATCCATCAGCGATCACCGCGCGCGAAAGGTCCCTTCGTGGCGATCAACTGCGCGGCATTGACGGAAACCCTCCTGGAGAGTGAGCTTTTCGGACACAAGGCGGGATCCTTCACCGGTGCCGTTCGTGACCGGACAGGGCTTTTCGAGGAAGCCCGCAAAGGGACCATCTTCCTCGACGAGATCGGTGAAACCACCCCAAAGACGCAACTCAAGTTCCTGCGCGTTTTGCAAGAGCGGGAGATCCTGCAGGTCGGTGCAACGCGCCCGCGCAAGGTCGACGTTCGGGTCATCGCCGCCACCAACCGGGATCTCGAAAAAGCCGTCGCCGAGGGCACTTTTCGAGAGGATCTCTTCTATCGCCTTCAGGTGATTCGGATCGAGGCTCCACCGCTGCGCGAGCGGATCGAAGACATCCTGCCCCTGACCCGGCACTTCATCAAAAAGTGCCGTGAGCGTCTCGAGCTGCCGAAGCTCGAGATCGACGCTCTCTGCCTGGATTTCTTGCTCGAGTATTCTTGGCCGGGGAATATCAGGGAACTGGAGAACGCCATCGAATACGCCGCTGTGTTGGCATCTGAGAACATCATCAGGCCGAAGGACCTACCTGCAAAAGTTACGCGCCGTGCGCTACCGACCGAGAAAGCGCGCGCTCATACTCTTTCGCTTGCCGAGGTAGAGTGCGAACACATCCGCAGAGTCCTGGAGCTGACGAAGGGGAACCGGAAGAAGGCGGCCGAAATTCTGCAGATCGGAGCCGCCACTCTCTACCGAAGGCTAAGCGCCATGAAGACCCAGAAAGACGAACTCCGCGAACCGTAACACTCGGCACGATACTGCCGATCTTCTCAATTCACCTCGATTCCACAGAGGATCGCAGAAGAACGGCCCTCTGTTTTTTTAGTCTCATAAATTGCTACAAAAAATATTTCACAGATTTTTCACTCAGATTGAGTTCAGATTTGGCGTGATGATCGAGCCATACCACAGGCACGGCAACCGCATGCTGAGGATATGACCAATGAGGAACGGTCGGAGATGGGCTGAAAATGAGATGACAAATGTAAAGACAGTGTGGCGTGAATCCTTGGCTAGTGGAAATCACGTATTCGTTCTCGGGAGGATCTTTGGGAGCTCCCCGCCGTTGAGTCTAAAATAATCTTTTCAAATGGCCAGTCCTCACACGACTGATAGCACACGGCCAACAAATAAAAAGATCGAAGAACATCCGATGTTTGGATTTTACCTCAACTTATATCGGTGAGCCTTCGGTTGTTGCCAAAGAAGGTGACTGTTTTCATCACAACGCTACGACGAGCCCCGATGTCGACATCCTTTACCCCTCGTAGCTCATCATTCTTTGTACATTCAGTGAGAGAGGAAAAAAAGAACAGACAGCGAAAACAAGTGGAAAACAGGTGGATTGAGAGACACAACTTATTGTAAAATATGCAATTAAGTGAAAATAAAATAATATTTGCTCGTATAAATTCTTTTTCAATGGACTCGTTTTTTCGTAGACATTTTGCGATCCATGAGTCAGAATTCGGCATTGTTGGCACATTGTAGTTTTTTAACCGTGGCGAATTGGAGTCGACTCGATACCGACAATCCTTTTAGACCAATTTTCGCGATGAATGAAACTGGCGGCAAGCTCAGTGCTTGGCGGATTGCTACCGGAGCACAGGTTTACTCTCGAGGCACACGAGTGTAAAAGCCGTCTGAGCCACGGTTGAAAAACGAACATCCTTATGATTGCGAAAGACCCTTCCTTATGCGGCGAAGAGTTTTTTCGGACAAGGATCATCAGTTACAAACGACCAATTGATCGACTAAATTGTCTCAGTGAAACACCGATGACGGAAGTTGTTCAGCGGGCACAAACAAATCAATAGAAATTGATGTAACATATTTGCTCATTCAGGGCATCTGAGCGTCCGTATTCAAAAGCCTCGGACGTTGACTCTTCCGTCGCGGAGTGAGAGCTCTGGAACTCTGAGGAACTTGAAGGACTCGTTCTAGAGGTTGCGAAGTCATCGTCATTAGAAACATCCAACGCCGTACGTCCGGTCGTTCGGTGTTGCTTACCGTATTGACAAATAAAACTCTTTGAAGTCGAAAGGACTGATTCGAGGGGAATGTACTTTTTTTGGGGAAGAAGTAATTGGAAAGGTTGGTTCCATGTTGACTCGATGCGTGCTGCGATCTGGAATGAAGTCCATCTTGGCGGCCGTTGTTGTCGCGTTGTTATCGGTAAACTTCGCCTTATCAACCGCCATTGCCCTGCCGTATCCGGCACCTTTGACCTATGATCCTCAGATAGACGGCGAGGGTTATCACGTCATTTTCGACGACTGTTTCGATCAAGGTTATTCCCAACAGTGGTTCTTCGCCCCTGATTGGGCGGTTATGATGGAGCTCGGCAACGGCTTCCTGAACGCCCCATCCTCAGGTACGACGGAGCTCGTAACTCCCATCATCCGTTCAGACTACCATCTCATGGCGGATTTAAGGCTGTGGGACGGATCAGCCTACCTGTCGTTCCGCAAAAGCTTGGAAAACGGATACCGTCTCAAAGTCGCATCCGACGGTTTGATCCTGGTCCGCCTCAACGGCGGCAACATGACTCACCTGGCCAATGCGACCATGCCCGTCACCACACGTGTTTGGCACACGATCGAGATCGGTTGCGTATCGGAACATATCCGGATCTTTGTCGACGGGAGCCTGCAGATCGAGGTCGTTGATCCCGAGCCCCAGTATGCGGGAAGCATCGCGCTGGAGGCCGCGGGCAACTTCATTACCGAGGTCGACTTCGACAATATCATCGTCTTTGCCAAACCGCCTGAGATGCAGAATCCACCCTGGGTACAGACCGGCGGCCCCGTGGGAGGTCCTATCACCACTGTCGAGATCGATCCCAACGATCCCAACATTCTGTATGCCGGAGGGGGTGATGGCAACGTCTTCAAGACCGTCGATGCAGGCGTCTCCTGGACCCTTCTGCCCCGACCGGAGCCATTGTGTACATGCGTCGAGTGCTTGATCGTGTCATCGGCCGATTCTCAAACGATATTCGCATCGATTCTGAACGAATCGGGAGCCGGCACCCTCTACCGGAGCGCCAACGCCGGAGAGCGCTGGGAGCCGCTCTTTCCGGGCACCGACCCGTGGATCACCTGCTTCGCCATCGACCAGTCGGAACCCCTGAATCTTGCCGCTGGAACGTTCGATGGACAGGTGATGGTCAGCAGCGATGGAGGCGACACCTGGGCCGACTTCAGTGCGAACCTGCCTGGAGACGCCATCTCAGACATCACCATCACGCCAGGTATGAAAATCTGGGCCGGGACCTCTAATGGCTGCGACGGCCGTTTGTTCTATTCTTCCGACACGGATGTGATCTGGAAGGAAATCTCCATCTTCGGCAAACCCCTCAACACCGATATCAACAGCATTTTCGTCGATACGCTGGACGCCAATATCGTCTACATAGGGTTGGAGTACACTCTGGAGGGTCAGGCTCCGCCGGAATGCCCTCTGCTCTACAAGTCGGTGGACAACGGCCAGAGCTGGAGCAATATTTATCTACCCGATCCGGGAAAGACAGTGGATGTCCTCTGCAACGTTCCTGGCACCAACGCCGTTTATGTGGCCAACGGCTGCTATCTCTACAAAGACAACGGCAAGAGCTGGAAAACGATACCGGTTCAGCCCATACCGGATGGCAATGTCAGCGATATGGCCATCGATCCTTCCAACAGCGACGTTTTGTTCCTGCCGCGGATCAGCGGGGGAATGCTCAAGAGTATAGATGCAGGCGACACGTGGGTGTTCTGCGAGGAAGGGATTCTGAACACCCATGTCCAACTCGTCACGCTTTCCAATGATCCGGGGATCTCGAATCTCTATGTCAGCGCCGGAATGGAGGTCTTCAAATCTTCCGACAACGGCAAGGTCTGGAACCACACCGCAGAGGTCTGGACTCATCAGACACCGGGGGAGATCCACCCCGCGCCGGCCGCGCTGCAGACGAGCCCCTTCGATCCGGAGACGGTCTGGTACATCTCCAACGTTGGGCAGGTCTATAAAACCCAGGACGGCGCCGTCACATGGAACAAGCTCGCCGACCCCTTCATGCTCAAAAACAACGATGCCGAGACCGGATTTCGCTTCGGCTCGATCTATGCATTGGCCGTGGCGCCTTCCGATCCCTACACCCTCTACGCATCGAAAAAGGGATTCGGCATCTTCAAGAGCACCCACAATGGTCGTTGCTGGACGCACCTGTCCGAGGCGGAAGTGGACTACACCTCGTGCATCGCCGTCGATCCCACGAATCCTGATGTCGTTTACTCCGGCACCCTCCCCAAACCCTTCGAGAAGGAAGCCGTGCTGAGGCAGACCGATGACGGCGGAATCACCTGGCGGACGACATTGACAATTCCCGACTCCACGGGCATCACATCCGTGGCGATCGATCCCGGCAACCCCGACACCGTCTACGCCGGCAGCACCGGCCAGGGCGGTATAGTGTGGTCCAGCTTGGATGCGGGTGATACCTGGTCGATCAAAAACGACCATTTCAACTTCACCAACGTCCATTCATTCGCGGTGGACCCGAGCAACGTGGACGTGGCTTTCGCGGGAGTCTGGGGAGGCGGGACCTTCATGACCTCGGACGCCGGGCAAACCTGGACCCGGTACCCGGCTGATGAGACCGATTCCGTCATGGCGATCATGGTCGATTCGATCAACGCGGACACCATCTACGTCGGTGACCGCATGGCACCGAATATATACCACACGCTCGACGGCGGGGTGACGTGGGATACTTTCTTCTACCCAGGTCCGCTTTACTACCGGACGTTCTGCGCGGCTCTGGCCCCGGGCGATCCAACCGTGATGTACGCATCATTCCTCAAGATCAACGAGCCCATGGCGGGCGATCTCTTCCGTCTCGACAACGGCGTCAGCACCTGTGTGACCGGAACGCTGCCACGTATGCCCGTTGCGATCACCATCGATCCGATGGACGCCGACACGGTCTATGCCATTCTGCACGCCAACGGGATCTACAAAACATCCGATGGTGGTGCGACGTGGACCGAAATCTCGGGAGCGAGCAGCGGTCTTCCGCAGGACCCGGAGGTTGGTTTCAACGGTTTAGTGATCGATCCCTCCACCTCCGGCCGGCTCTACCTCGTCGGCGGCTGTGACGTCGATCTCAACTACATGCACACCGGCGTCGATCCCTTCGATATGAACACCGTCTACAAATCGACGGATGGCGGGGCCACGTGGACCAACCTGAACGACGGCATGCTGGGCGCCAACAGCAACGCTGTCAAGGGGCTCGCCATCGCGCCTTTCGATCCCGATGTCCTGTATATCGGATGCCTGAACGGCGTCTTCCGCAGCATCGATGCCGGTGCGACCTGGGAGGACATCTCCACCGGACTGGGTTTTTTGCATACCGCCGGAGCGGTGCTCAATTCCACTGGTACGCGTCTTTATATCCCCACACTGGGGGGCGGCACCTATGGCGGCACCGTCGATACGATCAGCGGCGACGTCGTTTGGGACAACGCGAGCCAGCTCATCGCCGACATCCATCACGTCCAGGTGCTGGTCGATCACTCGAACTCATCGACACTCTACGCCAGCGCTTTTCCGGGAGGCATCTTTAAAAGCCAGGATGGGGGAGCGACCTGGGCGGAATGCAACTTCGGAATTCCCAGTTTCACGGTCCACGATCCTAAGAGCGAGGGCTACTACAGCATCGCTCAGTCGCAGTCGAATCCGGACCTGCTCTACCTGGGGATGTACCGCAAGGGCATTTATAAATCGGCGGACGGAGGCGGCATCTGGAAGCCGTCTCACGGGGTAACAATGACGATGATCGACAAACCGATCACCAGCCTGATCATCGATCCCGTCGATAACGATCTGGTCTATGCGGGCACGACGAATGGCTTTTATCTCACCACCGATGGTGGTGGGAACTGGCTCGTGGCATCGGCAGGCTTGGATTGTCCAGACGTCAGGACGCTCGTTTTAAGCTCCAACGGAATCCTCTACGCCGGAACCAGGGGTCATGAGGTCTACTCTTGCGACACCCGGTTCGGCATCAACTGGAACCAGGAAGCTCCCTTCGGCAACTTCGGACAGGACTGGCAGTTGTGGGATACCACTCTCTACCAGGCCACTACGATCCTCTTCTCGCCGAGTGATCCCAACTTGATTTACATGGGGACTTTTCCGACCGGCTTCTTCGTCAGCCTCGACGCCGGCCAGACCTGGCACGAGAGCACCTACGGACTGGGTCAGGTGGGCATTTTCACTCTCGAGTTCCATCCCGACGACGAGCGGATCATTCTCGCCGGCACCTCCAACGGGATCATGCGCCTGGTCAGATTGAACACCCAGTTCTGCGGACAATGGAGCCGGTTGGATAACGGCTGGCCCGAACAGCAATGGGTGCTCTCCATCGGCTTTGATCCCATCGATTCCGATATCATGTACGCCTGCACCAAAGATGGCCACAACAAGGGGCGCGGTGTGCTGGGCGCGCACGGAACGGTGATGAAGAGCACCAACGCGGGCTGGTCCTGGTTTCCGATCACCACAGGACTGAACGTGGATCAGGAATTCTACGAGATTATCGCTGATCCCTACGAGTCGGGCAGGCTCTATCTGGCAACCCAGCACGAAGGGATTTTCATCAGCCACGATGGCGGTGCGCTCTGGAAGCCCTGGAACGAAGGATTGACCTTCCCGGAGATCGGCGGCACCTGCATGTGCGATCCGCTGAACATCTCCGTCGACGGCCTCTATATCTTCCTGGGGACGAACGGTTCAGGTGTCTACCGGCGCCAGCTCTGCGATAAGATTTCTCGCTGATCACCGTGATCACAACTTCATCGGCCCCGATCCTGGAGAAGGAATCGGGGCCGATCGATCCCACTTAGACTGACTTCGGGAGTGCGGTGGACGCAGCACTTTCCCGTTACCAATCAACGGGGGTTATAAACCGAGGAATTACGTTATTGACGACATGAGCGTGGTCTCAGGGCCTGGGACAGCTCAATTGAATCGACCGCCGAACAGGGAGAAGGGCTTTTCAAGAGCATATCAACCCCAAGCAGCGATCGAATCATAAAGCCTTCTGATGGAGTCTTTCAGAAGCTGGATAACCGATGGCCATCTTCAATCCCGTTGTTCAATCGATACGCATCTAGTTGGAAAGGTTGATACCATGTTGACTCATAAAGCTTTGCGAGTCTTGTTCAACGTCGTCAACGTGGCTGTTGTCGTGGCGTTGTTATCGTGGATACTCATTCCAGATATAACCTGGGCAAGGCCTAGGGGCTTGCCTCCGGTATTCGATCCCCGGAAGGGAGATGAGGATAGCCTGATCGCGTTCAGCGACTATTTTGATGCCGGTTCGACCTATAAATGGTTTCTATCCCCTGGGTGGATGGGAGTGATGGAACTCGGAAACGGATTCTTGAACGCTCCATCGCCAGGTACGGCCGAGCTGGTCACCCCGGTCATCCGTTCCGACTACCGTTTCCTGACAGATGTTCGGATCTGGGACGGCTACGCCTACCTGGTGTTTCGAAAAGGCGCCCATGACGAGTATCGTCTCAAGGTGACCCTCAACAGCCTCATACTCGTCCGACTCAATGATGGATTCATGACCCACCTGGCCAATGCAAACACAACATTGAGCCCAAGAGTCTGGCATACGGTCGAAGTCGATTGCGACTTGGATCGAATCACCATCTCCTTGAATGGAAAAACAGAGATCGATATATTCGACCCCGAACCTTTGTATTCAGGCAGTATCGCACTGGAAGCCTCGGGGGAATATTATACCGAAGTCGATTTCGACAACGTAGTGATCGAGGTTCAACAGCCAGTGGTGGACCCCTGGTCGCAAACGAACGGTCCCATGGGAGGTCCCATCTCCACGATTGCCGTCTATCCCAACAACCCCAACATCATGTACGCCGGAGGGAATGACGGCAACATATTCAGGACTATCGACGGTGGGAACAATTGGTCGATCTTGTACAAGCCCTCACATGATTGCCAGGCCATCGAAGACTTGATCGTCTCTCCTGTGGACCCTCAGCGGCTCTACGCGCTGGTTCTGAATGCATCGGGAAACGGCGACCTCTACCGAACTTCTGACGGAGGAGAGCAATGGCAATCCCTCTTTCCGGGGGTCGAGAAACAGATCACCTGCTTGATGTTGAATCCCAGCAAACCTACGAATCTCGCGCTGGGAACCCTCGACGGGAAGATCCTGGGGAGTCTCAACGACGGAGACAATTGGATCGATATATCTTCCAACCTTCCCGGTGATTCCATCACCGATATCGCGATCCGGTCCAATTCGATACTCATCGTCGGTACGGGCAACGGCTACGACGGTCGCCTGTATTATTCGCTGTCGCTCGGAAAAAACTGGAACGAAGCCCCGATTTTCGGCAAGCCGTTGCATACCGACATCCACAGCGTTTTTGTCGATCCCGCCAACCTCAACCATGTGTACATAGGGCTCGAATACACTCCCGGAGGCCAGGCTCCTTGGGAAATCCCGCTGCTGTACAAAACGACGAATCAAGGCCAGAGCTGGTCCAACATCTATCTGCCGCATCCGGGATCCAAGATCAAAATCCTCGGCCGTGATCCCGGTCACGACACGCTTTATATCGCCAACGGCTGTTATCTGTACAAAAACAAAGGACAGGGCTGGATCGAGGTGCCGGTAGATCCCATGCCCGATGGAGATATCAGCGACATGGTGATCGATCCACTCGATGGCGATGTCCTTTTTCTACCGAGGATCAGGCAGGGCATTCTCAAGAGCATCGATGCGGGCAATAGCTGGACATTCTGTGATGAAGGACTGTCGAATACCAATGTCCAGCTCTTGACGGTCTCCAGCGATCCGGGCATCAAACGGATGTACGTCAGCGCCGGATTGGATGTCTTCATGTCCTCCGATGATGGCGACACCTGGAGCCACGGAGGCGACATCTGGGCTCACCAGGAGGCCGGAGAATTCCATCCTGCTCCGGCTGCACTGCAAACCAATCCACTCGACCCCGATAATCTCTGGTACATCTCCGATGTGGGGCAAATCTACGAATCTCAGGACAGTGCGGCGACATGGAACAAGCTCGCAGATCCTTTCATGGTCGAAAACAATGATGCCGCAACCCCTTTCCGGTCGGGTTCGATCCACGCTCTGACCGTTTCGCCCTCCGATCCCTACACCCTCTATGCCTTGAAGAACGGTTTTGGTCTTTTCAAGAGCACTCATCACGGCTACTCATGGAAACATCTGCTCGAGGCGGAAGTGGACTATACTTCGAGCATCGCGGTCGATCCCATTACGCCTGACATCGTCTACACCGGCACCATCCCCAAGCCTTTTCAAACCGAGGCTGTGCTCAAGAAAACGACCGATGGGGGGGAAACATGGCAGACCTGCCTGGCCGTCGCCGATTCTTCTGGAATCACATCCGTGGCGATTGATCACGCCTATCCCGACACCATCTACGCCGGCGTGGCGGGATACGGTGGAGAGGTGATGGTCAGCAACGATGCCGGCGATTCCTGGTTCACTCTCAATGACAAGCTCAATTTTACGAACGTCGACGTCCTAACCGCTGATCCGAGCGATGACGACGTTGCTTACGCGGGCGTTTGGAGCGGCGGCACTTTCAAGACCTCTGACGCCGGACAGACCTGGATTCCCTTCAACGCGGGGGAGACTGTTTGTGCTACAGAGATCATGGTCGATTCGATCAATCCGAACGTTCTCTACCTGGCTGATCGCACCGAACCCAAAATCTACCAATCGCAAGACTCCGGAATCACATGGGATACCTTTTGCGAACCAGGCTCGACCTACTCCCGGGTGCTGGGCGCGGCTCTTGCGCCGGGAGATCCAACGGTCCTCTACGCCTCCTTCCTCAACATCGGCGATCCCATGGCCGGCGACGTATTCCGTTTGGACAACGGAGTCAGCACCTTGGTGACGGGAACGCTGCCACGCATCCCCGTCGCCATGACCGTCGATCCGTTCGATGCCAACACGGTCTACGCCGTGCTGCACGCCTTTGGGATCTTCAAGACATCCGATGGGGGAACGACGTGGACCGAGATCTCGGGTGTCGGTAGCGGCCTGCCCCAGAGCCCTGTCGTTGGTTTCAATGGTCTCGTGGTCGATCCTAACGACACCAGCCGTCTCTACCTCTACGGCGGATGTGATATCGATTTCAATTACATGCACGGCGGTGCCAATCCCTTTGATATGTATACCGTCTACAAGTCGACGGATAGCGGAGCGACCTGGATCAATCTCAACGACGGCATGCTGGGGGCCAACAGCGACAGCATCAAAGCGCTCGCCATCGCGCCCTTCAATCCCGACATCCTCTACATCGGCTGCCTGAATGGCGTTTTCCGCAGTACCGACGCCGGTACGACCTGGGAAGACATTTCCAGCGGACTCGGATTTACGCACACCGCCGGCGCCACGTTTAACGCCACGGGAACCCGCCTGTATGTTCCAACATCGGGGGGCGGCGCCTATGGCGGCACCGTCGATACGTTCAGCGGCACCGTCACCTGGGATACTACGAATCAGCTCGTCGCCGCCATTCACGATGTGCAGATAAAGGTCGATCCGTCGAGCTCCTCGACCCTCTTCGCCAGCGCCTTTCCAGGCGGCATCTTCAAGAGCGAGAATGGTGGTGCAACATGGAAAACGTGCAACTTCGGCCTTCCCAGCTTCAGGGTCAATGATCCGCGGAGTGAAGGTCACTACAGCATCGCCGTAGCCCCGTCGAACCCGGATCTTCTCTATCTCGGGGTGTATCGCAAGGGCGTCTTCAAGTCGACCGATGGCGGTGAGATCTGGCAACCCATTCAGGGCACGACGGTCAAGATGAACGACAAGCCGATCACGAGCCTGGTCATTGATCCAAGCGATATCAACGTGGTCTATGTGTCCTCCACGAAGGGGATCTTCGGCACCTCTGACGGTGGGGCGAACTGGGGTTTGGTGTCCGATGGTTTGGATTGCCTGGACGTCAAGTCCCTCGCTTTCGGTTCCGATGGGATGTTTTACGCCGGTACCAGGGGCTACGAGATCTACTCGTGCGACACCAACTTCGGTCTGACCTGGAACCAGCTTTCCGCGCTCAGCAACTTTGGACAGGATTGGCCGTTGTGGGGCACGACTCTCTGGCAGTCCTCATCGATCCTCTTCTCGCCGACTAATCCCGACCTGATTCACCTGGGACACTTTCCCGCCGGTTTCTTCCAGAGCACGGATCACGGTTTGACCTGGCGTGAGGCAACCTACGGCATGCGGCAGGAAGGCATACTCTGCCTCGCCTTTCATCCCAACGACGAAGGATTCATTTTTGCCGGGACAACCAACGGGATCAAGGGTTTGCCCAACGCAACGAACCCCGACGTCTATTGGAGATCGTTGGACAACGGCTGGCCCGACGAACATTGGGTGCGCTCGATCACCTTCGATCCCCTCGATGCCGATATTATGTACGCCTGTTCCAAATACGGCGCCAACCAGGGACAGGGCGAGCCGGGACTGCACGGCACCGTGATGAAGAGTACCGATGGCGGCCTGTCCTGGTTGCCGATCACGACCGGCCTCAACCTGGATCAGGAGTTCTACAAGATCGTCGCCGATCCAGTTCAAGCCGATACTCTCTACCTGGCCACCCAGGCCGAAGGAATCTTCATCAGCGAAGACGGCGGCGCCCTCTGGAAACCGTGGAACGATGGACTGACGATTCCCTATATCGGCGGCACCGACATCTGTAATCCCATGAGCTTCTCCGCCGACGGCGCTCACATCTTCGTGGGAACCAACGGCTCAGGCGTCTTCCGGCGCCAGTTCTGATAGTGATTTCTCACAGGATCCGCCAGAGGACTCTAGGATCTGGATATGGGACGGGGCTGACACATCTTGACGCGCTGGCTTGAGAGCCTCGATCTCGAATGAGCCCGGAGGTGCGGTGGATGCCGCTCCTCCGGCTCTTTTTTTGGTAGGTTCTGCGGAACGAGGGCAGGATGCGAACGTAAGGGGTCGCGACAAATCGAGCTCAATGTGGATGATCGACTCCCCCGCATTCGGCGCGAGAGCCAGATTGAGGCGCGGTGTTTTGAGTCTCTCTAACACTATTTGCGCTTTGATCGGCGAAGGCTCTGAAAATGTTGATATGATATTCTTGATATTCTTGATATTCTTGATATCGGCGTTTTTTTTCGGGTTGAGAGTATTCCGCCGAGCCGGTCGTATCAGTATGCCGTGGTGATCGGAAAGCGGCATCGTGTGCCGAGCTCCTGCAACCTCAGGGGATTTCACGAGGAGGAACAACAATGCGTCGAATCGGTACTCCCACGATCTTGCTGGCCGCAGTTGTGTTCACCGGGGTGGCTTTTCAGAGTGCTGCGGGGCAGCGCCTGCGCTTCGAAGAGCTCCACCGCATGATCCCACCCGATCTCGACCAGACCTACAGCATCGCATTCGGCGATGTTGACGGCGACGGCGATCTGGATGCATTTCTTGGAAATGCGCACGCGACGAGCGGAGAGTCGAACCGTCTCTACCTCAACGAAGGCAACGGACGATTCATCGACGCCTCCTCCCGGATCCCTAGTCACGTCGATTCGACAAATTGTGTGGCCCTGGGCGACGTGGATGGCGATGGCGATCTCGACGCTTTTCTCGCAAACGGTGGCTACACGCATGGGGATCCGAACCGTCTCTACCTCAACGATGGGAGTGGTGTCTTTACCGATGCATCCTCGCAGATCCCCGACTTCAATGAGGATACTTACTGCGTGGCTCTCGGCGATGTTGACGGCGACGGCGATCTCGACGCCGTGATCGGCAACCTGGGAATCTATCGGGAGTACCAAGGGTGGATTCCGGAGCCGAACCGGCTTTTTCTCAACGACGGTACGGGCGTGTTCAGCGATGCGACATCGCAGGTACCCTACGATCGCAGTTTGACGACCTCCGTGGCGCTCGGTGACGTGGACGGCGACGGTGATCTGGACGCTTTCATCGGCAACGATTCGGATCCGAACGAACTGGCCCTCAACGACGGTACGGGTGTGTTTACCAGCGCGACACCTCAAATCCCGCACGATAGCGATAACACGAACTCCGTGATGCTCGTGGATGTCGACGGCGACGGCGATCTCGACGCCTTCATCGGCAACGGATCTCCCAGGAAAAGGAACCGTCTCTATCTCAACGATGGTGGGGGTGTTTTTACCGATGCGACTGCTCAAATCCCGGCTCACAGGGAGGTGACCTTTGCTATCGCACTCGACGACGTTGATGGAGATGGCGATATCGATGCCTTGATCGGGAACGGTGGCGAAGACGAACTGAACCGTCTCTACCTCAACGACGGCATCGGCAATTTTTCGGACGCCACATCTCAGATCCCGGCCGCCAGTTTCGCGACGACCGCCGTGGCGCTCGGTGATCTGGATGGCGACGGTGATTGCGATGCTCTCATCGGAGAGGCCGGTTATGGACACTTGGGGCCGCAGAACCGGCTCTATCTCAACAACGGCATGGGGGATTTTAGCGACACGACATCACGGGCACCCAATTTCATCGATCTCAATCCCGCTGTGGCGCTCGGCGATGTGGATGGTGACGGCGATCTCGATCTCCTGATGGGGATCAATACGCACTATACGTCCTATGACGCCCGTAACCGGCTCTTCCTCAACGACGGCGCCGGGTGTTTAAGCGACGCGTCGTCACAGATTCCGCCGCACAACGATAGCACCCATGCCGTGGCCCTGGGTGACGTGGACGGTGATGGCGATCTCGATGCCTTGATCGCGAACATGTACTCCGATCCGAACCACCTCTACCTCAACGACGGCAATGGGGTCTTTTTCGATGCCAGCTCACAGATCCCGGATTACGCGGAATACACTCTCGATGTGGCGTTCGGTGACGTGGACGGCGACGGTGATCTCGACGTCGTGATCGTGAACAACTACGATCCGAACCGTCTTTTCCTCAATGACGGCGCGGGGGTCTTCAGCGACGCAACCTCCCAGATCCCGGCTGACAACGACTACACGTATTGTGTGACTCTCGGCGACGTGGATGGTGACGGCGACCTCGATCTTCTGATCGGAAATTTCCGTGACTCCATGAACCATCCAGTGCCCAACCGGCTCTACCTCAATGACGGCACGGGACTTTTCAGCGATGCGTCGTCGCAGATCCCATCCGTAGCCGGTCGCACGGCGGAGATCGCGCTGGGCGACGTGGACGCAGATGGCGACCTCGATGCCTTGATCGGAAACGGTATCGCTATCATGTACGGGTACCCGGAGTCGAACCGCCTCTATCTCAACGACGGTGGAGGAGTCTTCAGCGACGCATCAGCGCAGATACCCGGCGATGCTGCCATTACCTCTGCCGCGATGCTGGGTGACGTGGACCTTGACGGCGATCTCGATATCGTCTTCGGGAACGAGGGCAGTCGGAACTTCCTCTACCTCAACGACGGTGCGGGTGTGTTCACCGACGCCGTCGACGCGATGCCGCTCCTGGCCAACTCCACGCGTGGTCTCGCGCTGGGAGATCTGGATGGTGATGGGGATGCCGATCTCGTCGAGGGGAACGGTTACATGGAGCAGTGCCTGTTCTACTCGAACCTCACCCGGCAGATCGCGTGGCGTGCTGTGCCGCGGATCGGCAAGCCGCTGGTGATCGACGTCTTCGGCCCACCGGCGGTGCGCTATTTGTTGGCTGGTTCGCGTTCGACAGTGAGCATTCCTGCGCCACCGTACGGTACCCTGCGCATCGGTCCCGGGACGATTTTCTATCAGTTCGGTGCCAACCTCGATCAGCATGGCAGAGCATCGGTCGAGGTCGGCGTGCCGGCCTACCCTTGGTTGGTGGGAACCAGCGTCTACTGGCAGGCGGTCATTTTCGAGCCCAAGGTTGGCCTCAGGCTCACCAATCTCGAAGTGACGACGGTCACGGATCTATAGGAGCAAACGAGCATAGGGACATAGGATTCGCGACAAGTTAAGATGCAAAAAATCACAGACATCCTCGACCGATGGGGCGCGGGCGACAGCAGTGGTTTCTCGGGTGTTGTTTCGTTGCGCGTCGGCGGCAATCCCGTTTTCGAGCGGGCTTACGGTTTCTCGAACCGGACCGCGAATATCCCCAATACCATCGAGACGCGCTTCGGAGTCGCGTCGGTCGGCAAGGTGTTGACGGCGACGGCCATCTGCATGCTCTTTCAGGAGCAGCGATTGTCTCCGCAAGCGACCCTCTCCGAATGTCTGGATGTCACACCACCTCACTTTGACGAGCGCATCACCCTGCACCATCTGTTGACTCATACATCCGGTGTGCCGGACTATCTCGATGAAGGAGAATCGCAGGACGAGGTCTCTCTCTGGCACGAGCTGCCGGTGGACACCTTGAAACGACCCTCCGACTATCTGCCCCTGTTTTGCCACAAGCCGATGAAGTTCATACCGGGAACGCGCACGGATTACAGCAACGCAGGCTACATTCTGCTGGGTGCGATCATCGAACGCGTAACGGGGCTCGATTTCGCGACCTGTATCGAGCAGAAGGTTTTTGAGATCTGCGATATGCGCGATGCGAGTTACTCGCCGTTCGACCGGCTTGCCGACACAACGGCGATCGGTTACATTCAAAATCCTGACGGGAGCTACCGATCCAACCGCTCTATCATTCCGATCATCGGTGCACCCGACGGCGGCGCCTACATGACGTTGCGGGATTTGCTGTGCTTCTGGGAGACCCTGCTGGAGGCACGGCTACTCGATGAGGCAACGACGCGGATGATGCTGCATCCGCACGTCGCTCATCAGGATGCCGGTGAAGGCTTCTTCTTCGGCTATGGGTTCCAGGTCATCGAGCGTCCGAACCAGGCGCGCAGATATTTTGTGGGTGGCGGTGATGTGGGGGTGAATGTCGTCTCGGCGGTTTATCCGCAGCAGCAGGTGCTCCTGACGATTCTGGGTAACTCCAATGCGAGCATCTGGCCGTTTTTCCTCGAGCTCGACCGGCTTGCCGTGTCGAGCTGAAGAGCGGCTCTCGTCCTCTCTCTCTCTCTGCGCGACGCGTTAATATCCGCAATATCCGCCACCTGCTGACCTTGGCGATTGTCGCCGTCGCCTCTACGAGCTCGGTTCCCACTTCTCATCGAGTATATTGGATGTCATCGCGTCGTTGTCATCATCGTCTTCCGCAGGCGGCCGATCTTCGGTCTGCTGTTCCGGGGCTTCGTAGACGACATGGGCGATGAAGTCGGCGGCCAGCGAAAACGCCTCGTCGTCGATCAGATCGGACGAGGAGAAAGGTTCTCTCGAACCCGCCAGGTCGAGCAGGGTGTCGGCCGCACTCGCCGTAGCACCTCGTGCATCCATGTAGGCGGTCAGGCAGTCCTCCTGACCGGGGTTGTTCTTGGCAAAGTCGAGCAGACCGCCGATCTGCTCCGGCCAACGGGTGCAGAAGACGAGCCACTTGACGAGCTTGCGCTGGCGCACTTCCGACCAGGTTTGTCCTGAGTGCTGTACGAGGATTTTCACCAGCCGGTGGGTATTGACCAGCCGCTTGAGCTCCCTGGCGTTGTCGTCGAGGAAGGGTAGGAATTCGATGAACGCGTCGAGCTCCGTGGGTGTGTCCTTCACCTCTTCCACCTGCGTGACGACCGGCCGGCGAACCTTGTCGAGATCGTAGGCCAACCAGCCCGCGGGCGGATCCGGTCGACGCCGGTCGTCGTCGTCTTGGCTTCCGCCGGTGGTCGTGGTGCCATCGTCTTGCCGGCGCCAAATCTGCTGCGTGGCGGTGCTGAAGAGGTTGGCGATGAGGTGTTTTTGTTGATCCGGTGACGCCAGCGGCAGGTTGAAGGGGAGTTGAATGATCTTGCGCAGATAGTAGCGTTCGAATCCCTCCGGCAGGATCTCGGAGCGGTTGGTGACGCGGTAGTGGTTGCGGATCGCTCGGTAGAGCATGTCGGTTTCCACCCCCAGAAACACGAAAAAGCAACTGGCTCCGAGCACCAGATGGATCGCTTCGAGGGTTTTCATGATCTTGTCGTCGGAGCAGCGGTCCAGGTCATCGATGAACATGAAGATCCGCGGTCGCTTTGGCACGCCGTCTTTTTTGGTCTTCAGCGCATCCACGACGAAGTCGATGTCCTCGAGCACCTGGTGCTGGTAACCCATCTGCTCCAGGTAGTCGGGTCGCCGGGCCATGGCGAGCACACGTTTGCTCACCGGCTGCAGAAACTTGAACGACTGCCAGATGAAAATCACGATCAACCCGATCGGAATGCCTTTGAGCTGGAGCTGTTTCAGCAAGGTGGCGATGTTGCTGTCGGTGGGGGGCTTTTGTGCGTCTGGCTTTATCGCATCTGGCTTGTTGGCGTCCGGCGCTGGTTTTTGTTCCGTACCAGCAGGCGACTCTTGGGACGCCGCTCCGTTGTCCGTGCCGGCGCTCACCCCGGATGGGTCTCCAATGAGCATGAAGAGGGTCCATGCAGCGGCCAGCAGGATCATGATGACGGCGTTGAGATAGACGCTTTCCTTGTGTGTCTCGAAATAGTGCCGCATCCGCAGGCGGATCCGCTTCGAGCGCGAGAGCTGCTCCTCGACGCGGTCCGAGATGACGCTGGCCAGGCCGGCCCAGACCTGCTTGGCATCCTGGAAACGCCAGGCATTGAAGGTGACCGTCACGACATCTTGCTTGGCGTCCTTCTCCAGCCGCGCCCACAGTTTGCGCACCCGCTTGCGGGCTGCGGCGGCTTTTTCGGCACCCTCATCGCCGTTCTCGGCGGCTGCTCCCTGGTCGGCATTCCTCAGCTCGTCGACGGCGCGTTCATACTCCGCGACCGGATCGCCCCTGTTCGCCGGGGCCAGCTCGATGAGGTTGCGCTCGACGAAGCCCATGAAGGACGACTTCCCCTTGCCCCACGGCCCGTACACGCCGATCGTGAGGGGATCGGTGTCGGGATGCAGCACGAACCGCGCCAGGGCGGTGGCGTATCGCTCCACGTCGAGGTGGTCGATCTCGGCCGGAATATCGCTGTTCAGACCTGCCACAGTGAAGTTGGGTGTGGTCTCGTCAGGTTGCGCCTCGGGGATCTCCAGCTCCAGGAAGTGAGGATCGGTCTCGGGAATGCGCGCTTCCGCCGGTACGCCGGAGAAGACGACTCCCAAACGTTCGGGCAACCTCAGGAGAAAGGCGGAGAGGGCTTCGTCCCAGAACCCGGCCTCCGCTTGCCCGTCGAGCTCGCAGAAGACGACCATACGGCGGCCGGCCGGCAGGATCTTCTCGCTGGAGAGGATCTCGATCATCGAGGGGATGATATCCGGAGCGAGCTCGCCGGTTCGCTTTCCAGGTTCCATGATCCGGTCGATCATGACCTTCGAGTGACTGATCTCTTCGAGTGCTTTTTTCCAGAGCCCGTCCGATGGAAGCGGCAGAATCTTACCGGCGATCTCTCCTGATCCGCTGATCAGTTGCCGCAAGTCATCGAGCAGCGCCGCGATGAGTGTTCCGAAAACCGGCCCTTCGGCGAGGCGGTAACGGAAGGTCAGGCACTCGTTCCAGCTCTGGCGATCTCCCGGGCAGAGCGCTTGCAGCGATTGCAGGCTCCTCGGCTCGCGGACCACGACGACGAAACCGTTGCTGCGGCCCCCTGATCCGGATTTTGTATCCTTGCCCTTGTTGTTGAGGATTTCCAGAAAGAGATCCTCGTAGGAACGGGCGGTTTCGCCGGTGTCGCCGGTGTCACGCGATGTTTTGACCGTTGCAGGGGTCATATCTCAAACCCTCCACCACAGAAAAGCCCCTCAGGGTGATGCCATTCGTGTAGCTCGGCCGAGAAAAAACGCAACCGCGGCGAAAACGGCCCGAGATAGGAGTCGAAGAACGATGTGCGTTCAGAGATCGGACATCATTGGTTGCGGTTGTCGCCGGTACGCCTCTGTTGATGGTAAACATTGCACCCTGCTAGGCCAAGGGGGAAGCGCCGGTGTTTCGACCATGAAAGTTCGCGATCTCGCGGCTCCACCGTCTGCTCCGGCAACGGCATATCATGCGCCCGTCCGTCGTAGGGGAGGGCGGTGATGTGATGTGGTGTGGTACCGCCGTGCCTTCAACAGAGCGACCGTGTTTCACTGCGACCGATGCTTATCCATCCGTATCCCGGCCGTGAGGGAGGGGGCGCGGTATATTGCACTCTCTACGGGACTTACGATTGCTCGATCTGACCTCGAGTGTCGGCCCACACGCCCCACGTGGGTCACCGTCGGCCCCGGCTCTTACAGGCTTGGCGTCGTTGCTGGTGATCACCCTGCTCCGACCACGGGCTTCCGCCACTGCGCCTTCGAGTGGCAGAGCGATCGAGGCACGTTTTTGCCGACGCTCGCCATCACCGATCCGTAGCCCGACAGTTATGGAGGGCGGCGCGGTATATTGTATTCTCCACAGGGCTTAGGATTGCTCTACTTTTCCTGGAGTGACGTTTCACACGACCCACGTGGGTCATCGCCGCCGCAATCCCACCAGGTTAAGGAATTCCTCCCTCGTCGCAGCTTCCTCGCGGAAGCAGCCGAAGGTGGAACTGGTGACGAGGGTGCAGTTCTGCTTCTCCACGCCGCGCATCGCCATGCACAGGTGGAAGGCCTCCACCACCACACCCACGCCGAGCGGCGCCAGGGCGTCCATCAGGCAGTGGGCGATCTGGTTGGTGAGGCGCTCCTGCACCTGGAGGCGGCGCGCGTAGATCTCAACGATGCGCGCGATCTTGGAGACGCCGATGATCTTGCCGTCGGGGATGTAGGCCACGTGGCACTTGCCGTAGAAGGGCAGCATGTGGTGCTCGCAGAGGCTGAAGAGGTCGATGTTCTTGCAGAGCACCATTTCGTCGCACTCTTCGCTGAAGACGGCGCCGTTGATCACCTCCTCGACGTCCTTGGCGTAGCCGGAGGTCAGGTAGCGTAGGGAACGTTCCACCCGCTCGGGCGTTTTGAGCAGGCCTTCGCGCTGAGGATCCTCGCCGAGGGCGAGCAGGATTTTTTCGACGTGTTCTTGCATGGTAGTTTATCGCGGGTTTATTCGGGATTATTGATGTTGGCGCCATCGCTTGGGGGAGGGATGGCGGCTTTTGGATGGCCCTTTGCCCGGAATTTAATGAAACAGGGGATCCGCATCAAAATCTGCGAATCCCCTGGTTGTTTTCGTGGTGCCGAAGGGGGGACTTGAACCCCCACCCCCGTAACGGGGACTAGACCCTGAATCTAGCGCGTCTGCCAATTCCGCCACTTCGACACAAAGATAGACGGCGCTCGCCGGTTCATTGAGGCTCATACCGGCCGTAAGTGCCGTGCTGTACAAGGCGTCACAGTATACTCGATCGGCAAGGGGTTACAACCAAAATTACCACGAAAAATTCCCCGGCCAAGAGAAACTCGTTTTCGCAACTATTTCGCAACTATTCCACGAAAGCAACCGTCATAACTACTCATATGGCGCGGGTTCTGATAAACTTTCCCCGCCAGTCGCATCGAGTCGGGCCCGAGCAGGGTCTCTGTGAGGAGAAATCATGGCCGCCCGTGGCAAGGAAGGTATCAAAGTCATCGCAACCAACCGCAAGGCGCGGTTCGAGTACCATCTGTTGCAGGTGGTGGAGGCCGGTCTGGTCCTCACCGGCACCGAGGTCAAATCGCTGCGCAATGGCAAGGCCAACCTGGAGGACGCCTACGCCAAGATCAACCGGGACGAAGAGATCTACGTGCACAACCTGAACATCCCCGAGTACACCCACGGCAATCGCCAGAACCACGATCCCAAGCGCAAGCGCAAGCTCCTGCTGCATGCCTCCGAGATTCGCAAGATCATCAACAAAGCGCGCGAGAAGGGGGTCAGCCTGATTCCCACCAAGCTCTACTTCAAGGGTGGCTGGGCCAAAATCGAGATCGCCCTGGCGATCGGCAAGAAGCAGTACGACAAGCGCCAGGACATGAAGAGCAAGGACGCCAAACGCGACATCGACCGGGCTTATTCCAAGAACTACAAGGACTGATCTCTCCATCCCGATCCCACATCCACGGAATCTTTTTCCACGTGGGGGCTTCCAGCCGCTAGGATTCTGAGCTAAAATATAAGGTCGGCTTTCCGAAATGGGAGCCGGATCCCTTGTTGGTGCCGCTGTTCCGGCACGGCAAGCTGGTCACAGAGTCGCATCATTTTGTGGGGGCGACTTGGCTTCGACCGGGTTGATGTTTGTTCCGTGTTGCGTTCCGAGGTTTCAGGAGGCCTCGTAAAACACCTGAAAAAAAACCTTAAGTGCAGACCCAACAGAGTATGCACTAGCTGCCTAAATAGGCGGCTCGTCGACTGGAGTAGTGCCCGTGGACTCTGGAAGACGACGATCAGCGGGCTGGCCTGCCATTGATCCTGGGATGTCGGGTGAGATTATACTAGGATAGCGGACCTCGAGTATCCCGCCGTTCGGAGACTCCTGGAAAGCGAAAATTTAAATGAGCGGATATGAACGTAGACGCACGGCGTGGACCTTCTCGGGACGCGGGTTCGATTCCCGCCGCCTCCACCATTTTTTCTCTACATCGAACTGACTCTCACCGAATCCGGCCCGCTGAACTCCCCAGCGGGCCGTTCTCTTTTTGGGGCTTGTGGGCAAAGGAGTTGGCACGGTGGGGGATCGGTAACGTGGCCAAACCTCGGGACGAGGGCGAGGCCAATTCGGCCGGTTTTTCCCTCGAATTCACGGTATCCGGCGTCTCTGTCTCTGTTTTCTCGGGACTCGTGGCACCTCGTCCCGAGGTTTTGGGCTGGGGAATGACAAGGGTTTACGGTGGCGGGGTTCTTGGCGAGTTCGATTCCCGCTTGGAGTAGCAGACAATTATCGAAAACTACTCCGATTTCTCTAAGACGTTGAGTCTGCCTCGTTTAGCTCGGGACGATGCCGACGGAGGCTAAGATTCCCTTCAAACGGAACGAACGGCACGTCCGGACCCGAGAGCCCAACGCCCACAACACAACTTCCGTGCTTGATTTAAGGTCACCGGACAGCACCGGGCATTTATTTCTTCTTTTCTTTTTTTAATTTTCGTTTTTCCTTTGGACTAAGCTGGGCCTTTTTTTGTTGTTCCCTTTTGCCTTTATCTTTTTTTCCCTTATCACCCATATCTGTTTCTCCTTGCTTGAAAATGACTTGCGCCGAACTGTGGCGAAACTCCTCATTTGGTCGTAGAGGTCAGCAGATGAGATCGTTTGGCGTCACTGCCAAGGGTCTCCAACATACCCGGAACCTAATCGAAAAACTCTTCAGCCGCTTCGTCAGCTAGATTCGTAACAGACTGGCACAGCTTGTTGGCGGTGTCCAGTCTGATGCCGTCACGCTCGCTGATTTCTCGTCCGTCCCCTAGCACTACCTGGCATGCGGTCTAACGGGGCTGCGGAGCGAAGCGTCCGGGCGATCATTCAGCTTGACTGGCCGGCCTACCCAGAGCGAAGCGACGGGAAGCCGGTCCACGTTGAAGCTGTTTGTTGTTAGCCGGTCATCCCTCTCGAACTTAATTCGGCGTCATCAAACACTCTCGAAATCTCGGATTCTGAAAATTCCACCTGCCAACCGCGAACCGGTAGCAACAAGCTTCGCTAAAACGCGGAGTTGCTCCTTAATCGCCAAGCTGTTTGTTGCGTTTGGATAGTTGACGATATGATCAATTTCGCCCCAAACCTCTTCGAGTAGCGTGCGAACTTGTATTTCACAGCAGACTGGCGCGTCTTTCCGCGGACGGACGAGGTAGTGGACGCTTGTATAATGGCTTTCCTTGATCTCGACTTCGAGTCCAAGGCCAGAAAAGAAATCCGTTGCATCAGGGTCCCACGAGTAAGCCTTAGGTGGCTTTTCAAAAATCCATTCACCCGCCTCTACATTGTTTCTAATTACGGGTGTAACTTTCTCTCTACGTCGTTCAAGACGCCCTTTTCAATTTTCTGTAGTGAGACCAGAAAGAATCCCACCGATCTGATTTATTATAATTTCGCAAGTGTAATATATGTTGTCCCCCCTCC
>Ga0190284_1000369_pt1 | contig 27418 bp, 19 predicted proteins | sample 48691812_MG_FD_161668 | JGI IMG/M metagenome (GOLD analysis project Ga0190284, IMG submission 161668) | Hydrothermal vent microbial mat bacterial communities from Southern Trench, Guaymas Basin, Mexico - 4869-18-1-2_MG | ecosystem: Environmental > Aquatic > Marine > Hydrothermal vents >...
ATGGGCCCGCGCACCAACCGGGGTCGTTACGCCCCGCGCGGCAGCTCGGATAGGAGGTTGATCCGATCGGTCCTCAAAGTTGACAAACCCGGCTTCATAGGAGGGAGCGGAGGCGCAGGGTGCCATGGCCATCGCGCAGCGTGGCTAGGTCGAATGCCAGGGAGCTTGAAGGTGCCATACGCTGGCATCATCAACGACACGTCCGTCGCCCCCTTCGTGGGCTTGGGATGTACTGGGGAAGGCCGGCCCCCCAGGGCCGACGCTCTGGGCTACAATCCATCGCCCGCTTTGGGGGTTGGATGACCACCCGCGCGAAGCAGGCAGCGGGGGTTTTGACGGGTCCATGCCCGGTCGGTTAGAATTCGCTTTCCATGCTCTCCGTCGTGGGGAACTTGACGGTCATCGACGCTGGCGGAGGATGCCAGACGCCCGAGAAAGCACGGCCTCTAAGTCAAAGGGATTAAGTTATGCTCAAGAACGTCTACCTGGCAGGCGGCGTCCGAACGCCGCACGGTTCGTTTGGTGGATCACTATCCACCGTGCCCGCGGCCCAGTTGGGGGCAACGGTGATCAAAGGCACGCTGGCGGCGGCCAACGTCTCGCCCGACGACGTGGACGAGGTCTACATGGGCAACGTGATCGGGGCCGGGCTGGGGCAAAACATCGCTCGACAGAGCGCGATCGGCGCGGGCCTCAAGCCTGAAATCGGCGCCACCACCATCAACAAGGTGTGCGGGTCGGCCATGCGCGCGATCATCATCGGGGGCCAGGCGATCCAGTGCGATGACCTGGACCTGGTGGTTGCCGGGGGTGTCGAGAGTATGTCACAAGCGCCCTACCTGCTGCCCAAGGCCCGCACCGGCTACCGCATGGGCAACGGTGAACTGGTCGACGCCATGATCCACGACGGGCTGTGGGACGGTTACAACAATCAGCACATGGGTAGTTGCGGCGACCTGTGTTGCGAGAAGTACAACATCACCCGCGAGGAACAGGACACCTTCGCGCTGGAAAGCTACCGCCGAGCCATGGAGGGCTGGGACAAGGGACACTTCAAGGACGTGGTGGTCCCCGTGGAGGTCAAAAGCCGCAAGGGTGCCGTCGTGGTGGACAAGGACGAGGACCTCGGCAAGTTCAACGCCGAGAAACTGGTCAAGCTGCCTCCCGCATTCGGGAAGGACAGCCGCATCACCGCGGGCAACGCCTCGAACATCGACGATGGTGCCTCGGCGGTCGTGGTGGTGGGCGAGGAGCGCATGAAGCAACTGGGCATCAAGCCGATGGCCCGCATCCTGGGACATGCCAACGCCGCCACCGAGCCGGAATGGTTCACCGTAGCCCCGGTCCACGCCATCAAGAAGCTGTCCGAGAAGCTATCGCTAAAGCTCGCCGACGTCGATCTGTTCGAGATCAACGAGGCGTTCTCGGTGGTGACGATGGTGGCTATGCGCGAACTGGAGTTGCCGCACGAGAAGGTCAACATCTGCGGCGGCGCCGTGGCCATCGGGCACCCCATCGGTTCGACGGGGGCACGCATCGTGATTGAACTGATGCACTCGTTGCGCCGCACCGGCGGCAAGCTCGGCATCGCCTGTCTCTGCATCGGCGGCGGCGAAGCCAGCGCCGTGGCGATCGAGGCCTGTGCCTGAGCCGGACCGCCGGCGGCGATCGCACACCCGTTCTCCAACCCGGCTGCGTGAAGCACCGGGGAAGGGTCTGTGCGCCTGTCCCAGACACACATTACAAGTGTCCACCAGGGGGCGCTTGGCCAGTGCCCACCTGGGGCGATTGAAGTGCCACTAGCTTGACGCAAACGCGGTCGGCGCGCTAGAGAAGCCTCGCACCCCAACGAACAACCAAGCACTCACGAACTTGTTCGGGGCGAGGCTTCTCTCACACATACGTCCCAACTCACTCGCCGGGACCAGGTCTAACGACCTGAAAACCGTCTGGCAGAATGCGTTTTCACTCGTCACCAAAAGTATGCACCACAAAACCGCTCGAAGCAAATGGAATCCCAAGAAAGTCCGCCAAAGTCACACGCCGCCCGCGCCAGCGAGTGGGAAGTGGCTTGGAATGGCAAGGCTCGGCAACTCAAGTGAGTTCTCCTGCCCCTGGAAACATCCCCCAAGCGCGCTCGCTGCCGAGACGTGGTTACCGGACGGCCAACTGGATCCTCGCCGGCTCAAAGCTAGGGCGAGCAAGATTCGAGCGCACTGACCGCCATTCGTCCTTGGCCAGAGGCCCGGTACTGCCAATCTCCCTTTCCCCGACTGGTATTAGACTGATCCGGGTTCCCAGGAAAACGTCACCACAACTCGCGACGTAACTCTATTCGCTGTAAATAGTTGCGTCGATTTGACGTGTCGCGGAGGAAGAACCGCTAACCGATTTAGTTTTCATTGGTCAATTATATCGGTTATACTACAGTATACAGGAGACGCCCAAAGAGGAGGTAGAACAATGAAGTGGATCAAGCTCCAAAAGATGCTCGCGATCGTGTCCCTCGGCGGAATGCCCTTCGCAACGGTCTCGTCATGCGATTACGGGCCGGGCGGCGGAGACTTCTACCTGGATCGTAACGTTGATCCGTATTACGGGCTCGGACATGCGGGCGGCTTCGACGTTGTGGTGGAGGACGTCTACTACGAGGAGGACATCTACTACGAGGAGGACATCTACTACGAAGAGGACGTGTATTACGACGACTGGTACGAGGAGGATTACTACTACGACGAGTACTACTACGAGGACGATTACCTCTTCGATTTCTTCGACTGGTTCTAGAAACACGGTGCACCCGGTTCTGCGAACGTGCCTGGTGAATTGCCGCTGGAATCGGTGCCGAGAATGGAGTTCACGCCATGAGATTGCGGAGACATCTTGTCCCGGTGTTGGCACTGTTGGTTGGCGGGATTCCGCTGGTGACTGTCGGGTCCTGTGACCGGTCCACGGCGGGCGGCTCGTTCCGCCTGGTTTCCAGCAACGACGACCTTGTGCGGGATGCAATCGACATCGTCTTCGGACGGGACGATGACTAGATGTAGCGTCGCTCCTTGTGCACCGAATGCTGAGCATCTTCGCGGCTCGCGAAGAAAACTGCGGCACCGGCGTCTCGCCGGCGAAGTCATAGGCGGGACACCGGTGCCACACTTTGGTTGCGGCCGAAGACCTCGCTGTGGGTGATGAAAGAACAAAAGGAACCGCCCGCCTGCCGGGGAAAGGCGTTCGGCAAACGGGCGGCTCGAGCGAAAACCAGCGCCCAGAGCATCTCTCCCTGTCTCTCTCCCACCAGGGAAAGTGAGGTACTGCACCACCAACTGTATCAATTGACGACGGTTGATACTATTGGGGAAAACCCTAACCTGCGAAAAAAAACTACGACGGCAAAACTCGCTGGAAGGGGCCGGTTTCGCATCAGCGGGGATCGCTTGTGGAGCCCCGCAACCAGCGAGAACGGGCCGGCAGGAGGGTCGTCAAGCCGATCATGTCACCGTAGGAAAGAACCGCCCACTCAGGCCGCAGCACGCCGTTCGTAGATCATCTCGTTTGTCGATCCGGGCCGATGCGTCAATAATGGGCACGCGAGTCGCGAAGGAATCGATCAGGAGGTTGCCAGTGAAGGGGACACACAACGCATGCTGGGTGCTGGTGGTTCTCGCGGGATGGTCGTGTGTTGGCGGATGCAGCACCCTGCCATCCCACGCCGCCGAGCGGATCAAGAAGGCAGACCGCGCGTATCGCGTCCGTCGCTATACCGTCGCAGAAGAACTCCTCGCTCCGGTGATCGAAGCTCACAGCCGCACACCGGATGCGGCCGAGGCGTTCTACATTCGCGCCCTGTGCCGTCTCAAAGCTGGTCGCCTCGTGGAGGCGGAGGGCGATCTGGAACAGGCGAAGTGCCTCACGCGCCGCAATGGATTGCTCGACCGTGTTCATGCCCAACTGGGCAACATCGAATTTGACAAAGGGCGGTACCATCGAGCTGTGGTGTACTACGAAGCCGCCTACGACGATCTCCCCAATCGTCCGCCCAAGGACCGGATCGGGTATCAGTACGGTGTCTCGCTGCAGCGCGTGGGGCACGCGGCAGAGGCGCGTTCCGTGTTTGGGGATGTGGTGACGAAGTACCCCCGCAGCCCCGTGGCCGCCCAAGCTCGCCGCAAAGCCGCTTGGCAACACGATTCCTTCTTCATTCAGTGTGGCGCGTATCGGAAGATCGCGGGGGCCCATCAACATGCCAGCTCCCTCAAGAACCAAGGGGTCGATGCGATTGCCGTTCCCGAGAAGGGTGTATCCTCGAGGTTGTACATGGTCCGCGTGGGACCGTACCGCACCTATGCAGCCGCCCGCGGGGCACTGCCCGACGTCCAACGCGTTCAGCCGGACGCCTTCATCATTCCGTGAAGGGAAGACGAGGTCATTCCGGACGATTTCGAGTTCACTGCGAAGGGTCACCGGATCGAGACGGGCTCGACGCAATCAGCAGAACTCCCATTCAATCACGGATAACCGCGCCGATGACGGCGGAGCTGGACGGGCGACCAGATTCATCATCCGAGCGGTTCATTGTCTGCTTCCAAGGAGCCACCGAGGCTTTCAGTAGACTGCATAAGCAAGAAAGACAAGCATGACCCAAGAGCAGAAGACCGAAGCTGTCTTGCGGCTTCGGCGACGAAAAGAACCGGCTACGACCATGGCTCATTCGGACACTATCAAGTACGATAGCCGCCGGGGAATCAACCTGCGGGTGACACCCGGTGACGACTTGTCACGGTGAGGATTGAGTGGCTGCCGAACAGAAACTGTTCCACGGAGAAAACCAGATGTCAAAGACCAGAGTCAACGAACTTCAATCACTCGTGGCCAAGCTTCATGCTGACCGCGAAGGCCACCTGGCCGCCATCGCTCAGATCGATGCGGCGTTCGACGCGCTTGGGATCAAGATGCCCAAGAGGAAGAAACGCGGGCGTAAGCCTGGCAAGAAGAAAGCGGTCGGCAAAATAGCCAAGAAGAAGACGGCCAAGAAGACGAAACGGAAGAAGTTCAAGACAAGTGCGAACGAGCTGGTGTTGGCCACGGTCAAGAAGGGCGGGGCCAAGGGTTCCACAGGCGCTCAGATTAGCAAGGCGTGGAAGACTGCGGGCAGACCTGGCGACGCATACAACACCCTTGGCGTCTTGTTCAAGGAGAAGAAGATCAAGCGAGAGAAGATCAAAGGCGCTAAGGGGAGTGTGTATCGGCTGGCATAGGCGGAGGCAGCCCATTCCCCACGGTGAAGTTCGACTCCTCCGAACGCGTTGTCAGTACAGCGGCAAGGGACAAGACCGACGAAACCCGCGGACTTACGATGGGGGCTTGAGAATAGCCCCTCGACGATTGTGACCGTCCAGACGGACTTCGACCGGTTCATCCACCCGAATGTGACGCAGATGCGGGGTTTCGCTGACGGTCCTCTGACCGGCTAGCCAGTCCCAGTCCACGTGCCCTTCGCCGGCGGTGGGATTGACGGTCAGATACCCGATGCGAAAAGAGGTCAGGTTCTGGAAGAAGTGCGTTCCCTGAGATGGTGCAATCACAAAGTCATGCAGACTGGTCTCGACGACCACCTGCGCCGAGCAGATTTGGTCCCAAACGACTGGAATCCCCAGCCAGGGGTCGGAGGACCCCCAGCGCCCCGGTCCGATGAGGATGCAGGGGCAGCCGGCCTTTCTGAGCTTCTCGTTCAGTTGACCAATCTCCACGGCGATTGCCCGGGTCCGCGCGGAATCGAACCGCTCGGGCTTGACGAAGATGATGTCGCGGATTCCGTGGATGTTGCCGTTGCCCATCGCCTGAGCGCTATAGCAAACCATCTCGGCCGGTTCGATTCCGTCCAGCGAAATGCTCTCGATCGTTGCCTCGTCCGCAACGATCGGACGGATCTGAAGAAACCCGAATTCCATCGGATTGGTTCGCATGTCCACGGCGAACTCGATTTCGATCGGGCAGGCCATGCCCTTGCGTCCGAGGTTCACCAAAAACTTGAGGATGTCGGTCAGCGGAAACAGGTCGGACTTGAGCACGTGGGCGAACGTCACTAACCGGGGCCCGGGGCGGTTGATCCCGTCATAGACCGCATCGTTCTCGGTCGAGTAGACTGAGCCCAGCGGGGCGAGCGTGCCATCATGCTCCGCGACCTCCAGATCGTGCATGATCAGATTCGCATCCACATCGAGCGTGGGGTAGCGCTCGGGATGACTCATGTCCAGGGCGTAGAAGCTGCGCTGCGAGTTGGCCAGCAGGTCCTGCGTGGTGGCACACTGCGGAAAGATCCCCGGATAAGCCGGCGAGAACATCAGGAACTCTCCGCCTTCCACCACCATCTTGCCCAAGCCCAAAGCCACGCAGGACACGCCGTCGGCGGGCTCCAGCTTGCCAAACGGATAGTAGTTGTACGAACGGACAACGCCGGAGAAAGTCGGGTAGAAGCGATCTTCATACTGCGAGCCGACCAGTTCCTGCAAGAGAACGCCCATCTTTTCCTCTTCGGTGCGGTGACCGGTGACCTCCAAATACCGCCGCGCCGATTGCGTGAAGGTGGAGGCATAGACGAGCTTGATGGCGTCGCACAACTGATCCAACCGGTTGCCCAGGTTGTAATGATCGTTGGAGAGCATGTACGTGCGGTACACCCCGGCGAAGGGTTGCCCGAGGGAATCCTCCAAGAGGCTACTGGAGCGAACAGCCAGCGGGTAGCGCACCGAACTGAGAAACGCCGCCAAGTCGCCGTGGATGAAGGCGGGAAGTTTGGCCTTGAGAAACGCCTCGGACACCGTCTCATCGTCGGGATTGTCGGCGATTAAACCGTGCAGATGGTTCTGCTCGAGGAAGGCGTCGAAAACATCGGTCCCGATGACGGCACTGTTGGGGATGAAAACGCGGACGCCACCGAAGCGGTCGCGCACCTGTTGCCGCTTCAGCATCGCACTGACGAAAGCCAACCCACGCGCCTTGCCTCCGATCGACCCCCCGCCAATGCGCGTGAACGCCGTGGCGGTGGAGAACTTGCGGCGCGAGAAATCCGAGATGATCCCGGTCTGGCTATGCTCATCGAACTCTGTGAGCATGTTCACAAGGTAGGAGCGCAGCGCTGCCACAGACGGGAACTCCACGACGGTGCGCGGGCGGATCTTGACGGCCAACTCGAATTCGGTGCGGGCCATCAACCAGTTGCTGAAGTGGTTGGAGCCCGCGTGAAACAGAATGGACTCCTCGGACATGTGGGCCACACCCTCGGCGAGCGTGCGCAGATCGTTGGCCCGCCCCACTTCGCTCCCGTCAGGAAGGCGGAAGATGAAGTCACCGAACCCCAGATTCCCCTGAATGTAGCCTCGCAGATCCTGCAAGAGCGTTGGGGATTTCTTGTTGATGAAGCTGGCCCCCAGAGCGGTCGCCCGTGCCTGGTTTGCCGCCTCGGAGGATTGCAGCAGGACCGGGATGTGCGGAGAGTCGTCCTTGATCCGGCGAACGAACTCCAGCCCGGCCTCGGCATCCAGAACACCGCCGCGGGGAAAACGAACGTCCGAAATGATGCCCAACAGACACTCGCCGAACTTGGCGTACAGCTCCCAGGCATCTTCAAAGGTCTCAGCAAGAAGGATCTTGGGGCGGGCACGCATGCGCAGCAGTTTCTGAACGCGGTTCAACCCCTCGGACATCAACATCTGCGTCTGCTTCATCAACTCGGTGTAAATCAGCGGTAGATAGGATGAGTAAAACCGCACCGAGTCTTCGATGAGTATGATGACCCGGACGTTGCCCACGCGCGTGTCGTGCTCGGCGTTGAGGCGATCCTCCATGTACTTGATGATGGCTAGGAGAATCTTCGCATCCCCTCGCCAGACGAAGATCTGGTCGATAGGACCTCGGTTCTTCCGCAAACCGCTGTACCGGGCGAGTTCACGCGGTTCGTCCGCCAGAACAACGATGGGCAGGTCTGACCTGATCCTCTTTACCTCCTCGGCGAACTCCGTAACGTTCCAACCGCCCAGTCGCGTCATGGTGATGACAAGATCGAACTCGCGCTCGGCGATCAGCTCCAGCGCTTCGCGACCGGTCGTCGCCCTGGACACGCGCGGCGCATGACTGAGGTTCAGTTCCACAAACTCGCTGCTGATCAGGTCCGCCAACAGACCGTCTTCTTCGAGAATGAAGGACTCATACAAGCTGCAAACCAGCAGCAGGTCCTGCACCCGGACGGGAACCAGTTTGTGGAACCCGGCGAAGTCCGACCCGTAGTCGTCAAGCCGTCGATCACCGTTGGACGAATGCACTCAACCAACCTCAGTTAATACCGGACCGTTGTCCGCACATCCGCGTAGAATCCAGGTCACACGCCGGCCTCGGCCACATGGGTCATGGCCATCCCCAATGTAGCGTCACCCCTTGTGGGTGACGAGAAACGCAGGTGCGCCGCCCACAAGGGGCGACGCTACACCGTAAATCGACAGCCTGTTGCGGTCGTAGCTCGTCAAGCCATCAATACTCGCTACACACCTACGCTAGTCCACCGCTGGAACGAACAACCGAATCTGATGCCCCGCAAGTGTCACCGGATCGCCACCGGCGGCAATGGTCTCATCTGTGAGCACGTCTCTGAACGGCGGGTTGCCCGAATCCACGGGGCGTTTTAGAGCTACGCTGCGCGGCTCGGTGTGGAGATTGGCCACGGCGAAGCATGGTTTGCCGTCGGCTGTGCGCCCGTTGAATACCAGACATGCGGACGCAACTTGGCCACCAGGTCCATAGGCCACGAAACCTGTCGGATCCCGCAAGTCACGACTGACGATGGGCTCGGGCAGGCTCTTGATGTGTCCGCTGAGTTGGGCAACCGATCCGTTATCCGGGGGCGCGACGACCCGCGCGCCTGCTCCAACGATCGCCCGCACGCTGTCGGTCATCTGCCGGGTGTTCGCTTCGCCGACCGCAACGAGCACCGCGCCGTAGTCGTGCGGTGTGATGACTCGCCGAATCCGCCCGGCGGGGACGACGTCAAAAAGCAACTGCCGATCCAGCAGCGTGTTGAAGAGTTCCGCCGCCTGTTCCGACCAATGATCACCGTCCGGCCCGGTGACCGCCGTGTCGTCGATCACCACCGCGAGAGTCGCGCACCCGGCAAAACCCTCGAGCTCTCGGGCGTGATACAGCAGGTCCAGAGCAGTATGGGCCACGGTTTCCACGTGGGCCGGGTACGTTGTCAGGGGGGCATACGGCAAGCGCGACCCGTCGCGCAGGTCGCGCCATCCTTCAATAACACCCAGGCGTTGGCCGGCGAGCGCGTGGGCCCACATTGCCAGTCGCGTGGCGCCCACGCTCGCAAGACCGCCCCTACGCGCGTCGGAGCGATGCGGTGGAATCCAGCCGACTGCGATTACATCCTGTCCCGATGCCACCGCACGGAGCAGGCTGCGCCGGGCCAGCGATTCGCCCCAGCTTTCGCCGTCCGGCGGATCGAGGACCGCAAGCAAAGCGCCTTGTTCGCCTCTCTCTTCCGAGAGAAGCGCGGCCAACGACAGCGGTCGGACCACGAGCCGATTCGCCGACTGTGCGGCCGAGGTTTCAGTGCTCTGCACGAGGATTCTGATACCAAGCGCCGCGGCCCGCGCGTCGAGTTCGCCACCGCTGCCGGCGAAGAGGGCGGTGCGCGGTGACAGCCCGGTGACCCCCATCCCGAGGCATGCGAGAAGATCAAAATCACCGAACGCCTTGTCGCACTTCGTCGCGTAAGAACGGTCCATGAAAGCGAAGCGCGGCGCGCGGTCGGCTGACAAGTCCGGTCGTGGCGCGGTTGCGACGGCGGCGAGACCGAAGCGCATACGGTGCGGCTTGAAACCCGGTCGCCGAGCCTCTCGCGCCGCCCGTTCCGTCGCTTTGTCCAGCCAGTCGAGCATCGCCGCCACATCCCGGTCGCGCATGGCGCCATTGCCCAGCCGGCGAAAGCGCAACTCTCGCTCCAACACGACCGCGGTCTTGAGGGTTACGGCAATCGTAGCCCGCCGATAGGGGCGGTCGAACCAGCCGAAGTAGAGCGACTCGATCAGATCCGGCGCGGGCACGAACCGTTGCAGGTGCGCCCGTGCCCGCTCGATCGTGGTTTCCAGGGTGGCCGTATCGATCCGACGATCGGACTGGGCGTATCCGGCGCCACCCCACAACAACCCGATCGACAACGTGGCACAAGACAACGCGCGCACAGTCGGGCCTCGGTAGTGTTTCACCACAGCTTCCACCATTTGCGGGCACGTTTGTCGCCCGACGATTGCAGACGCCGCTCCATCTCCGTCAGTGTCGGGAGCTTGGCACGCAAACCAATGAGCCGCGATCGGGCGAAGAACTCAGGACGCTCGCGCAATTGCTGCCGCGAACGCTCGTGGAACAGGCCCTCGGGAAACGGAAGATCGCTGTCATCGAGATAGAACTTCAGCCCTTCCTCCAGGCACTGGGCGGCCTCGTAGCCCAAGCGGCGACATTCCGCCGCATCCGCTTGGGCGGCGGCGGCCTCACTGATAACGCGGAAGAGAACCAGCCACTGGGCCACGTCGATGATGCGGGACGGCTCTTCTCCAGGATTCACCCGTGCCGTTGCCAGGTCGTCGTCTTCCTCAGACGTCGTGGCGGGCCCGTCGGGCACGCTGAACCTGAATTCACTGTCGAACCCACACGTTTCGCAGCGCGTTTGCAGCACGAGCAGAGTCCGCCCGTCGCACGTTTCAAGCCGACTTTGCCCGCACCGCGTCCGCCCGGTACCGCACAATTTGCACGGCGTAGCCATGAGGTAGAGATGCGCTTCCGCCACGCTGTGGGCTTCAAGCGGAGGGATATCCATAGCTCTGTCCGCCGGGGCTACTCCTCCCCCGAGCCCTCGTCTGCCGCGCGATCGGAACCGGCGCTGTTGCCCCCGGCGGCGCCCCGGAGCCGGCTCAGAAAACCACTGATGGCCCCTTTGCCCTCGCGCGGGGCAGGCTGGCCCGCCGCGGCACCGTCCGCCGTGCCCATGTCGGGCTGCCGGTCGAGTCCGCCCAATTCGCCGAATTCGGGTATCTCCAGCCCGCGATTGCCGGCCAACGCGCTGCCGACATCCTCGGACCCGGTGGGCAGCAGATACCGCCCCTCGCCGCCGAGGTTACGGTTGTGGCGGGGTGTCGGCTCCTGCTCGCGACATGCCGCCGATGCGACCATCAGACAGCACAATCCCAACCAGATCCGATGTATTCTCGTTAGCTGCATCGCTCGCTCCTGCGGTTGCGTGCCACACGCTCAGCCGGCTAGCATATTTCGCCGTCGCCGCAACGTCAACTTGCTGCGCCGAAGTGCCCTGACAACGGGTGTGGCCATGTTTTGGGGTGCGGCTGATTTTTTGGATATACACTTCAATCGGTTGGATGCCATGCAACGTCGTGAACCCAATGTTCTCGTGCTTGTTCTTAGCCTCCGGAGGAGGCGGCGGAATAAAGCCCAGGGTGAGCGAAGCGAACCCTGGGTAGGGTGTCCCGCCCCCGTCCCAAAGCCCCCGGAGGGGGCGACGGATTGCCGGATTCACCGCAGGTTCCGCCGCCCCCTCCGGGGGCTCGGGTTGCCCGCAACACAGCCCCAGGGCTCGCTTCGCTTCGCCCTGGGCTCTATTCCGTCGCCCCCTCCGGGGGCTCAGAATGCGTTATCCTGAACATGGAATCGTGTTCATAAACACGTGCTCCCAGGTTCGCTGCGTTGGATGCCATGGCACCGGTCAACCTTGTGCCACAAATGATGGCCACACCCTCTGACAACCCAAAACCTGCGGGTCGGAGCCGAGCGACGCTTTCGGCGGACCGCATTTCGTCCGCTCCCTCACGATCGCGGCTCGGATCAGAGCGGTTCCCGGCGACCCGCACCATCTCGGGCGGCGATGGCTAAGGCACGAGTTCCACCATCGGCACAGTCACTTCGAGCGTTTCCTTCCGCCGCTTGAGAGTGAGTCGGAGTGGCTGATCGCTGTTCCACAGGGCGGTCCATTCGTCGCGTCCCAGTTCGGCCACGGGGCGTTCGTTCACCCTGATGATGCGATCACGGACCCGGATGCCCAGTCGCGCCGCTTCGGTGTCCGCGATCACTTCCACGACCATCGGAACACCGTTACGCTCCTCTGTGAAGAAACCGCGCGAACGGACCGGGGGGATCGTGATGGGCTTGTCGTCAATGCGAACGAAACGGACGCGGGCGTTCTTCTGGTCGAAGGTCACTGCGAAGTGTCGTAGGATCTGGTTGCCCAGTACGCCGGACCGCCCCATGAGCCGGACCAGCGGATCGGCCACCACGTTCCGCCCGATTGTCAGCGAGCCCGCGACACGTGCCATCTGGGCCGCATGCTCGGCGGTGGCCCGCTTGACGCGCCCCATGGCCACCGGCGGGGCGTGGAAAGGCAACTTCTTCCGCAACGAGCGCGGCAGCGTCAGGCACCCGTTGGCCCCGGAATCCACCGTAAGGCGGACCTTGTGATCCGCCAGGCGCAAGGTCAAGCGCGGGAATCCCCGCGCCTTCGTGTATCGTAGCGTCGCCCGCCCCTTGTCCGAGGGAAGCTCGCCGTGCTCGAGAAGAACCGTCTTGGCGGGGTAGTCGATTGTCAGCAGGCAATCGGCAAACAGGCCGAAGCCCAGAAGCCCATCGATCGTGCGATGTCCGGCAACCACAAACCCCAGATCCACCACCACGGCTTCGACGCCCGCAAATCGTGCCCGGCCCAATTCCAGCGATCGCAGTTCCACCACCTTCGCGGTGCGCCCACCTGCCCCGGAGTTGTCTCCCACCGCCGCGAACTTGACGGCCTCGAGCTTCAGTTCGCGCGATACCGGGCGATTCAAAGCCACCATCGACGCGCCCGTGTCGAGAATGAAAAGGTAGGGCCCTTGCCCGTTCAACTTGACCTCGACCAGCGGGAGGCGATCGACGAATTCCATCTCCACCTTGACGGTGGGCGTGGGTAGATGGGTTCGTTCCGGCTCGAACCGCGGCGCCTCATCCGAACAGGCCCGCGGGCTAACAAGGCACACAGCCGCCAGGGCAGCCAAGGCAGATAAAAGGGAAAGGCGTTTCATGAACGACTCGCCGGCGGCACAAGATCGGCTCCAAGACGCGTTTCGAGTTTACGCGGTCGCGGTCCGCGCGGCAAACCGCCTCTTCCTGGGCCAGAGAGCGCAGATAGTCCTTGGCACGTGCCGCGTTAGCCTTGGGTGGCATGGCCAAGGACCGCCCTACATGATTTAACGATTTGACCAAGGACCTCTCAAGGTGATCCTTGGCCATGTTGAACGCCGTCAAGTCCCTCGGCCGACGAGACGCCGGTCGCTACGTACGGTTTCCCCATGGTCAAGCTCGGTTTCAAGCCATCGCAAGCGTCTCCGATTCCGGCGCGGGGTTGCCCTGCGACAGCCCATCGCCTTATACGCTTGACCATGCCACCCTTGGAATAGACGCCAAAACCCATCTGCGACCGGAGAGCTGCCTCCCCGGTTCTTGAACCGCGGGGTTATCTGAGGCATACTTGCAGTTCGGTGTAGCGGTGTGTTTGGAGCCCGCAAGAGAATTCACCCACCAGGGATCAACGCTATGAGCTTGATGATCAGCATTTCGGGGATTCGCGGCATCATCGGCCAGACCCTGACGCCGCAACTCGCCGTTGACGTGGGTTGCGCTTTCGCCGCCCATGTCCAGGGCGGCAGGGTCGTGCTGGCCCGCGACTCGCGCCCGAGCGGTCCGATGATCCGCGCCGCGGTGCTCAGTGGTCTGCTCTCCGGTGGGTGCGAGGTCGTCGATCTGGGCATTGTCTCCACACCCGGCGCGGGACTGATGATCGACGAACTCCAGGCCGACGGCGGCATCGTCATCACCGCCAGCCACAACCCTCTCATGTGGAACGGCATCAAGTTCCTCACCCGCCACGGCGCGGCGCCGCCCCAGAATGAGGCGGAAGACATCATCGCCATGTACCGATCGCGGAACTTCGCCCCCGTGCGCGCCGAAAGCCTGCGCGACGTCACCGGCGACGAATCGACGCACCGTCGTCACGTGGACAAAGTGCTGGCCACCGTCAACGTCGAGCAAATAGCCCGGTGCCGGTTCCACGTGGTGCTCGACAGCGTCTGCGGAGCCGGCGGTGCCGCGGGACACAGATTGCTCAAAGCCCTCGGCTGTGAAGTGACCCACCTCAACGCCGAGCCGACCGGACGATTCCCGCACGCGCCCGAGCCCACGGGTGAAAACCTCGGCGAACTGTGCCAATCCGTGACCCAAGCGAAGGGCGACATCGGTTTCGCCCAGGACCCCGACGCCGACCGACTGGCCATCGTGGATGAGGCCGGAAGCTACATCGGCGAAGAGTACACCCTGGCGCTGTCCGCCAAGCACGTGCTCGCCGCTCGCCCGGGCCCGGCGGCGGCCAACCTCTCCACCTCGCGCATGATCGACGCCGTCGCCGACGGCGCCGCAGGCTGTGCCGTGTACCGCTCCGCTGTCGGTGAAGCCAACGTCGTCGAGATGATGAAACAGCGGGGTTGCGTGATCGGGGGCGAGGGCAACGGCGGCGTGATCGATCCTCGGGTGGTTTACATCCGTGACAGCCTAGTGGCGATGGCTTTGGTGTTGCAGTTGATGGCCGATGACGGCCGGTCGCTGTCGCGGATTGTGGCCGACGTGCCGCGTTACCGGATGGTCAAGCAGAAGTTCGAGTGCCATCCGGAGCGGATCGGCGCCATTCTGGCGGTCGTCAAGGAGGAATTCGCCCACGAGGATCTCAACGACGCCGACGGCGTACGCATCGATTGGCCGCAAGGCTGGGTCCACGTTCGCGGATCAAACACCGAGCCGATCGTGCGTGTGATCGCCGAAGCCGACAGCGAGGCAATGGCCGACGAACTCATCGGACGTGTCCGCAAGCTCATCGATCGCGTGTAGACCCATGACCCGTCGCCGCCACAAACCCGCCGTCCAGCGCTATCACGACCGCGTCGCGTCGCGCTACGACGCCTCGTATGAAGACGCTTACTGGCAGTGGCACGACGCGCTGACCTGGGACCACATCAAGCCTCACTTGCCTCGTGAAGCCCGAGCCCCCGTGCTGGATCTTGGATGCGGAACGGGCCGCTGGGCCGCCAAGCTCGTGCAAGCGGGGTACACCGTCACCGGCGTGGACATCTCCGGCGCCATGATCGCCCGCTCTCGCACCAAGCTGGCGGGAATGGCCGGTGCCGATCGCGCCTCCTTCATTCAGGCCAATCTGGCCGACCTATCCGAGTTGCCGGCCGATGGTTTCCGCTTGGCACTGGCGTTAGGCGATCCTCTGGGCTGCACGTCGGCCCCGGCGCGAGCGTTGAAGGAGATTCGCAAGCGCCTGGCGCAGCGTGGCGTGTTGATCGCCACGTTCGACAACCGCCTGTCAGCCGTGGACTACTATCTTCAGCAAGGGGACCCGGGCGAGCTCCAGGCCTTTTTGCGTACCGGTAGGACCCATTGGCTGACCCGGGACCGCGAGGAGCGGTTCGAGATTCACACCTACAGCCCATCGCAAGTTCGCAAGCTCATCGAGTCGGGCGGATTCGAGGTCCTTGACCTGATCGGAAAAACGGTGTTGCCCATGCGCCACTACCGTGCGTTGCTCGATACGCCTCAGCACCGCCGGCATTGGGCCAAAATCGAGAAATCACTATGCCGAGAGGAGGCCGCCATCGGACGAGCCTCCCATCTGCAGGTTGTCGCCCGCGGAAGTTGACAGGCGGGGTGTCGTGGGGATAAGATTACAGCCCGTATGGGCGGCTCGCCGGTGCGATGCGGGCTGCAAGGTGTGGAGCATTGACGATACAGTGAGGGTATACACCCATGCGACGATCCGGCGTTCTGTTACTCGCGGTCGGCTTGGTGATGTGGGGCGTTGGATGTAACGTCCCTCAGTTGGCCAAGGAAAGCTCGCTCATCACTCGTTACATCCAACGAGGTTCCACGCAGAGTTCCACGCTGACCCAGTCGTCGGGAGAGCACCTGCACTCCCTAAACGGCGTGGTGGATATCGATTCCAAGGCGTTGCTGGACGACATCGACCTGTTCTGGCAGCGCGACCGCGGAATGCGCCTGTCCCGCTGGCACGAGCGATAGAGAGCCTGGAAAACAGAAAGAGCCGCGGGCTTAAAGCCCGCGCGGACGCCCGCGCAGGTTGAAACCTGCGGCTCGCATAGTAGTCCTGTTCGGTGCCCGTAGCGTTTTGAGGACCGCCGAGCAGCGGATCATGGATTCGGCCGGCCTTCGGATGCGGCGTGCCGCCGCGGTTGCGAAGGCCTTTTTGGTGCGCCGCCTCGTTGATCGCGAGCCACAAGCGTGCCATAATCACTCCACGCTGATTGTCACCGACATGTTCACCTCGGCGGAGGTCACGGATCGCCATGGAGGCAAGCACGGTCAACACCACTGTGGTCGCGGTGTCGTTCGCGGTATACACGCTGGCGATCATTACGATCGGGTTGTACTCGGCCAGATTCGCCCGGCGCAGCGACGAGGACTACTTCCTGGCCGGTCGGTCGCTGGGCGGCTGGATTGCGGCGCTGTCGGCATCGGCGTCGAGCGAATCGGGTTGGGTCACGCTCGGACTGGTGGGCTTGGCGTTTACCTCGGGCGCCTCGGCCTACTGGATCATCCCCGGGTGCCTGCTCGGCTACGTGTTCAACTGGTTCGTTCTCGCCGGGCCTATGCGCGACCGCTCGCGGCAGCTCGAGGCCCTGACCCTCCCGGACCTGTTTTCGTTTCACTTCAAGGAACGCGTTCCCATTCTGCGGATCATGTCGGTGATCGTGATCATCGTGGCGATGTGGCTCTACGTAGCCGCCCAACTGTCCGCCGCCGGCAAGGCATTCTCGGTGAGTTTCGACGGGATCAACTACCGTTGGGGGGTGGTCGTCGGGGCGTCGATCGTGTTGCTCTACACCGTGCTGGGCGGTTTCCGCGCCGTCTGCTGGACCGATTTCCTGCAGGCCCTGTTGATGGTCGGCACGTTGGTGATCTTTCCGGCACATCTGCTGCTTCAGAAAGGCGGCTACGGTTTCATCGCCAGCAACCTGGACGTTGAGCTGCTCCGCTTCACCCCGGACAGGGCGGGGCTCGCTTTCCTGGGCTTCCTGCTCGGACACGGCGCGCTGGGAATCAACTTCGGCTACCCGGGGCAACCCCATGTGCTGGTTCGCTTCATGGCCCTGAAGACGCGCAAGGAGGCCTTTGTGGCCGGAACTGTCGCGGTGATCTGGGGGACGCTGGTATACTGGGGCGCGGTGACCATCGGTTTGATGGCCCGGGCGATGACCGAGGCCGGCGCCGATTGGGGGCAGGTCATGCTCGTCGGCGACCAAACCGAGTACTACCGCGAACTCGGCTTGGTGCTCTCGGCGATGCACCTGCTTCCGCCCATGATGGCCGGTCTGGTGCTCGCCGCCGTGCTGGCGGCCATCTGCTCCACCGCCGACAGCCAACTGGTCGTCGCCGCCAGTGCCGCCGCCAACGACCTGTACGCGCGGTTGTTCGGCGAAGGCAAGGCGAAATCGCACATGCTGGTCAATCGGCTTGCCGTGCTCGTACTGGGTATCGGGGCCGTCTTGCTCGTCATCGGAGACGTAAAAGAGGTCTATTCGTTCGTGCTGGACTACGGCTGGGCGATCCTGGGGGCATCCTTCGGTCCGCAGGTGATTCTGCTGCTCTTATGGAAGCGGGCGTCGTACGCCGGATGCGTCGCCGGCATGTTCACGGGCTTCACCGTCGCGCTGCTCTGGAAGGCCTGTTGGAACAACCAGTTCCACGGCATCGAGGTCTACAACCTCACGCTCGGTTTCATCGCCGCCCTGGTGGTCAATGTGGTCGTGAGCCTCATCGTGCCACGGCGCGACGTCGGTCGATCACACCGGTCACGAGCTTGAACACGAGCATTCCGAGAAACGCCGTAAAACCGACACCGGTGAAAACGTACCAGATGTAATGGGCTCGGTTGTAGGCTTCCGGCAACGGTGGCATGGCTTCGGGCGATCGAGCCGTGTCCACACAAACCAGCAACTCAGCCAACTTCTCAGGTTCTCCATCGCCCTCGACTTCCCACCTCTTGAGCGTGTACGCCGCCCCGGCATCCGCCAGCATCCACTGGCCTTCCCTTTCCCCAACGGTCACCGTGATACCCTCGGGCAGGTCAATGCCGTGGTCACGAAAAGCCGCGATGATCGGAGTGGCGATACGCGTGTCTTCGCCCAAGCGGTCCAGATCGTTACGCAGCTCCTCATCCAGCGGGAGCGCGAAACGGTACGTCGGGTCCGTCGCCATCCGCCACTGCTGCCGCGCATCAGGCGCCAAGTGCTTCGGGTCGGGACAATACGCATCGAGCAGGTATCCGGAGAGAACGAATCCGAAAAGCCAAGCGAAGAACGTGGTCAGGTGTTGATAGCCCAAGTACAGACCCACCTCGCCTTCCGGGGCCTGCTTGGAGGCATACTCCAGGAACTTCGGTGACAGGAAGCACTCCGCCAGCCCCTGCAGTCCGATCCCGATGGCAATCATCAACGTGATGGGGTGCAGGACAATGATCCGCAAGTCAATCGAGCGACCGGTGATCTCCTCCAGCGCCGGGCTCAATGCGATAATCAGGGCCGTAAACGGGATAATCAGCAAACCGATCCCAATGGCGTTCACCGGCTTGAAATCGCGCACCAGATGCGTGATCGGCACGACCAGAAGCACGACCACCAACGGGTTGATGTTGGCCAACCACTCGGGTTTCGTGCCGGTTCCCATCAACCGCTCGATGTAGGTGGGCATCGAGGCATAAAGCTGACCCTGGATGGCCCAGAACCCCGCTACAATCAGGATCAGGCTGAGGAAGCGAAAGTTGCCCATGACCGTGAGCAGCCCGCGCAAGGCTTCGACGACGGTCTTGCCCGTGCCTTTGTTGTCCACATTCCGGTAGAAGAGCGCTACCAAGACCAAGGCTGTGAAGGCCATGCCGGCGGCGTAGAAGTTGATGTATTGCAGCCCCAGACGATCGTTCAGATCGCCGGCCAGCCCCTTGCCGCTGAACGCACCGATGTTGACCACCATGTAGAAGATCGACATGGCCCGGGCTCGAGTGGCATCCGTGCTGCACTTGGCGGCCGTACCGGAGATCACCGGTTTGACGATCGCTCCGCCGAACATGATCAGAACCAGCGATGCGATGGCCGTGCTCTTCAACTGAAAAGCACCCAGCACGCCGTAGCCTGCGGTCAGCAAAGTGAACGCCACAAGCAGGGCGCGGCGGAAGCCGATCTTGTCGGCCATAATCCCCATGAACGTGGGCAGCAGGTACAGAATGGACGAGAACAGTCCGGCCACCCACCCGGCTTCCTTGTCCGAGAATCCCACCATGTCATGCAGGTATCGGATCAACGTGATGAACATGCCGTAGTAGGCGGCTCGCTCACACAGTTCAGCCCCGTTCGCATACCAGAACGTGCTCGGAAAGCGCCAACCAGACTGCTTGGACGTGGCGTCGGGATTGTCAATCATGGATCTTAGGCTCTGCTACTGGAGCGGTTCGGGTCAGCTTCGTTGCGGCGGATGGTATACGGATTTCGTAGCGGCGCCCACCGACGCGAGACCGTGCCCCCACAACCGGCGACGATCCCCCTACTCCACGATGTGGATTCGGGAATCGCCTTCCCCATCCGCCGGGTCAAAGATCACGACCTTCATCTTGGAGAACACCCGCTCCATGCTATCGACGTACAGCCGCGCGCGGGTGATCGCCTTCGCCTGGCGGTATTCCGTCAGCATGCTGAGGAAGCGGTTCGCATCGCCCCGAGCGCGATCCACGCGATCCGCGGAGAGACCTTCCGCACGGCTGATCCTCTGCTGAGCCCGCCCACGGGCTTCGGGGAGCACGCTGCCAACGTACTCGCGCGCCTGGTCGATCGTGCGCTCACTGTCCTTCTTGGCATCGGTGACTTCGTTGAACGCCGGTTGAACGGGGACGGGCGGGTCCACCACCTGCAAGTCGCCCTTGTCCAACACGATCCCGGCCTGATACTCGTCGAGCAATTGCTGGGCCAGCGTGATGGCGTCTATTTGAATCCGGCCCTTGGCGGTGGTCAGCATGTCGTCCACCGGCAGTGAGGCCACCAAGCGATTCACGACCGACTCGACGGTCCGCTCCACCAGCCAGTGCGGGTCCTCCGCGTTGAACAGGTAGGCAATCGGATCGGGCGTCTTGTACTGAACCCGCATCATGATCTTGAGGATGTTCTCATCGCCGGTGAGCATGTCTGAACGGCGGCGCTCGGGTGATTTTTCACCCAAGGTGGTGAAACCCACCTCGATCCATCGCACGGCGGTGGTCTGAGGGGTGTAGACACGATCGATCGGCCATGGCCAAGCCCAGTGCAGTCCCGGCAGTTTGCTCTTTTCCGCTTGGGTGCTCCCGCATATCTTCCCGAAGCGCGTGACCACGCCGCGCTCGTTCGTGTCCACCATGTAGAAGCCCGAAAACAGCCAAGCGACGATGGCGGCGCCACACAGAACGAGTAGCACGTTCCGCAGGCGCCACCAGCGTCCCCCGGCCGGCGGGTTACTCGGATGGTCGGCGCTGGTCATCAGTGTCTTCCTCACCCGGCGCGGGTTCGTTCGCCACGACCGGCGGTGTGACGGTGGGTCCCGTGGCACCCTGCGTGAGCAGGAGCCTCAAATAGGACGAATCCGCCGGTAACACAATCGTCGTGCCCTTGGTCAGCGACTTCTCGTACGATTCCAGCGTGCGCAGAAACTCGTAAAACTCCGCATCCTGGCCGTAGGCTTCCGCGTAGATCTTGGTCGCCTCCGCTTCGGCCCGGCCTTGGATCTCCTTGGCCTCACGATAGGCCTTGGCGAGAATCTCGGTGCGTTGTTGGTCGGCGGCGGCGCGGATCTTGGCGGCCTCCTCTTCGCCCTCACTGCGATAGCGGGTGGCGATGCGCTTGCGTTCGGCCCGCATACGCTCGAAGACACTATTGCGGTTTTGCTCGGGGAATGTGATCCGCTTGATGCGGAAATCGACGATCTTGATGCCATATTGTGCCGCCGCCGTCAGCTTGCAGGCGTCACGGATCTGTCCCATGACCGATTCCAGTTGCAACTGTTCCGGCTCCACCGAAAGCAACGCGGACAAGTCGTGCTTGCCGAGAACCATGCCCAGCTCTGAAGCGATGATGACGCCCAGATTCGCCTCGGCCTCTTCGCGTGTGCCAACCGCCTCGAGGTAGTGCAACGGACGCTCCACGCACCACGCCGTGTAGCTGGTCACCTCGATGTTCTTCTTGTCCTTGGTGAGGTACTCCCTGGCGGGTTCGCCCGGTCCGGGCAGGTCCAATACCAGCAGCCGCTTGTCGAGGTTAACGACGCTCTCGATCGGCCACAGCCACTTGAATCCGAGCCCGGGTTCGGTGATCGTCCGCACAGGGTCACCGAAGCGTGTGACAATCGCATACTGTGTCTCGTCAACCACAAAACACACCGACCACACGGTCAGCACGACGAGTGCCAAGACCACTAGAACGATAAACACCCTCACGGCATTCGCCTCCCTCGGTTAGGGCTGCGCCCGCACACCCACATCGGGCAGAAACGGCAGCTTCACCGGCGCCTGAGCCTTGATCAACCACAGATCCAAACCTTCACCCGACCCGGACGGCGCCTGAATGTACTTCCGCAAATCCAAGAGAACCGCATCCACCGCCTCGAGGTACAGCCGCAACCGCGTGACGGCGGGCTTGACACGGTAGGCTTCCCACTGATCCACGAACGCGCCGCCATCCCCCTTGGCCCGCTGAACCATGTCCACCGCACGCCCGGCCGCTTCGAGTATACGGCTGGCGGCTTCACCCCTCGCGCGGCATACCGTACGCTCCTCGTATTCCTGGGCGATGTTGATGGTCTCCATTTTTTCCTCAGCGGCGCTGTGAACGTCACGGAACGCGCGGTGCACGTTTGGTGGCGCATGCACGTCCAACAAGTTCACGTCGAGCACGCGAACTCCGGCGCTGCACCGATCCAAAGCCGGCTGCAACAGGTCCTCTTTCACCGTCTTTTCCACCGTGTGCCGTTCGGTGGTTAAGAGCGTATCGATGTTTCGGCGTCCCACGGCGGTGCGAATGGCCGTCTCCGCGGCGCAACGCACCAGTTGCTCCGGATCACCCAGGCCATACACGTAGTCCCGCAACCCACTCTCCAGCACGTGATATTGAACCACCCAGGTGATGTCGACGATGTCTTCGTTGCCGGTCAGCATCCAGGACTCGCCCTGCCTCATCCGTTCGGCGGCGGCCCGGGCTGCAACGCCCGATGTGTCCACCCCCAGGCGGAACCCCAGCTCGATGCGCTTCACTTCGACCACCGACTCCACATCCTGACGACCGATGGGGTAAGGCCAACGATAGTGCAATCCCGGTGAGAGGTTGGAGCGAACGACGCGGCCGAAGCACATCTCCATCCCACGTTCGCCCGGAGCGACCGCGAAGAACCCGCTTGCGAGGTAGACCACCGCGCCGCAGACGAGGGCGGTGACCTTCAACAGCCCGGTGCTCAACGGCAACCCGGTCCGCCGGGCGGCGGATTCCATCAGTCGGTCGAGCGTGCGCATGCGGCGAAAGCTCAGATAGGACAACGCCACAAGCACAATCGCCCCGCCGATCTTCAATGGCGTAAACGATGAGGCGGCAGACAGCGGCACAACAGCCGGCAACGTAACCGCTGTCGACCCCATGAAGGCGTCAAACCACAGGCCCATCAAGACGCTGACCACCGCGATCGAGCACAGGTACACCGCCAGCACGGCTCGTCCCAGGTACTTGGATAGCACGACCAGACTGGCTACGTTCGTCGCCGGACCGGCCAGCAGGAAGACCAACGCCGCCCCCGGACTCACCCCCCCCACGATCAAACCGACGGCGATCGGTGTCGAAGAGGTGGCGCAGACGTACATGGGAATGCCGATCACCAGCATGGCCAGCATGCACAGCAACGACTGGTCGGCGAGTCGTTCCAGTCCGAGCGCGGGGAGCGACGCGGTGATGATCCCTCCCAAGACGATTCCGAACAGCAGGGACCCGATGATGTCATCGAAGAACTTCACGAACCCGTAGTGCACAATGTTCCACAGCGCGCTCTTCCGGCGGTCATAAACGTCGCAGTCCTCAGTGCAGCACGTATCCGAAGTCGTCTCCGTGTCCCCCGAGCGCTCGATCCATTGATCCACCATGTTGGCCGCCAGACCCGTGACGATCGCGGTGACCAGGGCCGCCAGTGGACGGAGGATTGCCATCACCGGGCCCAGCAGACCGTAGGTGATGAGAATCGACACGATGTCCGTCTCGGGAACCGAGATCAGAAAGGAGACCGTCGCGCCCTTGCTCGCGCCCTTCTTGCGCAGGGCCAAGCCGGCCGGAAGCACGCTGCAGGAGCACAGCGGCAGCGGAAGACCAAACAATGCCGCCAGGAAGACCGATTTTGTGCCCCGCGTGTTCAGCAGATTCGAGAACCCCGGGCGGCGATTCACCAACCAGTGCAACAGACCGGCCAGCGCAAACCCCAGCAGCAAGTAGCCGGCGGACTCATGCAGGATCCTGGCGGTTTCGGTGAGCACAGACCACATGCCTGAATGTTACCAGAACGAGTTGCACGCGGCTACGCCGCTCGGTCGAGGGTGTTCCCATTTCCCGAGGCGGTCCATGGGCTCTCTGGGGGGGGGGAATCGCGAGGGACCTTCGTCGCCGACAGCACCATCCCACGCACGCCGGTCTACCGGCGTACGCGCCGAGCACTGAGCAATGCCGGGAAGAGAGTGCTCGGGCTTAGTATGACAGTGCTAGATCGTTCTCAGAATGACGAGCCACAGGCTTCAGCCCGCGCGGCGTTCCCCATTGGGTAGGCACCAAGGCCGGTTTGAGACCGCGCAGGCTGAAGCCTGCGGCTCGATAAGCGCCTTCTAGCGCTGTCCTATTAGGCAGAGCGTTGGGTCCGGCTGTTGGTCCTTGACGGGGCGTCGGCCTTGGGGCGTCCATTGTCACCTGTGGGCTCGGTCAGCGGGAGGGCGGGGTAAACCCCCGAGTTCCCCGGACGACGACCGTTGCCGTTGATCAGTCTGGAGTAGCGACGCGGGCGGCGCAGCTTCCGAGCCAGAAGCTCCTCGACGGTGATCAGTTTCACGCCCTTGGCCGCCATCTGTCGCAGAACAAACTCGGCCGTGCTCGCGCTCCAGTAACCACATCCGTCTGAGATCACCAAAACGCGCCGATTGCGGGCGACCAGCCCCAGCGCCAGCGCCTTGACCGAGTGCTCCAGTCCAAGCCCGAAGATAATGTACTCACGGGTGGGCAGTTGCGTGAGGAAGCGATCCGCCTTTGGATTGCACAGCAGATCGGGTGTGCGCTTCCGGAAAACGACCTGCTGATGACTCTGGAAAAGGTCGAGCGGCAAAGCGATGGTGTTGTCGCCTTCGACAGACACCCGGTTGCGCATGAGCGTGAAGCGCAGCTTCAACTGTCCAGCGGAACCGTCGAGGCAGTGCGGCGGAAAGTTGCTCCCATCCGAGTCCTCAGGGCGGTTTGATTCCATCGACGAGACCACCGGAACCTCATTGCGCCGCGTCCACGCGATGATGTTGCGTAGCGCCGGAACCAGCGTCGCCACGTTCGCGACTTGACGCGGCGCGTCACTCCCGAGGAAATCCCGCTGTGTGTTCAGGTCCACCAGAACACACTCATAGATGTAGCCGTTTAGACGTTTGCGCATGCGCTCACCCCGTGCGACGACAAACCTCCGTTCCAGTAGTGAAAGCGGATTCACCGATAGTAGTGTTGGCAAAGCCAACAGAAGGCATGGCCGCTTCCTTTCCCGTCCCCTTTCCGTTCCCTTCCTCCGGTCTGGCCAGATGCCTGTCCTGACCGGACTCCAATGATAGACACAATCCGTCGTGATGGCGAACGGTTTTGCCATTTTTTGTCGCCGAGCGAGAACACAGCACGCCATGAACGGACGTTGGTTCAGTTCCATTGACAGGAATACAGCCGAGCTTTATTATGATTTGGGCCGGCGCGGTGCTCGCCGAGCCAATAAAAAAACCGCCCCGACATTGGATGCCGGAGCGGTTCCGTATCAAGGACAGGTCTTGCCGTCGGGTTGCGGCATTCGCCGCAACCTTACCCGCTCGAAAGCGAGCAATGAGAATGCGCTGACGATTTCGCCGCGGCAGGCTGTTTTTCAACAACCGTCCGCAGGTCTAGATAATCCTCTAGAAAGGAGGTGATCCAGCCGCAGGTTCCCCTACGGCTACCTTGTTACGACTTAGTCCCAGTCACCGAGCTCACCGTCGGCCGCCGCATCCCTTGCGGGTTAGCTAAACGGACTTCGGGTGCTCCCAGCTTCCATGACTTGACGGGCGGTGTGTACAAGGCTCAGGAACATATTCACCGCGTCATGGCTGATACGCGATTACTAGCGATTCCAACTTCATGGAGTCGAGTTGCAGACTCCAATCCGAACTGGGGCCGGTTTTTTGCGATTTGCTCCACCTCGCGGTCTCGCGTCGCTCTGTACCGGCCATTGTAGCACGTGTGACACCCTGGGCATAAAGGCCATGATGACTTGACGTCGTCCCCACCTTCCTCCGGTTTAACACCGGCGGTCTCGCTAGAGTTCCCGGCCGAACCGCTGGCAACTAACGATAGGGGTTTCGCTCGTTAAGGGACTTAACCCGACACTTCACAGCACGAGCTGACGACAGCCATGCAGCACCTGTGCACGTTTCACCCGAAGGCAACTTACTCCGCTTTCACAGAGGGCATCCGTGCATGTCAAACCCAGGTAGGGTTCTGCGCGTTGCTTCGAATTAATCCACATGCTCCACCGCTTGTGTGAGCCCCCGTCAATTCCTTTGAGTTTTAGCCTTGCGGCCGTACTCCCCAGGCGGCGCACTTAACGCTTTTGCTTCGGCACGAAAGGCGTCAGACCCCCCATACCTAGTGCGCATCGTTTACGGCGTGGACTACCAGGGTATCTAATCCTGTTTGCTACCCACGCTTTCGCGTCTCAGCGTCAGTTCAGGCCCAGTAACCCGCTTTCGCCACCGGCGTTCCCTTTGATCTCTACGCATTTCACCGCTCCACCAAAGGTTCCAGTTACCTCTGCCTGCCTCAAGAGTGTCGGTTTGCCCGGCCATTCCTCGGTTGAGCCGAGGGCTTTCACGAGGCACCTTACACTCCGCCTACACGCGCTTTAAGCCCAGTGATTCCGAACAACGCTTGCCTCTTCCGTATTACCGCGGCTGCTGGCACGGAATTAGCCGAGGCTTCCTGTGGGGTTGATCAGTGATTTCTAACCCCTGACAGCAGTTTACATCCCGAAAGACTTCATCCTGCACGCGGCGTCGCTCCGTCAGGCTTTCGCCCATTGCGGAATATTCGTTGCTGCAGCCACCCGTAGGTGTCCGGGCCGTGTCTCAGTCCCGATGTGTCGGGTCATGCTCTCACACCCGATACCCGTCGCAGCCTTGGTGAGCCGTTACCTCACCAACAAGCTGATAGGAAATGGGCCGAACCCAAACCGCCGGAGCTTTGCCCGCACGACCATGCGATCACGCGGGGTCATCAGGTATTACCGGCACTTTCGCAAAGCCAGCGACACCGAAGTGCCACCGACGCCGCTATCCCTGAGTCCGGGGTACGTTACCCATTCATTACTCACCCGTTCGCCACTAACTTCCCGTCAAGTTACCCATCGGGGAGTTCGTTCGACTTGCATGCCTTAGCCACGCCGCCAGCGTTCGTTCTGAGCCAGGATCAAACTCTTCAATTTTTATCGTTTCCAAACGCCTCCACCTTGCGGGGAGACGGCCAGATTCGAAACTTGGGGCTTCTATTCTCAGCGCTCATGAGAACGCAAGCCTGCCCGGTGGAAACACCGAGCCTACACCATCTGATCCGCACCCTTGCGGTTGCGGACCATTTCCACCGTTGCGGCCATAAAGCACACCACAACCGTGGGCTCGCATCCTCACGACGACTAACCTGTTCACTTGTCAAAGAGCATTGCCCGGGACGACCAGCGACCCGAGCCAGCACCGCATACTAGCAACCCCGTGCCGGCTGTCAACCCCGTTTTCGCCCTGAAGAAAAAAAACTACGACGGCAAAGCCGACTTGAGGTTCGGCAAGCCCCTGCAAGGGGTGACGGAGTAGAGCCCAGATCTCCATCACCCCCTCCCGGGGGCTCGACTGATCGCCATCGCGTCCTCCGTGTCGTAGGGGCGTGCAAGACTGGATGTTGCGGTATCGCTGGTGTAGGGTTACCACGCTTGTGCCGTCGATTGCGGCTGAAAGGCGGCA
>Ga0190284_1000370_pt1 | contig 27404 bp, 24 predicted proteins | sample 48691812_MG_FD_161668 | JGI IMG/M metagenome (GOLD analysis project Ga0190284, IMG submission 161668) | Hydrothermal vent microbial mat bacterial communities from Southern Trench, Guaymas Basin, Mexico - 4869-18-1-2_MG | ecosystem: Environmental > Aquatic > Marine > Hydrothermal vents >...
CCGACGGCCTCCACCTTGGGAGGCCGTCGTGCCGTTCGCTGCACACCGCGGCGCTCGGGTTGCTCCCCAGCGTTGCCCTATCCTCCGCGGTGCGGAGGCCAGAATACCTGAATGAGTCGGAGCCGGCCACGAGCCGGGGTTTGGATTCGGAAACACCGCAAAGCGATGTTCGATCGACAAGACGGAAGCCTGGTTGCCCCCTGGAGCCTCGAGCTCGACCCGCAGGATAGGCTACGTCCTCTGTAACAGTTGAATGAGCCGTGGACATGGAGGCAGCGCCCAAGGCGGAGCCCCTTCACGGAAACTCGGATAGAAGGTTAGGCCGATCGAACCCCTTTGCTCTTGACGGACCCGGCTTCATAGAAGGGGTATTTACGTCGGGCATCGTGTCGACGAAAGACGGACGTACGATCGCGCTGTTTTTCACCGGGCGCCGGCACGCTGGGGAGAATCTGGCGGAGGTGCTCCGCCACCGGGCTGCGGAGCTGAGTCCGCCGATTCAAATGAGCGATGCCTTGTCACGCAACGAACCCAAGGGGTTCGAGACGATCCTGGCCAATTGCATTGCCCATGGCCGGCGCCAGTTCGTCGATGTGGCGGAGAACTTCCCCGACGAGTGCCGCTACGTACTCGAGACCCTGGGTGACGTCTACAAAAACGACGCTGTCGCTCGGCAGCGGAGCCTGTCGCCCGATGAGCGTCTCTGCTTCCACCAAGCCGAGAGTGGACCGCTGATGAAGAAACTCGAGGAGTGGTTCAACCAACAGTTCGGCGACCGGCTGGTGGAGCCCAACTCCGGCCTGGGTGAGGCTATCGAATACATGCTGAAGCATTGGGAGAAGCTGACTCTGTTCCTGCGCGAGCCCGGAGCTCCGCTGGATAATAACATTACAGAACGCGCGCTAAAGCGGGCGATTCTTCATCGGAAGAACGCGCTGTTCTACATGAGCGAGCACGGCGCGCATGTCGGCGATTTCTTCATGAGCCTGCTCTACACCTGCCAGCTTTGCGACGTCAATTCCTTCGACTACCTGACCGAACTGCTCAGGCACGTGGACGAGTTATCCTCACGCCCTGGGCAGTGGATGCCCTGGAACTACCGGGAAATGCTCGAACTCTCCGGCACGACCACGGACGCCGCCCGCAGCTGATCTCCGCTGATCCCACGCTGAATCGTCCGCCGCCGAAAAAAACGGGTGTGCACGCTCCCCGGAAGGACACGGCGCCGCCGACCCTCGCCGAGCTCCTACGGACTGCTCGGCTCGCCTGTGACTAGCCTCGGAAGTGGTATCAGGGCTCGCTTCGCTTCGGCCTGGGCTGTATTCCGTCATCCCCTTCGGGGATTCCACCGGAATGGTGCGTCGGGGACGCAGGCTACAGGAGCATGCGTGGGGTTCCACTCCCTTACGGTCGCGGCTCGGTTACGGAAACACCCGACAACAGTGGGGGTTACAGGAAGATGCCTACGGTGGCGGCGGTCATCCAGGAGGCCATTGCGCCGCCGAACATGGCTCGCAGGCCTAAGCGGGCCAAGTCGCCGCGTCGGTTGGGGGCGATGCCGCCGATTCCGCCGAGTTGTATGGCGATCGAGCCGAAGTTTGCGAAGCCGCACAGGGCATACGTGGCGATCACGACCGAGCGCGGGTCCATCTGGTCCTTGAAACTGGCGAGCGAGTCGAAAGCGATGAACTCGGTCAGCACGATCTTCTGGCCCAGTAGTGAGCCGAAGATCGATGCGTCGGACCAGGGCACACCCATCAGCCATGCCAGTGGCGAGAAAACCCAGCCGAGGACGGTGGCGATGTTCAGTTGCTCGACCTCGTGGGCGGCTAGGAATTCGGCGACCGGCCCCCATTCGCCGAGCTTGATCAGCGGATAATCACACATTGCCAACAAGGCTAAGAATGCCAGCAACATGGCACCGACGTTGAGGGCCAGCTTCAACCCGTCGCCGGCGCCGCGGGCGGCTGCGTCGATCACGTTGAGCGTCTCCCTCTCGACCGTAATCCGTGCCCCGCCCATGGTGAGCGGCTGTTCGGTCTCGGGGATCATGATCTTGGCGATCACGAAGGCCGCCGGGGCCGACATGATCGACGCACACAGCAAGTGCTTGGCGAATAGGACCTTCTCGGCAGGGTCGTTTCCACAGAGCATGGAAATGTAAGCGGCGAAGACGCCGCCGGCGATCGTGGCGAACCCGCCGGTCATCAGGGCCATGAGTTCCGAGCGAGTCATCGTGGCTACGAACGGGCGAACGACGAGTGGGGCTTCGGTCTGGCCAACGAAGACGTTTGCGGCCATGGCCAGCGACTCGGCCCCACTGACGCGCAACGTCTTGCGCATGACCAGGGCCATGGCGCGCACGAGGCACTGCATGATGCCCAGGTGGTACATGACCGACATGAGCGAGGCGAAGAAGATGATGGTGGGCAGTACCTTGAAGGCGAAGATATAGCCGAGCTTTGGGTCGTCGTGCACGGCTTGTCCCAGGGCTTCGTGGTCGAACAGCGGTCCGAAGATGTAGGCCGCACCCGTGTCCGTGAAGTCCAGGATGGTGGTGGCTACTCGTGCCAGCCCGTCGAACGCCTGCTGGATGACGGAGCCGTGCAGCAAGAGCAGGGCCAGCAGAAACTGCAGAGTGACGCCGCCGATGACGACGCGCCAGGGGATGCGCCGTCGATCCGCGGAGAACAGCATCGCGATCCCCAAGAGAACCAGCAGACCCGCAAGCCCCATGAACCGTTCCATGTGTCGATCCCTTCGCAAGCCCGCAGTTTCCTGACCCGGTGTGCCGGCAGCAGGATGGGCTTCTCCAGGTGGAAGGATAGCAGATTCGCGAGATTAGCAGAACGGTAGAGGATTGGCCGGTTTTGTGGGTGGTGACGCTGCGGATTGGCTGCACGGCGCGGGGTCCAGGCCCCCGGGGTGTGCGAGCGATGGCGTTGTGGGGTATTTTGTTGGCGGAATTCTGACAGGGAACCCTCTGAGCCGGCGTCTGTATGGGTGAAGATGACGATGGCTGCCTCCGATAACCATGACCCCGAGTTGGTCGTGATCAATGCCATACGCGATGGCGATCGTCACGCGTTCGAGGCGTTCGTGCGCCGGCACGGTCGGTGGGTCAAGGGCGTTATCTTCGGTGTGCTGGGTGATCGGGATCGGGTTGAGGACGCGGCCCAGCAGGTATGGTTGGCTGTGTGGCGGCGCATCGGTGAGTTGCGTGCGGTCGATCGCTGGCGGCCTTGGTTGTACCAGGTGGCGAGGAATGCGGCGCTCGATTCCGCCCGGGAGGTTTCTCGAAACCGCGCCGTTGCCCAACCACTGGCGGACGACGTTGCGACGAGCGCAACCTCGAAGACGCCGGCTGACGCGTTGATCGGTGAGGAGCAAAAGGAACTGATGTTGACCGCCATTCAATCGCTTCCGGTTCTGTACCGCGAGCCCTTCGTATTGCGGCACCTGGAGGAGTGGAGCTACCGGGAGATCGGCGAGTTGCTGGGATTGCCTGTGAACACGGTGGAGACGCGACTGGTGCGAGCGCGACGTTTGTTGCGGGAAATGTTGCAGGGTAAGGTTTGACCATGTCCGAGATCGACGAACATCTCGAGCGGCAGATTAACCGGGCGCTGGATGGGGCACTCGACGAAGACGAGCGATTGGAACTCGACCGGGAATTGATCCGGAACCCCGAAGCCCGGCGGTTGCTGGAGCGCTGCGAGCAACTCGACGCCCTGGCCGGTGGAGTCTTGCATACGCTGTTTTCCGACCGACCGAACGCGGTGTTGGGCTCGGGGGAGATGGCGCGTACGCCGCGGCGTATGGGCTATCCCCGGGCGTGGTGGTTGCTGCCCGGGGCGGTAGCGGCGGCAGTGCTGGCGGTTTTTCTTGTTTACGCTCCGCCGGGCCCAGAGGGAGCGAATGTTTCCGCGACGGGCAACACGGGGCGGATTGCCGACCGGCCGGCCCAAGTGCAAGTGCAAACGCCACCGGGTGTGGTGCCCTGGACGTGGACCGCGGTCCCGAACGGCGGGATGATCCCGGTCAACCATCGGCCGGCCCGCGTCGATCGTGCCATCGATCGTGGCATTTACGGTGTGAGGGGGAGCGATGGGAGCATCTATCTGATCGAAGTGAATCGCACGCACGTGCGCGAGCGCCCGGGAAGCCAGTCGCTAATTCGTCCGGTTGGGGGCGATCTGTAACGAGTCTACGACGAATTCTGAAACCGAGGAGCAGAAACATGAATGTGAAAGTGTTTAGTTTGACCTTAGCGGTGACGGCCTCTCTGGTGTGCGTGTACCCGTGCCTCGCGCTGGAGCATGAAGAGGAAGCGACTGCGAAGATCGCGGTAGTGGCCCGAGTTGCGCCCGATGCCGAGCCGTGCGAGAGCGCCATTGCCACGGTGACCCTCGAGGCGGATGGTGACGGAGGACATAAGGTGCTCTTCGTGAATGCCGATTCCGAGGGGTCTCCTTGTGTCGTCGTCGGCGACGCCCATGGCGCCAAAGCCCTGAAGTTCGTCTCGGATCCCAACCGCGGCTGGCTGGGTGTGCAGTTGGCCCAAGTGTCGCCCGTGCTCGTTGCTCATTTTCCGTCGGCGGAGGGGGGCGTGCTTATTCATAACGTGGTCAAGGGCAGCCCGGCGAAAGAGGCTGGGCTGGAGAAGTTCGACATCATTACCTCGTTCAACGGCGAGCGGATTGAAGAGGGCGTTGGCGGATTGGCCAAGGCGATCGGCGTCCTCGAGCCTGGGAGCGAGGTGTCGCTGAAGGTTCTGCGCGAGGGGAAGGAACTGACGGTGAGCGCCACGCTGGCGAGTCGGCCGGGGCACAAGAGGCTCGACTGGCTCCACCAATTCGTCCCCGAAGCCGTGGAACGCGAGTTCATTGAGCAGCGCGGCAAGATCATTTCCAAGGACGAGGACGGGAACTGGCATGTCGAAGACCTGGGCGATCTGTCGGAAATGGAAGACCTGCCGGACGACATCCGTGAGATGCTGCCGGGCGCGCACCAGATCATCACCAAGATATCCGTTGACGACGACCGGGAATCCATCAATGCCATGGTAATGCGCGATGGCGAAGCGATCGCCATCGAGCAGGAAGACGGCGGCGAGATCGTGGTCAAACGGACCGACAAGGACGGAAACGAGACCGAGGAGACGTACGCTGACGCCGAGGCCCTCAAAGAAGGCGACGCCGAGGCGTACGACATCTACGACCAATCCGCCACGGGCTCGAGGGTTGAAATCCACCTGGGAGACGACGAGGACAAGACCTTCCATTGGTACGGTCATGGGCACGGCCTGGACAAGCTCAACCATGTTTTCAAGGGTCGTGAGGAGTGGAAGTCGCACTTCGAGGAAGCCATGAAGGAGTACCGCGAAGCCATGGAGGGCGCCCAGAAGGGCTTGGAAGAAGCGCGCCGGCATATGAAGCTGCACTTTCGCGGCATGCCGCGGCATCCGTTCTTCTCGGATGACGATGAGGGCGGTTCGGCATTCAGTTTCGGAGTCGACATCGGCAAAGCCACGCGCAGCTTCCGGATCAATCCGGACGGAGGAATCGAGGTGGTTATCCGCAAGGGTGAGAACGAAGCCATCAAGATGTTCCGCGACGAAGCCGACCTCAAACAACGCGATCCGGAACTGTACGAACAGTACGCTGAGACCCTGTCCGACGAGTAACCAAGAGCAGCAACACTGGTTGTCCTTCACGGGACACGGGGCCGGGCGGTCGTGTGAGCGGCTGTCCGGCCCGTTTGTTTGGGGCGTCACCCCTTGTGGGTGACGAGAAACGCGAGTACGCCACCCACAAGGGGTGACGCTACAGACTAAACCGACAAGCCCTACAGCGCAAGGTCGCCCCGTGGTGTCTGGGAGAGCATGTGGGACCGGCTTTCCAGCCGGTCAGGAGGCCCTTTCTCCGAAGAGACCGACTGGAAAGTCGGTCCCACAAACGGGTCTGCACAAACGGGTCTGGCTGACCTTGCGCTGTACTGTTAGCGCCGGCAATGGCGCGCGCTTGGGGTGTCGCGCATCTTGACCGTGGCAACACGCAAACGTAGAAGGGGGCGATGATCCCGTCACTGCCCGATTTCGGCCGTGTGCTGACGCCCGAGCGCGTGCGGCATTATCCGCTCATTCTGCTGGTCGGTACCGTGGGGGTGTACCTGAGCGGCGCCCTGCGTTCGAGGAACCTGATCGAGCCGGATGGGCGGATCGTGGGACACGACTACCTCGCGTTCTACATGGCCGGCGACATGGTCAACCGGGGAGAGCTCGGGGGGCTGTACAACTTCGCCGCGCAGGAGGGCTACCAGAAACGGTTCATGGAAGACATCAATCCGAAGTGGTCCAGCACGTGCCTGTACCTGAATCCGCCGCACTACGCTTGGGCCATGTCGTTTCCGGCCCGGTTGGGATACGGGCCGTCGTTGATCGTCTGGTGGGTGCTGTCGGCGGCGTGCTTCGTCGTCGTCGTCATGCTATGGCGCGGCTGGGTTGGGGCCGACTCGATCAAGGTTCCCGCGCTGCTTGTGGTGTGCCTGTCGTCGTTTTTTTGGGCCTTTTCCGGCGGCCAGAACACGTTCTTCTCGCTGTTGATTCTGACGGTATTCTGCGCGCTGCTCATGTCCGGTCGAGAGTTTTTGGCGGGGCTGGTGCTTTCGGCGCTGGCTTTCAAGTTTCAGTTGCTGGTGGTGCCGGCCGGTCTGCTTCTGCTCAAGCGGCGCTGGCGTGCAATGATCGGGTTGTCCATCGGCGGGTTGGCTACGCTCGGGGCGACGATCGCACTTATGGGCCAGCAGTCGCTATTCGACTACGTGCGTTTCGCTCCGGAGTTGAGTCGGCTGTTGCAGATTGAGAACTTCGACGTTCACAAGCAGCATTCCTGGCACGGCTTTTTCGCTCTTGTGGGCAAAGGCTGGATGCCGGCAACGACTGTTCGCGCTTTGAGCACGGCGGCGTCGGTGGCGTCGCTGGGGTTACTGGTGCCCATCTGGCGAGGGTCGTGGCGGTCCGGCGGGGCGCGGTTCGCACTGCAGCTCTGTGCCCTGCTCGTTGCAACACTGCTGACGTGCCCGCATCTATTTCACTACGATATGCTCATCATCACACTGCCGGCGTTGCTTTGGCTGTGGGCGGCGCGACTGCCTGACGATCCGGCGCCGCGTCGGAGCATCAAGACGCTACTCGCGTCGGGGTTTGTCTGGCTGGCCGTCTCGCCGCTGGTGTCCGGCGCGTTGCACGTTCAACTTTCTCCGTTGCTGATGTTCGCGTGGTTGCTGGTTCTTCGGGGCGAGATTAGCAGTACAGCGCAAGGTCAGCCAGATCCGTTTGTGGGACCGACTTTCCAGTCGGTCTCTTCGGATAAAGGGCCTCCTGACCGGCTGGAAAGCCGGTCCCACATGTTCTCCCAGACACCACGGGGTGACCTTGCGCTGTACTGTTAAAAAGCCCGTACCGCCGGCTTCCAGCCGGCAATTCTGCCCGCGAGGCCGGCAGGATGCCGGCGGCACAAGAGGCGAACGGTCTTTTCAAACACCCTCTTAGAGCAGCTTCATTCCATACGTAGCGGCTTGGGTTCTGTCGGAGCGGACCGGAAGACGAGGTATTTGCTCAACAGGTAGTTGCTGACGGTTGCGGCAAGGATACCGGCCACACAGAAGAGTTGATAGGCCCACCGCAGAGACGGGACCAAAACATACAACGCGTTGGAAACGGACCAGTTGATGACCAAGCCGATGGAGCAGACGGCGACAAACTTGGTCAGTTGAGGCCTCCAGTTGCTGCCGGTGGCGCCGGGAAAGGTGATCTGACGGTTGAGCACGAAGTTGCACCCCATCGCAGTGGCGATTGCCCCGACCCGGGCCAGTGGGAAAGCGACGCCGAAGTGCACCAGCAGTGTCATGAGTGTCAGGTCCACGACCATGCCGCAGGTGCCCACGGCACAGAACAACGCGGCCTGACTCAGTGCCGGCCACCGCCAGTCGTAGAGGCGGCGCAGATGGCGGAGGTAGTTGATCTGTTCAGCCAGGTTCAGTTTGCTCTCGCCCGCGTGGCGGGCGCCGAACCGGATGGGAACCTCGACGACGTTTCGCGGGGCACACTTGACCAGCAACTCCAGGCCGATCTTGTACCCGATCGGGCTGAGCGGTTTGGCGCCTACCCTGTCCCGGCGCAGGCAGAAGAACCCGGCCATTGGATCGCGCACGCGGCGTCCGACCAGAGGGGCGGCCAGCAGTGTCGCCAGCTTGCTGTTGAGCACGCGCAGGAAGCCGAACTCGTTGGCTTCGCCTCCCGCGACGTACCGTGAGCCGATGGCAAACTCGGCCCCACCGCGCAGCGCCGCCAATAAGTCGGGGATGGACTCGGGCGGATGCTGCAGGTCGGCGTCCATGACCAACACGAAGGTGCCCCGGGCGAGGTTGAGGCCGTCGATCACCGCCGGACTCAGGCCGCGTTCGCCGGTGCGCTCGACGACGCGAACAAGGGTCGGCAACGTTACGTTTCTGGCTGCCTCCGCTGTGCCGTCGGGGGAAGCATCGTCAACGATAACGACTTCACAACGGATCTGTTTCTCGGTGACCATGCGCGATATGCGGCGGAGCAGTTCCGGGATGTTCTTCGCTTCGTTGTACGTGGGGACTATGATGGAGAGTTCGAGACCGCCGACCCCTTGTGCGGGATGGACCTCCGTGGCTGAAGCGCTGTCGTTCGCGGTAGCGGTGTTGGTCGGATCGCTGCGCGTCACGAATGTTCTCCCCTCGGGCTCGGTTTTCGGGTGTAGATGGCAGTGATCCGGTCCTGATAGACCTCGGTCCATTCCGGGTTGTCTGCGAGCCAATTGCACAGGCGTGTGGATGCCTTGATCATAACGGTATCAATCCACCAGTCATTGAACAGTTTCTCGGCGCTGTTCTGTGGGTTGTCATACACCTCCACGTAGTTCGCGAGGAGAGATTCACCATACAGGCCGAAGCGGTCGTCCATAAACACGGGCACGTCGGGAACATTGCGGATTAGCATACCGCCATACAGGATATCGTTGAAGATCGGCCCGTCGGGCGGGTTGGCGCGGAGATAGTCGACCGCCTGGGCAGAGTACCTCTTTGCAGGCGGCCCGGCGATGCCCAGACCGATGGCGGGAACGGTTGTCCCGGCGATGAGCAACGCGCCCAGCAATACGCTGATGGCGGCACTGGCTACCCCTCCCCCGCGCAACTCGGCATTGCGAAGATCGGTCGAGAAGAGGGGGATACGGGAACCGATTCGCCTAAGCCGAGGCGACGCTACGCGCACGTTAGCGAGAATGCGTCCCAGTTGGATTGCCAGAATCATCGCCAGAAGAGGCAAGTGACGGTAACTTCGCGGGGCCTGGCACAGCCAGAAGAGGATGACAAGTCCCTCGGCTGGGGTTGTTCCCCGCCGGCGGATCGCCGTGCCGAGGACCACTGCGGCGACCAACGTCGCGGCGGCGATGGTGTCCACATCCGTCCACACGGGCGGTTTCCATTCCTGAATGTGTTGCGCCAACAGGCCCATGCCCATCAACTTGACGATCCACCGGTGCCATTCCAGTCCATAGGGGTTGATGAGCGTGGCTGCTCCCATCGCCGTGCTGACCGCGAGCAGGACCATGCCGCGCCGCAGCATAACGGACCTTGCGGTGCCCGAACCGGTTATCAGCAGGTTCGCGAAGCAGCCGATGCCGCAGAGTGTGACCGTGGCGATTCCGCCGAGCACGCCCGGATGAAGGTTGCACCAGACGGCGGTGATCGGGACCAGTAGGCATAGACGTCTGTTGTCGATCTTCCCGCGGGCGTATTGCGTCGCCCACCAGAAGCAAAGCGGGACCCCGATACTGCTGGCCACCAGAGGCCGAGCGAGGAAATGTCCGGAGGCGGCGCATGCCGCGATCAAGGCGGTCAGCAGTCCGATCACGGGCCAACCTCCGTTGACCATGTGCGTTCGATAAATCCAACGAAACAGAGCTGCCAGTAGGATCGCAGTGAGTAGTGCGACGAGTGGATAGCCTCCAGCGCTGAACGTCAGCGACGTCAGCACGTCGGCAAACCATTGCGTCTCGACCCATTGGTGTCCCGCACGTGTGTGGCTGTAGGTGTCGGTTCTCGGAACCCCGCCTGTCGCAACGATATCACTGCCGGTGCGGAGATGCCAACCTGTGCCCGGATCGTTGAAGAAGTCGGTGGCCCCGAGTTGCAGGCAGCGGAGTAGCAACACCACAAACACCGCATCCGCAAGCGATGGCGCGCCGAAGCGGAAGCGACCGGCACTGCTTATCTGCGGCTGCGCCGTAAGCGCCGCCGGTGGCGTGTTGACTTTGCTCGTAGACATCAATTACGCATCCGGCTGGGAATCGGCTCGGGCGCGGGAGGCCTTTACGATTAAGCTGCGATTTCACTTCGGTGCGGATAACTCGCGTATGGCACCTGATCCGAGCCCCAAGCGCAAGCGAGCGGGCCCCAAGGCCAACGGTCCGTCCACGAAGACCCCGCGCTGGCGCTTGGGGCTCTGATCAGCCCCGCCGATAGTATCACGGACCTAGCGGGGCCTCCGCAGGGCCCATAAACTTCAGGCGCCGTCGATTTAGTCTGTAGCGTCGCCCCTTGTGGGCGGCGCACGTTCGTTTCTCGTTACCCACAAGGACGTGAGTTTCACCACGGGCTGCTGGGATCGTGGAAGACTTTTGGCAATTCCATTTGCCCGGGTGCGAGTTATTTCGTAGGTTCAGAGTGTCACTACGACGGATCAGTCCGGCGAAGTGTGAGGGGGTGCCAACAAGGCTCGACGGCGAGTCAAGGTGGCAAAAGGGGTAAGCAATTCAAGTAACAGGAGTATCTGCACAGCACAGCCCGCTCAGCAGGGCGAGGGAGAGGCCGGCAGAAGGAGAGGCCGGAAGAGCGCTCGTGCCCCTCGGAGGTCCGAGTATCAAGAAACTGTGCCAGGCTAACGGATGGGTCTCGGTGCGAAACGATTCTCGAGAGGTCCCAAGGGCCTCGCAATCTCTAGAGGGAGTTTTGTTATGTTGAACCGAGTGAAGAGTTTCCTGAAGTCCGAAGATGGCCCGACCGCGACCGAGTATGCGGTGATGCTGGCGCTGATTATCGTGGTCTGCATTACTGCAGTCACGGCTATTGGTACCAGCGCCTCTGCGAAATTTAGTGAGGTGGACGCCGCGCTGCAGTAGGAGTGCGGACACCTCACGGCGGATGACAACCGGGAGGCCCGCGCGACATTGCCGGCGGGGCGCGTGATCCGGCGGCGTTTTAGGGGCGGCCGGCCGGACGGGGCACCGGTTGAGAAACAGCGGTGGTCGGGTCTCACCCTTCGGGGTGGGGCCCGACGCCGGTTTTGCCGCGCCGGCATCATTGGGCCTTGCAGTGACAACAGCTTCCCTCCCATACGAAGGAGCAGTTCTATGGACCCGTTCTGGGCAGTGACCTGCGCCGTTCTCGTTCCCGGCGTGATTCTGGCGTCGTGGATCGACTATTCGCAACGCCGCGTTCCCAACTGGCTGAATGTGGCGCTTATCACTCTCGGCTTTGCCGCTCAAGCCTATTTTTACGGGCTCGGGGGCGTGGCCAGTGGTTTCTTCGGCTTGCTGGTTGGCTTCGGCGTTCTGATCGTTCCGTGGTCCATGCACGGTATGGGCGCGGGCGACGTCAAGCTCATGGCGGCCATCGGGGTGTGGTTCGGGCCTTGGATGACATTCGTGTCGTTTTCGGTTGGCGCGGTTTTGGGCGGAATCATTGCCATGGTGATGATCATCTGCTCCGGTCGGCTGCAGACTGCATGCGCCAATCTGGGCGTTTTGTTTGTCAAGGTGCAGAGCCGCGACACGGCATTCGGAGAGTTCGGGTCGGCCAAGAGTTTCGCCGCAGGTGGATCGCAACTTCTTCCCTACGGCGTGCCCCTGACGATCGGCTCTTTGATCGTGCTCGCGGGACAGGTTTTCCATTGGTGGGTGCTGTGACATGAGTATTGAGAGAGTGCTTTCGCGTTATCGTCGCCGTTCCCGTAAGCGTGGGGCGGCCATCATCGAGTTCGCCGTGGTGTGTCCGTTGCTATGTGCCATCCTCTTCGGCATCATCGAATACGGACACCTCTTCCTCGTGCAGCAGACACTGACCAACGCCGCACGCGAGGGTTGCCGCATGGTCGTGCTGCAAACGTCCACGTCGCCCTATTCGGATGCGACGGCCAGGATTGGCCAAATACTGGACGCCGTAGGCATCGAGGAAGATGAGTACAGCCTCACCATCAGCGACGCCGATACCAACGGCCAAATGAGCATCGAGATCAGCGTGGCCTACGATGATGTGACCATCACCGGTGCGTTGCCGACGAAGTTCCTCGGGGGGACCGGTGACTGCGGTGAGAGATCGCTACGGGGGCGCTGCACGATGCGCAAGGAGGGACTGTAGGTCCCGTCCAGCGGAGTGTGACGTGCCAATTTTGTTGAGGTGGTGGGTTGGGGTCTGGGTGTCCGGGATCGTGCTGCGATCGCCGGTTCCACCCCACCCATGGCCCGATAACTGCGCCGCCGGCAACGATCATCCGTCCGCCCGCGATAATCTCGCCAAATCGAAAGCTAAATCAACGCAAGTCCTAGTCCGATACAATCACAGGAAGTGCTGGGATGCCAGCTCGCCGGCAAAGAGTATTCTCCGGCCGTGGGCGAGACCGGCGTCCGGTTGGCAGATGCAGACGGCGGCGCGAGGAAAGTGACCAACATCGGCAAGACGCGAGGTTCGAGATGAAGAGCAAAGCGATGATTCCGCTGGTTCTGGGATTGGTAATTGGGCTCGCGGCCCTCAAACTTGGTATGGACGCAGTTCACAAGGCGGAAGGCGGCCAGACGGCCAGCCCGGAAACCGAGGTTGTCGTTGCCGCAGTTGACATCGGCGCTACCATGGAAGTCAGGCCCGACGCGGTTGTTGTCAAGAAGACCGTTTCGACGCCCCTGCTCCCCTCCGATGCGTTCGGCAAGATCGAGGATGTGGTCGGACGGGTGACGAACAAGACGATTCCCGCGGGCACGCCGCTCATTCCCGCCCTGCTCGCCCCGGAGGGCACGGTGCCCGGGCTTCAAGTCACGATTCCCGAAGGCTATCGGGCGGTGTCCGTCAAGATCACCGAGGTGACCGGTGTGGCCTACCAATTGGTGCCCGGTTCATTCGTGGACGTGCTGGTGGTGATGGACGTCAAGAGCGCGCGTGGGAAGAAACAGACTATGAGCCGGGTGATCCTGCAGAACATCGCGGTGGCGGCCGTAGGGCAGGTTCGCGGTGACGTCGCCGAGACCGAGTCCGGCAGAAGCGGCTCCATACCCGCCAAGTCCATCACTCTGCTGGTTCCGGTCGAGGACGTTCCCAAGTTGCACCTGGCTCAGACCAAGGGCAAGATCACGTTGGCCATGCGCGGCGGCGATGATGAATTGCTCGCCGACGTGGACAATGTCTGGGAAGACGTGTTGCTCGGCAGGAAGGACCCGCAAGAGACGTCTGATCCGGGTACGACTCCGGCGGCGGGCTCGATCAAGAGCGCCATCGCCGAGCAGTTGTTCGTCGAAGCGCCTCCGGCCCACCCACCGTTCACCTGCACGGTTATCAACGGGCCGCTGGGTGCGAATACCGCCGGACAGGTGCTGCGCATCACCTATGCGGACGCCCACTCGATGGAGGTCGTGGAGGTGGGCAAGGGTCGAACCACCGGCGACACCAATTCCATGCGTTTTGGAACCGAAGAGAATCCGAGTCCATCCCGCGGTTACAACCTCTTTGGTGATCGTGATCGCACGGCGCGGCGTAGAGGCGCCCAGATTGGTGCGATGACCCTGGGGAGCGATAACGAGGACGAGGACGACAGTAGCAAGGAGACCAGTGAATAATGTCTGGCGTACTCACGGATGAGAAACCGCGTGTGTTCCGAAGGATCGGAACCCTACAGCGTCGCATTCGTACTACGACCTTGTGGCTGCTTGTGCCGGCCATCGTAGTCGTGTTTTCCCCTGGCGTCGGAGCGGACGAAGAAGAGGCTGCGTCCGCGGTCGCGCCCGGCGCTAGATTCACCGCGACCGTCAAGGACATGCACACCGATGGCGAGCGTGTCGCCATCCCTCTGAATCGCAGCGTCCTGGTGGAAACGTCGCAACCGATATCAACCATCCAAGCCGTTTCGCCGCAAATCGCCGTCGTCCAATCCATCAGCCCGACGCGATTCATGATCTCCGGGGCTTCCTATGGCGAAACCCAGGTTATCGTGTGGTCGGAGAACGGTGACCGGCAGATTTTCAACATCGTTGTGGAGCTCGACATCCAGGCTCTGCTCACGGCGTTGACACGAGTCGATCCGCGGTCTGACGTGGAGGCTACGCCCATTCAAGGCAACGTCATTCTCACCGGGCAGGTGAGCAGCGCCGCGGCGGCCGAGAAGATGCTGCAAGTCACCGGGCTCTTTATGCCCAGAGGCGAAGGCAGCATCGGCGGCATAGTTCAGAACCACATGCACGTCGCGGGCGAACAGCAAGTCGTGCTGCGTTGCACGGTCGCGGAGGTCAACCGGCGGGCGGCCCGCCAACTGGGTATTAACGGTTTCCTGGCCGGCGGCAACGTCCGCGATGCCTTTGCGGTGAATCAGATTGCCGGGATCAACCCGATCAACATCGGGGCGGCCGCCGACGTGAACGTGATGGATGCCATTCCCTTCTTGACCGGGGCGGACGGTATACCGATGTCTTCCCAGACGACGTTATCCCTGGGGTTTCCCCGCGCGCAGATGCAGTTTTTCCTTCAGGCGATGGCTGAGAACTCGCTGCTGCGCGTGTTGGCCGAGCCCAACCTGGTCACGATCAGCGGTGAGACAGCCACCTTCCTGGCCGGCGGCGAGTTCCCCTATCCAGTTCCCCAGGGCGGAACCAGCAACGCCATCACGATCGAGTTCCGCGAGTTCGGCGTCCGCCTCAATTTCACACCCGTGGTTCTTCCGAACCAGACGATTCGCCTGCGGGTCGAGCCGGAGATCAGCGCCACGGACTTCTCCAATGCGGTCCAGGTTGCCGGTACGATGGTTCCCGGACTCAGTCAACGGCGGACGCACACGGTTGTGGAGATCGGCAACGGACAGACGATTGCCATCGCCGGCCTGCTGAACGAGGAAGTTCGCGGCGTGGTCACCCGGATTCCGGGTATTGGCGACGTTCCCATCCTCGGTGCGCTGTTCCGGTCGGTGGAATACCGCAAGAGTCTCACGGAGTTGGTCATTCTGGTGACGCCGGAGATTATCGCACCGCTGAACCCAGAGCAGGTCCCACCTACTCCGGGCGAGTTTCTTCACACCCCGAACGATTGGCAGTTGTATCTCCTCGGCATGATCGAAGGCGAGCCCTTCGCGGATGCGTCCACACCCGGCGGACCGCTGGAGACCGGGTGCGCACCGCGAACGGTAGAGGTTCGCTCAGAGCCCGAGAAACTGGCGCTGCATGGTCCTTGGGGAGAATCAGACTACGAGGACTTCCGCTGATTCCTAACGTACCGAGGCCGATTCCCCGCGGGGAAATGGGTCAGGGACCTCTTGCCTGAAAGGTCCTCGGGGTGCTTCGCACAAAAGGTCCCCGCCCCCTTTCCCGATACTGCGTTTGTCGTGTCTTCCCGTGCGGGGAGTTTGGCGAGGGTTGCAGTTGTCGGTGCTGATCCTGGGAATCGCTTATGGGGCGAGGGACTCGAGTCGTCTTGTTTAACGCGGATGAGTCGGCGGCAGCGTCGCTACGATCGGCCCTATTGGCTTTTGAGGGGGTCAAGATCGTCGCGGAGGTTGACGAGCCGGTTCTTCTCCCGCAGATCGTACAGCAGGTCGCCACGGACGTGCTGTTCGTGCACCTGGACCCCGAGCCCGAGTCGGTCCTCGCCATGGCGGGCGAAGTCGCCCGTTCCTGCCCGAATGTCGCCGTAGTCGCCGTGTCCGAATCCACGGACGGGCAGTTGATCCTGTCGGCTCTCCGGTTGGGCATCCGTGAGTTTCTGACCAAGCCGTTGGATAAGAAGGAACTCGGGGACACGCTGGAGAAACTGTCGCAGGAAGAGACCGAGCGTGTCGCTACGGGCAAGTTGATCACGGTGATCGGCAGCGCCGGCGGTGTTGGTGCCACGGTGATCGCGACGAACCTTGCTGTGGAACTGGCCGCCATCGCGATGGGCGGTGTGGCACTGGTCGATCTGGACTATCGCTTTGGGCAGGTGGGCACGCTGCTGGATGTGGAGCCGACCTATACCGTGGCGGATCTGTGCGAAACGCCGGGACAACTCGAGATGCAAATGATCGAGCGCGCCCTGGTGAAGCACGCGACAGGGGTGAATGTTCTCTGTCGCCCCACGCAGTTTACGCAAGCGGACAACATCACGGCGGCCCATTGCGTGGGTGTTCTATCGGGATTGGTCAACCTCAACGAGTATGTCGTGGTTGACGGCCCGAACCGATTCGACATCGGTGCCAAGGCCGTCTTCGATCTCGCAGACGTCAATCTTCTGGTGATCCAACTTCTGGTGCCGTGCGTGCGCAGTGCCCGGCGCATGCTCGATGGGATGCGCGAGGCCGGCTACAGCCTCAACCGCACCCGCGTGATCTGTAACCACTCGGCTCGCGACACCGGCAGCTTCTCTCTGGAGGACGTGGAAGCCACACTGGGAGTCGGTGTTTATGCGACAGTACCGGAAGATTGGGTGACCATGAGCAACGCGGTGAACATGGGTGAACCGCTGGTTATGGGAGCAGAGAAGAGCAAAGTGAGGCTGGCGCTGGCAGATCTTGCCGAGCGATTGCACAGGCCCGAGGGCGAGGCCGATGATAAGGATAGCAGAGCGGTGGCCAAGAGGGGCGGCGGGCTGTTCAGTAAGATCTTCAGCGAGGCTTAACGGCGCCCCCGGGAACTCGGCAATCATTACTGGCGCAAACAAGGAATACACCCGTGTTTGGAAAACGAACCACGTCTGTGCAGTTGCCTCCTTCACCGACCAAACAGGCCCCGGAGAAGAAGACCGAGTCGGCCCCGCAACGCGCCGCCAGAGCCGCTCGCGAGAAGTCCGACGAGTTCAACGAGTTGAAAACCCGAATCCACCGCAAGCTGGTCGAACAGCTCGACCTTGCGCGAATGGCTGGAGACGATGACGCCATTCGCGAACAGGTCAAGGAAGTCGTCGGCGTGCTGTGCGAGCAGGAAAATACACTGCTCAACTTCAACGAGCGCCAGAGGCTGATCGCCGAAATCCTCGACGAGACTTTCGGACTGGGTCCGCTGGAGGTCCTGCTCTCGGACCCGGGGATCAGCGACATTCTCATCAACGGGCCGTATCAGGTATTCGTGGAACGTCGTGGTTCGCTGGAAACAACCGACGTTCGCTTCCGGGACAACGCCCACCTGATGCACGTCATCGACAAGATTGTCTCGGCGGTGGGGCGGCGTTGCGACGAGACGTGTCCGTTGGTGGACGCCCGCCTGGCGGACGGCTCGCGGGTCAATGCGGTAATCCCGCCGCTGGCCATCGACGGACCGAGCATGTCCATCCGCCGTTTCGGCGCCGATCCGATCACCTGGGACGACTACCTCAACTTCAAGTCGTGCACGCCGCAGATGCGCGACTTCCTCGAGGCCTGTGTCGCCGGGCGCCTGAACGTCTTGATCGTGGGTGGAACCGGCTCGGGTAAGACCACGCTGCTCAACAATCTCTCGGGCTTCATCCCCGAGGAGGAGCGCATTGTAACGATCGAGGATGCCGCGGAACTTCAGCTTCGCCAGCCGCACATCGTCCGCCTGGAAACGCGTCCGGCGAACATCGAAGGCAAGGGCCGGATCACCATCCGCGAGCTGCTGATTAACAGCCTTCGTATGCGGCCGGACCGCATCGTGGTGGGCGAGTGCCGCGGCGCGGAAACCCTCGACATGTTGCAGGCCATGAACACCGGACACGACGGCTCGTTGACCACCGTCCACGCCAACAACACGCGTGATGCCGTGCAGCGTGTCGAGACCATGGTGATGATGGCCGGCTTCGACCTACCGGTGAAGGCGATTCGCCAGCAGTTCGCCTCGGCGGTGGACGTGATCGTGCAGGCGCAGCGTCTCACCGGCGGGCCGCGAAAAATCACGACCGTAACGGAAGTGCAAGGGATGGAAGGCGACATCATCACCATGCAGGATCTCTTCTGCTTCGAGCAGATTGGCGTGAATGACGCGGGCAAGGCGTTCGGACAGTTCGTCGCGACCGGCATCCGCCCGGCGTTTCTCGATCGGCTCAAAGCACACGGCGCCGCGGTCGATACCGAACTCTTCGAGCGGCAGGTGTTGATGAAGGACGAAGAGGATTAGGAGTTCTCGGAGGGAAAAAGGACCAGGAGCCTCTTGTGCGAAGCCTCCTTATGGCCTTTGAGATCGCAGGGCCCTGACTCCTTTTTTCGCCCGGCCTGCGAGATGCAGACCGCTACAAGGGATGGAACGGTGATGTCTGGATTACTGGCCCAAACGTCCGATATGGCGAGCACGCTGTTCATCGTGCTTCCGATCTTCGGCTCGGTCTTGCTGGCGCTTGGAATCTACCAGGTCGTCGAAGACACGCGGAAGATCAACCGCCGCAAGTTGATGGACCGCCTCAAGGGCGACCGGCGTGACAAGACCTCCAAGGAGGTCGCCTCGATCCTCAAGAAGTCCCGGGGCGAGGAATCCGCGGGGCTCGTGGGCGATATGATCGGCCGGCTCAGCTTCGTTCCCAAGCTGCAAACGATGCTCGACCAGGCCAATGTGAATTGGAACGCTTCGCGGATGGTTTTGAACTTGGCCGCACTGGCCGCCGTTGCGGTTATCGCGCTGAAAGTCATGCAGTTCAGCACCTTCACCGCCGTGGGTTTCGCGGGGGCCATCCTGCTGGGACCGATCTTCTACCTCTCTTTCCGCCGCAAGCGACGCATGAAAAAGCTGACCTATCAGCTTCCGGACGTGTTCGCCATGATGAGCCAGGCGTTGCGGGCCGGTCACGGGCTGGCCTCGGCCATCCAGCTCATCCACGAACAGATGCCCGACCCGATCAGCTCGGAGTTCGGGCAGGTCTACCACGAGCAGAATCTCGGGATCAAGATCGAGGATGCCATGCTGGCGATGGCCGACCGGGTCGACTCACTCGACGTGCGCTTCTTCGTTACCGCCGTGCTGATCCAGCGGCAGACCGGCGGCGACCTCGCCGAGGTGCTCGACAAGATCGGGAGCATCATCCAGCAGCGGATCGAGTTGTTCGGTCTGGTGAAGGGCCTCACCGCGGAAGGGCGGTTGTCGGGCTGGGTACTGTTTCTCTTGCCCGTCGCCGTGTTCGGGGCAACCTGGTTTCTCAACAACGACTACGCAAGGGTGATGGTGACGGATTCACGTGGCAAGCTGGCGCTCTGCTTTGCCGTGGGCATGCAGTTCATGGGAATGGCCATGATCCGCTACATCGTCAACATCAAGGTGTAGCCCGCCGTAGCGGGCCGACGGAGTCCCAATCATGACGTATTACGTATTAGGCGGCTTGATCGTTCTCAGCGTGAGTCTGATCACCTACTCGCTGCTACCCAGTCGGAAGGAGGAGGAGCAGGAGGTCATCCGGCGGCGCATGTCCGGTGGCAAATCCTCCCGCGACGGCACCGATGGGCTCGGCGAACAGGCCAAGGAATCGGTCGCGGCGAAGATGATGACCAAGGTCGCCCCCATCGCGGTGCGTCCGGTCATGCCCAAGAACGCCGAGGAGATGTCCAAGCTGCGTGTCAAGCTGTCCGTCGCGGGGCTGAGGAAGGAAAACGCGCCGACACTCTTCCTGGCCAGCAAGACGATTCTCGCCGTCGGCACGGCGACCGCTGCTCTGCTCTACGCGCTATCGAAGGGCTATAGCGTCCAGCAACTGTTCGGGATGACGATCTTCTGCGCCGGTCTTGGCTTCATGGCACCGAACCTCTGGCTTGGCTCGGCCTGCTCGAAGCGCAAAGAGAAAATCAGCCACGGGCTTCCCGACTCGCTTGACCTGATGGTGATTACGGTTGAATCCGGGCTGGCGCTCGACGCAGCCCTGCAACGCGTCGGTGATGAATTGAAAAACGTCCATCCGGTGATCAGCGAGGAGTTTCAAATCGCGACGCTGGAGACCCAAATGGGAATTCCTCGGTCCGAGGCGTTGCAGAACATGGCCTCGCGTTGCGGGGCGCCGGAGATGAAATCGCTGATCGCCATCATCAACCAGGCGGAACGATTCGGCACGAGCGTTGCCAGTGCGTTACGCCGCCAGGCCGACGCCCTGCGCACCAAGCGGCGCCAGGCCGCTGAGGAACGGGCTCAGCAGACGGCCGTCAAGCTGATGCTTCCGCTCATTTTCTTCATTTTTCCGGCCATCTTCATCGTTCTCGGCACGCCGGCCGCCCTGAGGATCCTGGATACGCTGTAACCGAACGAGTCCTGCGTATCGGTGGCGCACACCCCACCGTACGACGGCTGGGCATCTGCCTCTCTTATCGGACGCGTCCGGAGCCGCGTCCGAATTTCGCAACTCCGCCGATAATTACCCAAGTGAGCGGCCGATTCACTCGATAGTAACCTGACGAGGGGACAGAACAATTGTCCGGTGGACCGTGATCGTTGGTGCGTGAGCCGAAAGGGAATCCGTTATGAGAACCTACCGGTCGTGGATCGCAGGTTTCATGGTTGCGTTCGTGTTTACGTGGGTCGGCTGCTCAGGTCCGAGCAAGCGTCTCAACGCGCCGCCACAAGGCGAACCCCTGGCAACGAGCGAACTGCAGGACTTTTACACGCCCATGGTGGATAACGCCATGCTGTATGACATGTGCATCGCGGACATCCACTTCGTACCGCATACGGCCGAGATCAACAGCCTCGGCGAACGCCGGCTCGGTCGTTACAGCCATCTACTCAAAGACCATTGCGGCACGATTCACCTGGAAACCGTCTCGACGGACGACGAGTTGACGCAATCGCGCATCCGGAACGTGTCGAGCTTTCTCGCCTCCGCCGGTTTGAATATGACCGATGTCGAGGTCGAGGTCGGTCTTCCGCGCGGGCGGACGATTGAGGCCACCGAAGCGGTCCGAATCAAGCAAGAGGGAACCGCTAACGACCACGCGTCCACTTCGGAATCGTCGGCCGGCTCGTGAATCTCACCGGCCCAAACGTGAGGCAAGCGACGTGAACAAGCGAAGCCTAGTGACACTTGTGATGTGCGGTACGACGCTCGTCCTGATGGGATGCGTGCCAAAGGAGATCGCCAGATTCAGCCGTCGCCAAGCCAACTGGCTGACGGCGGATGAAGGTGCGGCCGACCTCGCCTCGGAAGTTGACGAGCCGGGGATCCTTCCGCGCACGCATTTCGCGGCCGGACAACTGTTCGAGCAGCAGGGAGAGGTTCGCAAGGCCATCATCCAGTATCGCAAGGCCATCGCCGATGGACCCGATTACGTGCCTGCGTACAACCGTCTCGGCGTTCTGCTTGGGCGCCTCGGGCGTCACAAGGAAGCCGAATATGCCCTGGGAAAGGCTGTCGAATTCCGTCCCGATTGGGCGTTCCTGCGCAACAACCTTGGATTCGAGTACATGCTCCAAGAGCGCTGGAACGATGCGGAGGCCGAGCTGCGCAACGCGCTCCGCCTGAAGCCCGACTTTGCCCGGGCGCACAACAACCTCGCTATGGTCCTGTTCAAGACGGGGCGTATCGAGGAGTCGCTGACTCAATTCCTGCAGGCGGTGCCCGAGGCGGACGCCTACTACAATCTTGGGCTCATGTTCCGCGGGCACCACCGCTACCGGGATGCGGCCAACGCCTTCGAGCATGTGTTGTCCCTATCACCGCAGTTCGAGGCCGCCAAGACCCAGTTGGCTCAGATCGCACCCAACCTGGAAATGGAAACCGTACTGGAACCAACGACGGATATGGAAGAGTGGGAGACTGTCGCGCAAACCGATGCGATCGAAGAGCAAACCGACGAGACCGTCGAGGAGATCAGCCTGGCGAGTGCGGAAGACCTACGCGGCAACCCTATCCCCCAAGAGTCCCCGGTTGAGGAAGAGAGCCCAAGTGACCCGGATGCCGAACGGGTCGCAGGCGACAGCGCCGGCCTCGATGACGTGCCCGGCACACCCGATGGCCAAATTGCAGTGGCCCAATCGCAGGATGGGGACCGGCTAGCACTGGATGATGAAGTCGCAGCGAAGTGGAAGGCGCCCGAGGCCCAGATTCAGCCGATGGAGTTGACCGGCGGTTGGAAGTCCGAAGAGGATGCTGCACCGGTCTACGATGGGCCTGAGGCGTTGTTGGACCAGGTAGTCTGTTTGTTCCCGGATCATCCGCTCGAAGGTTTCCGCACTCCTGCCGGGAACATTGAACACGCCAAGCCGACGCCCGGCCCCGCGCTCAGGGAGTTCGGGGAACTCTTCGACGAGAACAACCCCCATCTGATGCCACCGTTTAACGACCCAACAACCATGTGCGGTGACGCCCCCATCTGACCACGACCACCTCTTCACGCTCGTACGGCGTTATGGGACACGCGGGTGCCCCATTCAGTCCGGCGACGCGTAAACGAAACGAATCGTTATCTCTGATCGCCGGCGGGATGGGTGGTAAGCGGACCCTCAAGCTCTTGCCGCGTCACACGTGTTTCTGCGGGTTATCCGAGCCGCACCCGTCAGGAAGCAGTCACACCCCGGGCGATTCTCCCTGCGCCTCCGCTCCCTTATGGTCGCGGCTCGGTTCTGGAGGCGCCCTCGACAACTCGCAGTTTCAGGTGTGACGAAGCACTAGGAAAGTCTTCCACGGCAGGTGTGGTTCTAGAGCAGTTTAATGACGGCGAAGCCGCCGATCAAAAGGACCCCAAAGGCCAATGCCAGCCAGTCGAAATAGCGATCGATGAAACGCTTCATCGGCGCGCCGAACGCGTACAAGAGCACCGCCACCATGAAAAAACGCGCCCCGCGCCCCGCGGCGGACACCGCGCAGAAGGCCACCAGATTCATATGGAACGCGCCCGAGGCGATGGTAAACACCTTGTAGGGAATCGGCGTGAACGCCGCGATGAACACGATCCAGTAATCGTATGTCTCATACCAGCGCGTGACCGTTTGGTAGTACTCTTCGGCGTGGTAGAGCACGATGATCCTCTGCCCAAGCGTATCCATCAAGCCGATGCCGATCCCGTACCCCGCGATTCCACCCGCCACGCTCCCGGCCGTGCAGATCGCCGCAAACTTGAACCAGCGCCGGCGCCCCCCCAGCACCAGGGCGATCAGCAATACGTCCGGTGGGATCGGAAAGAAACTCGACTCGGCAAAAGAGAGCAGGAACAGCGCCGGGGCCCCGTATGGCGTGTCGGCCCAGTGCAGCACCCAGTCGTACAGGCGACGATGGATATGCCATGCGGGCCTGTCCCGGGGTGTTGGCGGTTGTGGGTCGGATTTCTCCGGAGCGGGATCATGTTCAGTCATGCGGTGCTCCAGAGGTAGCGTCCGCGGCAAGCTCTTCGGGGGGTTGCGCAACCAGCCCCAGTGTGCTGTGAATCGCCTCGGCGGCAACCTGGTGACCGACGGGCGTCCAGTGATCGTCGTAGGTCAGGTATACCTGTCTAGCGTCGGCCATCGCCCGGCGCAAGGGCTGCGTCAGGCTGAGGAAGGCGACTCCCTCGGCACCGCACCACGTGGCGACGGCTGATTGCCTGGCATCGATGCGTTCGAAGAGTTGATCGACAAACTGCCGCGGTTCGGGGAGCTTCTTCTTGGCCCGCAAGGTGGCGAAAGCGTGCACCTTATCGACGTCCAGGCGCTCGCGCACGAGCGGCAGCACGACGTGGGCCTTGCTCGGCGCGAAGGCGACGATGAGGTCGGCACCGTGCTCGCGGCAGAGCGTCTTGATCTGCTCGAGGTTGTGGGTGAGCGCCCGCCAGCGTTTGTGTTCGGTGAAATCGGGCGCCAGCTTGTAGGGGTTCAGCAGTTGCTTGGGCTCGAAGGTGTAGTAGTTCGCGTCGGCACCTTCGGGAACCGCCAGCGGCAGCCATGAGAGAATCTCGATGCCCTTGACCTCCCCGTGCGCGTTGAGCGGTGCCAGCTTCCTGACGAACAGCCGGTCCAACTCAGAGAGCAGGGGAGAGCGCTTGAAGAACTTCCGGGACCGACTCGGCGGCTTGTCGGTTATTTTGGCGGTGCGGAAATCGTTCTCCTCGTACAGCACGCAGATCACCCAACGAGGTTTCAGTTGCAGACCGACCTCCTTCAACGATGCCAGGTAATGCTGCGGGGCATAGCCGGACATGCCCAGGTTGTAGACGGACAGACCGCTAACCTCGGCGAGGCGCACCGGCCAGGGGTGCTCGTCGGAGACCCGCGAGCCCTCGGTGAACGAATCGCCCAAGGCTACGACGTCGTAGCGCTCGTAGTCGGTCTGGTTGCGGAAGCCGCGCCGGTCCGCAGTGAGCACACACTGCAACGATTCGAACCCCGCTGGAACAACTGGATACGTGCGGGCGGCTTCGGGACGATCCTCCACCATGCGCCGGTGGCGGAAGCCCGCGGGACGATGGTACGCGAGAGAATCCCGTACATAGAAAGTCGGAACCCAACTCCGAGCCACCAAGTCGGCCGCGCAGGTGGTAGGAACCAAGACCAGGCCAACTGCGGCCAGTCGGAAACTGCGTTTCTTTCTGGTCTTCGGTCGCCGCCCCAGGCCGATGTAGAGCAGGATCGGCGAGAGCAGCAGCACGCCCACGTTCCAGGTGAAGTGGGTGCGCGAGTATCGGCCGAGGAGCGTTTGCCTGTCGCGGGCAATCTGTTCGACCACGTCGCTGGGCACGGCCCACAGCACGACGTTTGCCAGAATAACCAGCAGCACGAGGATCTTCTGTCCGGCGCTCAGTTTCATTACCCAGGCCCTCGCATCGGTACGGATTCAGACTCTCTGGCGCCACGGCCCCACGATCATAACGGCGGTGCGACCGACTGAAAAGGCTATCTCGAATCGGGAGCCTCTACGCCCGGCGCCGCCTCGGAATCGATGCTGGACTCCGCCGGCGATTCCGGGGATAACATCCCCCCGAAGGAGGTTGACCATGATTGCCCTACTCGTGCTGGTTCTGTACACCGGTCTGATGTTCGTTGCACCCGCCGCCTGCGCCCAGGTGTCGCCCGAGATCGACGCCATTCTCACAGACCTGGAAAAGAAGGGCGACGAAATCCACGACCTGCGGTGTGAACTCGAGTACCGCATCGACGACAGGATCAACCTGGACGTGCTGACCAAATACGGCGACATTCGGTTCAAACGGGCGCAGCCGCACGACATGTTCCTGATCCGTTTTCACAAGCTGGTTCAGGACGACATCCCGATCAACAAGAAAGAGTGGTACCTGTTCAAGAACCGGTGGTTGTGGGAGGCCAAACAGCGCACGACGACGATCATCAAGCGCGAGATCGTGGCGGAAGGAGAGAAGGTCAACCTGTTCGATGTCGAGACCGCGCCATTCCCCGTCCCCTTCGGCCAGAAGAAAGAGAACATCCTCAAGAACTTCTCGGTGAGTCTGTCGGCACCGGCCGAGGGCGATCCGGAGGGCACCGATCACCTGGTTTGCACTCCCAAACCCAAGACGCAGATGGCCAAGGATTATCAGAAACTCGAGTTCTACGTGTCGCGCAAAACGCGTCTGCCGGTCAGGATCATTGCCACCGAACTGGGCGGTAAGAAAGTCACGACCGCGGCGTTCGGCAATGTGGAGACCGACAGCGGCCTGACCGACAAGGACTTCGCCGAACCGGCTGAGTGGAAGCAATACAGCCTCATCACCGAGCCCCTACCCAAACCGGCCGATCCACTGAGCAGCAGCGGCGTGAATAAACATGGCCCCGAAGAATAGCAAGGCCAGCGCGCATATTATCAGCACGATTCGTTGATTGCGCTCGCCGAGCAACTTGGAGCCCTTGAAACTGGCCACCGACAGCGTTTCAAGCCATACGAGATCGCATAGCCAGTGCGCGATCGCAAACAAGCCAAGCGCCAGCACACCCAGTTCCAGTGCCCGGGAGGCCAGCGTCAGTCCCACCGTGGCCCACCAGAGCAGGAAATACGGATTGCCGGCGCTGAGGACGATCCCGCTCCACATCGGGTTTGTGCCGCCATACCGGTTGGCGGGATGACTGGGACCGCGGAGGCTCCTGACCATCTGCACGCCCATGAATACCAGAAACGCACCGCCGGCCAGACCGATGCCGATGCGTAGACGCTCCGACTCGAGCAGGTCGCCGACTCCGGCCACGAGGATCAGGATCAACGGGAACTCGACGGCGCCATGGCCCAGGGCCACGCGGGCACCGGCATGCCGTGAGCGCACGCCCGCCGCCAACACCACCGCCGTCAGCGGTCCCGGCGCCATTACGCCCGAGAACGAAATCAGTACGGCCTGAAGCAGAAAGACAATCAGGGCTTCCACAGGATCGGACCTCGACTGCGCACCGTCTCGACCGGCAACGTGCAGAGCATCTCGCTACCTTACTTGCCCGTCACTTTCGAGCCGCCAGAAACGCCTGTACGGTAACCCCGATGTCCTTGGCGATTTGCCTCATCAGAATCGGCGAGATGTCCCGCCCACGATGGAACGGCACCGTTGTGCATCTGCCGTCCGGATGACGATATTGTCTATGCGAGCCTCGTTGCTAGCAGCAGCATTTTGATTACTTCTTGAAGGTTTCGGTTCAGTTCATCGAGGGTTTTGCCCTGAGAATGTGCCCCGGGGAATCCAGGCACGTGGCCTACATACAACCCCGTATCAGGACACCGTTCGACAATTGCCGTGTATGAACTCATCGCTGATCTCCTCTTCCCATTATACCACGCTGCGGGAGCTCAGAGAACCGAAAAAGGTTGGGTGGCCCACCTTGTTTCAAGGTGGGGGAGCGATTAGCAGTACAGCGCAAAGTCGTCTTATCCGCCTGATTCCAGCCGCGGAGCGGCGACGGAATAAAGCCCAGGGCGAAGCGAAGCGAGCCCTGGGTCGGCAAACAGTAGGGAGCCAAGCCCCCAACGGGGGCGACGGAACGACTTTGCGCTGTACTGTTAGCACCCTCGGGAAGGCGTTCAGCTCTGTTGCGCCACCGGTTCCCTGAATCGAATCCCCCAGGTTCAGAGAACCTGGGCCACCCGTCCTCTTGAGCGCTACGTTGCCGAGCGGTTGCCTACGCACGCGGATGGCCTTCTTCGCCCTGAAAGAAACTATGAAAGCCGGGTCCCCCTTGACACAAGTTCGGGCTTGGTGGCCCATGTGTCGACGGGCTGATCGCGTGGATCGCCCAAGTTCTTATCAGAAAACTTCTTATCAGGAGACC